>ERZ651768.267-NODE-267-length-39152-cov-5.936456_pt1 | contig 39152 bp, 32 predicted proteins | sample MGYA00514754_ERZ651768 | MGnify/ENA metagenome assembly ERZ651768
AATATATTCACAGCTGCCGTCATCAAAGGTAGCGGTATCATCAAAATTTGTTGCTGAACTATTTGTGCAACCACATATTTCATTCTCCGGACAATCAATCAACAACTCCGTTTCATCTTCGCAAGACCAATAAGCCAACCCCATAAACAATAGCAGTGCTGTAATACGGCTAATCATATCCAAATCTACCCATCATCCCACAAATAAAAGTCTCTTCAATTTACCCAGAGAAATCAATTTGGAGTGGGAATCACTCACTTGTTAAAGTAATATTCCCCGAATTATTCGCCCGGATCCAATATCCCCTCCCAGGTACAAGCATATCAGTTTCTACATATCCACCACTAAATCCATATAAAGTTCCTGAAACTATAATACTGTCTGGATCCAAAACGGAATAAATGGAAATATCCTCTGACAAACCAGAAATCAGGTTCCAACCTTCGTTTAAACTGATAGTGAGTTCATTAATGGAAACACCAGTAATAGTGGTACTTCCTGCCTCATTAAATCTCAACCAGTATCCTTCACCTTGAATGAGACTTGTTTCAAGACTATATCCATCATCAAAAGAGTAAAGCGTTCCTTCAATTGACTCAGGAAATAAGATAGTATATGATGCACCATCAACCTGAAGGGGAAGCCCAACCAAATTCCAGTCTGAGCTATAAGTAATGGTTAATTCCAGAGCATCAGCTGGACAGTAATTCCCGTCAGGAGCAAGCTGAGGCAATTTATTGCTACTGTTATTCACTACTCCATGCATGATTATATCAGTAGATTCAAATAATTCCGGTGAGCAGGGCTCCCATTCATTTGCAATGCCTGCACAGGTCTGAGGATCATCTAAGATGCCCATGTCGGTTACGATACACCAATACAAATACTCTATAGCCATGCATTCATAATCGCAAGTATAATCGTCATAATGGTACCATGCTTCCTGGGGATAATTATTTGGAACTTCTAAAAACTGTCCTCCCCGTGCAATGTCCATAGCATCAGACATAATTGATGAGTTTGGAGCAAGTCCAAATACATTTGGATAAATGGATACATGCCCAACGTGGTTGATAGTATGTAAAACTTCCTCCACCGTTGCATCATCGCCCCAGTGCCCTGGTTGAGAAGGGTCAATTTCATTCCTCCATAAAACGGCTGAGACACCATCACCGTCATAATTATCCATAAAATTATCCATGCAGGCATTTCCATCATATGAAAAAACCGGCATCAAGGCCTGCCTGTTTTGAAGCTCATAAAATAGTAACTCATCATCCACAATTCCATCTTCATCGTTATCAAGCAACTCTGCTGCAACAGCTGCCACATGCAAAACTTTGTAATCCGGAATACTGGACTCCGCGTACACCTCAAAACAATCCAGGACATTTACGTATTTGGTAAAACATTCAAATGCATCGTCATCAGCATTTGGATTTGGCTCAATCTCAAGGCACACCTCATTTTGTCCTTGAAGCAACATGGCAAGAAAAAATAGGCTCATGTTAATTTTTTTCATTATTGACCTTTTTACCAAGAAGTAGATTAGATGAGTAATTTAATCATCAATGGTGATGGTACCTGAATTATATGCCCGAACCCAATATCCTTTACCTGGCTCAAGAATCTCTGCATTTGAATAGCCACTAGGAGCAAAACCATAAACTGTACCAGGAATGACAATTCCATCCGGATCCTGTATGTCTGATATATTCAAAGAAGCGCTTATTCCTGATATAAGATTCCATCCCTCATTCAGACTAATAGTAAGTTCATTAATTAGAGTACCAGCAATAGTGGTACTGCCGGCATCATTAAATCTCAACCAGTATCCTTCACCTTGAATAAGACTTGTTTCAAGGTTATATCCATCATCAAAAGAGAATAATGTTCCGTCTATTGATTCAGGGAATAGATCATTATATAAAGAATCTGCAACTTCAAGGGGCAGACCAACAAGGTTCCAATCTGCCTGATAATCAATTGATATCTCTTCATTATAGAGTTGGCCATAAAGAAACAAAAAAGCATCCGATTGTATTTGTTCAAAATATTCATTCGGGCCGTCAAACCAATTCCCATTAACAGTTCCCCAATATTCATGGGGTTGCCCTTCTTCACCGTAGAACTCATTTTCAATTCCTAATTCACTTAATCTACCCTGTATAAGATTTGATCCATATACAATCGGTAGTAAAATATTAAGGCTAAATGGAAACCCGGAATTATAAGGAACAATGAGATCGGAAGTTCCATGAAATAGAATGGAAGGCACATCATTCTCAGGATCAATCCAATCTAGATCTCCAATTGCACCCCAGCAGGATACCAGTGCCTTTGGCCGACTCTCATGGTCATATGAATTACCTTCACAGTCTTTACATCCTAAATCTGGATCACCTCCGCCACCATATGTTGACTCAGGCCGTTCGTCATCTTCAGAATAAGCCAAATGAAGTCCAATGAATGACCCGGCGCTTGATCCCCATACAAATATATTGTTTTCATCAATATTGTGTTGGCTGGAAAATTCTTTCAAATATCTTACAGCAGCGCTAGCATCCTGAACTCCTCGATAAACAGCCCGTTCACCACTATAGGTACTTAGAATGTTGAGACCCAATCGATAATTAATACTGACTGCTACATAGCCTCTTTTTGCAGCAGAAATAGATAAACTTACCACATCATCTAATTCATTGTGACCTGAAAAAAAAGCACCTGCGTGGATAAAAATAATGACTGGGCGCTGGGTTTCCGTATCTCCTTCGGGTTCATAAATATCCATATCCAGATCTTGATCATATGTGTTCCATTCAAAGAGAAAAATAAAAGGGAGATCAGGGGCATTGCCATAAACTACATCTTCTGTAATGGTTACATTTTCAAAAACTTCATCTAAATAGCGGATTGGATCAGCAGATAAACTGTTTAATATAAGGATCAAAAAGAAAACGAAGATTACAAACTTGTTTATTTTATGTTCTCCCATCATAGAACTGAATTAATTGTCTTCAAACGATATTATTATTTTAAAAGCACCATCTTCCTGGTCTGTACAAACTCCCCAGCACGAATCTGGTAGAGATATACACCTGCACTCACAGGCTTGCCAAAACTGTTCGTAGAATTCCACATGACTGAATGGTGTCCTGCAGCCTGGTTTATATTAATTATCTGGTTTACTAGTCTTCCGTTAAGATCATATATTGTTAGCGTTATATGGTTTTCAACTGGAAGATCATACCCTAGAGTTGTGATTGGGTTGAAGGGATTGGGATAATTCTGGTGGAGTGCATAAGCAATCGGTATGATTGCTTTTCTTTCTAAAATAAATGTTTCCTCTGTTGGTACCCTGATCTCTCCAGTACCTTCCAGAGTGTACTCTTCACCGCTTGCAGTGCTCAGGACCCAGCGCATATACTCACCGGCATCTAAGATCACATCATAACTAACAGTAAGGCTCTCATAAGGACTCATTACCTCTATTTCGCTGTTTTCCCCTCCAATCCTGGTATTACCCTTAAATCGTACATCAAAGGCTCCTGAGGGCGGTTTTGGAGGCAAGCTGTAACTAAGTTTATCGCTTGCTGACATCTCAACACCAAAGTACAAGTCCATACCATTTACAGTTAAGCTGTTGGCTTTACCTTTAAGACTAAAGTTGTGTGGTTTTACTTTAGCCAATCCCCCGCTGGTTAAGGTAATGTCACCAGCCTGAAATGCACGAAGCCAGTATCCTTTCCCTGGGCTCAGCATATCATCTACTACATATCCACCATTAAATCCGTATAAAGTACCTGGAACAATAATACTGTCTGGGTCAATAACAGAATAGATGGATACATCCTCTGACAGTCCAGAAACAAGGTTCCAGTCTTCGTTTAAACTGATAGTAAGTGCATTGATTAGCGTTCCATCAATAGTGGTGCTTCCGGCATTTGCAAACCTCAACCAGTATCCTTCACCTTGAATGAGACTTGTTGCAAGGGTATATCCACCATCAAAAGAGTATAATGTTCCTTCTATAGATTCAGGGAATAGAATATTGTATGATGCATCTTCAACCTCAAGGGGCAAACCAACCATGTTCCAGTTTTCAGTGTAGGATATGGTCATACCTGTGCTGAAGCTGTGCCTGATGATTAACCGGTTGAATGAAGGAGAAAAACTATAACTCTCCATCTCTTTCATATCCTCTGAAAAGAACACCCCTCCTGCAGCATCCATCAATGTATAGGTTCCTTCTCCAAGTTCATCCACGTTCCAGGACAGGGTAACCTCCTGGGTGCCAATATCCGTCTGAAAATCCACCGCCCACTCTGTCATCCCTCCTTCAGAAGGTACAGAGCGCATGTCTACGTAAAATCGGTCATTGATAATGGAATTATACAGTGCAGCATCCCAGGAAGGAGGCGGCGGTGCAGGAGGTGCATATATATCTATCCAGTAATCATATCCTTCCGTTGCATCCGGGAATATGCCTATCTGTAAATGTATCGGCCACGAAAGCGTATCAGCAAAAGCAGTCAGGGTGATAAAGGGAGGCATAGTAAAAGGTACGGTTGACTCAATTCGTTCCGGTGCTCCGTTTAATAGCCCATCATTATTGCCTGCAGTTGCATCAAAGGTTATATTTCCTCCATCCTCATCAAATCTCCAATAGCCTGCCAACCCTTCGGGAAGAGGATCTATCCTGTCATGCATATCTGCCTGAATCTCCTCAAATTCCCGGGCATGGTCCCAAATCCGAACCTCGTCCAGCATACCTGCAAAATAAATATCATCATACACAGAAGCACCCAAAGAAAGAACGGCTCCTTCCGCCTCTGCTAACGTGTTGCCGCATGTTTGAGCCTCATACACGTTACCGTCCAGGTATGCCGTCACATTGCTGGTTGAAAAAGTCAAGGCAAGATGGTGCCAACCTTCGGGCTGAAGTTCGCCGCCGCCAAGAACCAGTATATTATCACCGCAGGAATTCATTATTTTGACCTCAAGATTTCCTAAAGATGAAACGCCCATTTCAAAATTCCTGCTGGAGGAACTTATAGCAGGCTGCATCAGTGCTTCGGACCCGCCTGGAGGTGTCCAGTAAAGCTGAGCCACAGCATCCCCGCCATTTTCATAATATTCCATCACACATTCATACATACCGGCTGTGAGATAAATGCTGCCATACCTGCTCGTCGCGTTTTGGTCATACCAGTGGTCTAAGACTGGTGCACCATCAATGTAGAGCCTCACACCATCATCTGTGTAACTCCTGAAATTATATACTCCCGGGGTCTCTGCATGGATGCTCCCTGTCCAACGTACCTGATAATCATCATTAGGGATGGAAGGATCAGGACTGCCATTCCCCCAATTGAAATCAATGACCTCATCCGGACGCACAAGCACAAGATCACCAAATGGTGGCGAAGCACCTGCTCCGACTGTGCTGTAGTACTCTCCCATAAATGAGGAAGAAAAAATATCAAGGGCAGAGTGTGAAATAATAACATTATATCCGAAACCCGGACTGGAAGCAACAAGATTAATCCAGGCAGAAACAGTAAATGCTTCAGAACCTTCATCGAAAACACTGCTCAGGTCATTCTCAGCGATCTCTATATAATCATCCTCGCCATCAAAGCTTACAGCCTGGCCTGGACCATAAAAGACGTACGTACAGCTCCCGTCCTCTATAATATATCCAGAGTCATAATTATCTGCTATTTGATCAGTACAGCCTGTGCAGGTTGAATTATCTCCCTCACATTCTCCACAATCATCCAGCCCGCCGTTATCAGCAAATAGATACTCTGAACCAATACCTATATAGCCCTCACAGGCTGAAGGACCCATATATCCATTATAAGATTCATCGCTACAAATTGGGGTCCACTCCCCGCATTGATCGTTGCAGTCAACATACACATTGTCGCCACCGCATACACCGCAATCATCAATGGGATCTGTGCAGGATTCAATAACCACTTCCGCCATATAGGGATCACTTTCCAGTCCGAAACTACTGGTAACCACTAAGCTTACCTGGTAAACACCCGGTGAGGTGTAATAATGAACAGGAGAAGGTTCACTGGAATAATTTCCATCTCCAAAATCCCATGACCAGGATGTCAGCTCAATGGAATTTACAATCATTGAAAGGTCAGTGAAAAAGACAGTGGAATTGTCAACCTCAAAATCAAAGAATGCCGTTGGCGCTTCCAAAAAATAAGTTGAAATAAACAGTGCAGAACCATCGTCCAATTCAGTCGCAGCTGGAGCATAAACATTGTCAAAAGTATATTCCAATCCGTCATTACTCATATGATTTTCGATTCCAATTGTACAATAGCTGCCATGGGTAGGTGTACCGCCGCCGTAATATCCAGATGAAGTATTATTAAATATTTTATACTGAATTTTTATATTCCCATCACCATATGGAGGTGCCTGGGAATTGTATAAAATAACCTGGAAAGATTCCACTGAATTTTGGTTTTGGGTCCGCATATCCGACCATTCAAGAATTGCAAATTGATTAGCCGGATCAAAATATCGAAAAACATCGCCTCCACTGGATGTTTTTAGATCATCCCAAAATGCCGCAATCATTGGAGAAGGACCTCCTGCACCCGGGACAGGATAGTTTCGGAATGATTCCAAGTCCGATTCACCCATTGCTATCCACCCGTTGGAATTGACTGTTATTTTTTCGTAATCAATACCATAAAATCGGAACGTGAAGGGGAGATCCACTACCTCTGAAGAATTGGAGAAATTACCATTCCCATTATCTGATAAATTCAAATCTGTACCGGATCCTCCATGCCCAGGATCAATTTCATACCAGTCATACTCAAGGGCAAGACCATATTCAGTATCAGCCATGTCATAGATGTAATATCCGTAAGCATCCGGGCCCATTGGATCTGATTCGGACACTTCTCCGATCTGTAATGTGAGCGTTTGCTCATTATCATAGCCATCGGCATTATAAAACCGTACTGTTAAGGGAACTAATGTTCCATTTACTATATCATTTCCCGTAGAAATCGTAAAACAATCCAAACAGGTAACCACTTCATCCGGCTGGATGTCCCCCCATAATCCGTCTCCGTCTATAACTTCAACGAAATCTTCACTATAAGTTAATTCACCCATTACATTTTCCACAGTTACAGACCCGTTGTTTTGTATCGAAACAGGAATGTCAATCGTCTGATTTTTTTCTATAAATGGATCATTCGTAATAACTATATATCCGCCTTTGATCACGATTGGGACAGCACCTGTCCATTGGTTATTTTGATCATCTTCTATATGAATCCTTAGCCCTAAATCTTCCTCCTCAAGAGCTGATGGATCTAATATCATTGTAAATCCATCCCCCAGGGAAGATTCACCCGCATCAATGGCTCCATAAGATGAGCTGCTATCTATAAACGTAACAAAGGGTGAGGTAGATTCCAGAGAAGCCTGAATCCCGGTTACATTTAACGAACCAAAATTTTTCAATGGGATTTGAAGATCAACAGTTTCCCCGGGATTGAAAATTCCATTTCCCCCCTCCCCGTCGTCCACTGTCAATTCCTGGGTAGGATCCACATTAACTAATTTCCCTGTGATCGTAATTTCAAAAGATCCTGTAAATGGAATAAAATTTCGTTTTGTCACGGTGATATTTACTTCACCTCCATAATTATAGGATAAATCCAAAGTTACATTTCCATTATTATCGGTAAAAGCATTGAAAAATATTTCATCATTATCTTTATGTACTGTAACCATTGCGTCTTCAATAACCATTCCGTTAACTGCATACACATGCGCATTTACATCTAAAAAATTGGTCCCAAATGGAATTTCTTCCTCGAATTGTACATTCATATATTCAGGTGTATCTGTCCACAGATGGGTTGCCGGATCTCCCATAAGATTATTCCATTGAGTAAATGCATTTATCCAATTGTACGGGTTGGTAGGATAAGCGTTAAACAAAACTAATTTTCCATGAGCAAGTCCACCGCCTGCTGTTTCTATGTTCTTTGCAAAAATGCCATCGTAAATCCCCATATCGATAATATTATTGAACAGAGTGTGTGTGTTCCACGTGGAGGTTGATATTCCTGCAATGCCCCCTTTTGGATTGGAAACAGACCCTGCCCTCAAAAATTTTTCAGAAATACTCGTTTGATCTTCGGCAAAAGAACCAGTTCCGCATGTTATTACAGTAGCAAGGGGCAACATATATCCGTTATTTGCTGCATCAATATGTGAATTGCTAAATCCACTTACACCAATATACCCGCGATAATTGAAATACAGTACACCCTCGTTCAACTGATTCTGCATCCAGCTTGACCAACCCCCTCCTGATGTTTTTATCCTCACATCCTCAAATCCATAGGCAATAAGAACTTCTTCCACGTATTCATTCGTAATAGCAGTGGAAATACCTGAAGAACTTGGATCACCTATCAAAGCTGCTTTTTCAAAATAGGGAAGCATGGATGATGCATAGGTTCCCTTCTCATAGCTCAGGATCTTATTTGCAACAACTGCCAAATCAGTTGAAGAGCGCACGGAAATCCTTCCGATTAACACTTCAGGAAATAAATCATCTCCATCCAATTGACTGAAAGGATGATCACCCTCGCATGCATTTCCATAACTATTATGTCCCCAACCCTGATAATAAGTGGGAACATTGAAAGAGCCACCTACATCACCCACTAATGCAACAAACTCAGGCGGTGGATAAAACGTGTCATATGCATCCAGGATGTAATTCTTAATGGAATAGACTGAACTCCCTGTCTCGCTCAATGACGCTGTATATACTACATATCCACGCTGATGCCTCCAGTCCACCAGCTGCTGAAAATATGGATTACTCTCAGAATTCCCGCCGCAAATATAAAGGATAGCCGGATCCTGAAACTCCGTATCACGATCCCGATCCTCATAATTCAATACCAATGTTGAATACAACTGCTCAAATACCCTCGAAGGTAATCTCTCTGACCTTCCCTCCTCTTCTCTCTCCTCTGATTCTGTTACCTCAATCTCCATCTCATCAATGACCTCCAGTGTCCGCTCTACCGGATTGTAACGATATGGAACCACACTGATGTTCAATAAATTCAAATCCCTCATCACCAAACGGTCAGAAACTTGAATAACAGACTCAGGATAGACAGCATCTCCTTCATAAAAGGACGCATCCATATAGTTGATCACTCCAAGGGCTTCTGTCTTCTCTTTGTTCTGAAAAGGAAAAACTTTTATATCAGGAATAATGTGAGAAGACACTACACTGAAAGAAACATCATATTCCCTGTCTGGCTCCACTTGAACTAACGTAGAAAACAGGGGAAGTTCAGGCCGTCCGTAATCAGTGGTCGTTCCACCGTTCAACGGAATAAATTTTGTGTATTCTCCCTGAGTTTCAAAAGATACATCCCCAGGGGTAAAGTTCATCAGCGTCTTCCCGTCTTCACTCTCCTGAAGAGTGAATTGGGCAAATAAAATGCCGAACAAACAAACTGCCGTTATTAATCTTGTGACTCGTTTTATCATTATTCTCTCATAATTATACAGAATTATTCTACATATGAACCAGACAAAAATCAACAATCCTGTTTGAGATGTGACGGAAATCACACTCCTGTGAAAAACACAGGAAAAATTTCTACCACACGCAAAAGCAGCATTTGGCATGCTCCCTATCCCGCAGGGGGAACTATGAAATTTTATTTATACTTTCTCTGGGCCTTCAATAAGAGTAGATTTGCTTTTTCTCTCTCGCCATCCTGGTCAACTGAGACAATCCTGATTGCTTTTACCAGGGGAATGTTTCGATTATCATAATTGGAATAGAGCGCATCCATATGTGCTGTGATCAAACCCAGGTCATACCCTACCTTCGTAGAGACATGCTCATTGAGTATATCATAAAACCGTTCAATGTAATAGGGCTGAATCCACCCCGGATGGTGTAGATACTGTTCTCTCACCTGTCGCTTGTGATAGGATTTTATTGCAACCGTAGAGGCATAAACCCCATTGACAAAAGCAATCTTGGCTTTTTCCTCCAGGGAATTCCAATAATCTACAGGTGCCGTTTTTTGGGCATTTCCGAATGATAGAAGTCCAATAAAAATGAGAATAATCTTTCGTTTCATAATTTTCCTTCCATTTGATTAATTATTTTTTTCCATTAAAATGGTTTACTATGGGTATCCTTCTTCCTGTACCAAATGCTTTGGAACTCACCCGCAGCCCCGGAGCAGCCTGCCGGCGTTTATATTCATTGATTCGAATTCGGTGATACAGATCGTTCACGATGGTCTTATCCGCTCCATTTTTCACTAAATCTTTAGGGCTTTCCCGCTTTTCGATAATGGCATCTACCAGGGGGCTCACTACCTCGTAGTCGAAGGGGTCTACCTGGTCAGGGGCCAATTCTGCAGATGGCGGTTTGGTGAGACAGGATTCGGGTATCCGATCACAACCACCTGATTGATTTATCCACCGTGACAAGGCATATACGTCTGTTTTTGAAATATCAGAAATGACACATAATCCACCGCTCATATCCCCGTAAAGGGTGCAGTATCCCAGTGCCAGTTCAGTTTTGTTCCCGGTGGACAGGACCAGCCAGCCAAACTTATTGGACAGGGCCATAAGTATGTTCCCTCTTATGCGTGCCTGGACATTTTCTTCTGCTGCGTTTCTTTCTTTTCCTTCGAACAAAGGTTCCAAAACAGTTTCATAAACCGTTACCGTATCCTCAATAGTGATTGTTTGATAGTGTATGCCAAGGTTTTCAGAAAGGGTGCAGGCATCCTCCAGACTGTGATCACTGGAAAATTTGGAGGGAAGAGATATGCCGTGGACATGTTCTGCCCCGAGGGCATCAGCTGCTATACAGGCTACCAGTGCTGAGTCTATTCCCCCGCTCAAGCCTATGACAGCATCAGCATGCCCCGTTTTACGAAAATAATCCTGTACTCCCAGGCAGAGAGCATTATACATCATTTCCTCACGGGGAACATGGAACATCTCCTGGCTTTTGCTTGCATCCAAGTCCACAATTAAAATATCTTCCTCAAAAAACTTCCCCTGTCCAATTAATGTTCCATCACCATCATATGCAAGGGATCCACCATCAAAGATCAGCTCATCCTGGGCTCCCACCAGATTACAGTACAGGAATGGAATTCCATTTTCATGAACTTTTTCTTCTATCAGGGCTGTTCGCTCTTGTAATTGGGCATCGTGATAAGGCGATGCAGAAATATTAATGATAACTTCAGCACCTGCCCTCTTCTGAAGATTGGTGACCTTACACTCGTAATCATGATCCCAGAGATCTTCACATATCTGGATCCCTATCTTTCTTCTCTTCCCATTCAGCTCCAATTCAAAAACTCCCTGCGTCTTTCCAGGGGTAAAATACCTGTCCTCATCAAAAATATCGTAGGTTGGAAGGAGTATTTTATCATAGGTATAAATAACTGTTCCATTCGCGCACACAGCGCCGCTATTGTATAATGCACTCTTTTCTTCCCGAATATACCCTAGGATGGCAGGAACAGTCACCTGGTTGGAAATATCCTCCAATATTTCCACATTTTCCTGTACAAAATCTCTTTCCAGGAGTAAATCCTGTGGCGGGTAACCTGTAATAACCATCTCAGGGAACACAATGAGATCAGCACCTTTCTCTACTGCTTCTCTATAAAATGATAAGATTTTATCCCTGTTTCCAGGAAAGTCCCCCATAGTAGGATTAATTTGACAGATGGCAATTTTCATCATGGATCCCTAGGATGCATTTTTATCCTCAAATCAATAACGAATATCAAAATGTGTCCAATTGTCCCCAGCCGGCGCCCATTCTACTTCTACATCATCCACAACAGACCTCTCCGGTCCCTGTTTCAGTTTATCTATGAATAGATCCAGCTTTGATTTTTCACCATTGGCCTCTAGATAGACGGCACCATCTGTTTCATTTTGAACCCAGCCTGTCACTCCAAGTTCTGTTGCTTTTTCAAGGGTAAACGCCCTGAACCACACTCCTTGAACCTTTCCTGCAACTCTTATCTTTACCTGGCAAAGACTATTCATTTATTACTTGATAGTATCTTTTTAAGTCTCTTTATTACAATAGATGGAGTTTTTGCTGATTCAAGTTTTGGGACGGACCATGATTTATATCCAATGACAGGTTTGTTCAATTGCAGAGCATAGGCAATTTCACTCAAGGTACCATACTGGCCATCAATAGCCACTGCTGCATCACAGTTATATGCTAACAGGGCATTTCTTGCCACCCCCATTCCCGTTTTAATCGGCAATGTTAGATACGTATTTCCCTCTTTTGTGCTGGTCCCCTTTAAAATACCAATACAGGTCCCTCCTCCCTCTTTTACGCCCTTGGAAACAGCTTCCATGACCCCGGAGCCTCCTCCGCAGAATACAAGCCAGTTTTCTTCTGCCATCAGTCGTCCAATTTCCACTGTCTCAGCATATAGCTCCTTTCCAACGGTTCTTCCCCCGAATACAGCGATTTTTGCCTTATAATTCATCAAGGCTCCAGGCGGGTCAATGTCCTCGGGAAGGGGATAGTCTCTCTAATATGCCTGATCCCTGTGATCCATGCCACCGTGCGTTCAATTCCAAGACCGAATCCCGCATGAGGAACTGAACCGTATTTTCGCAGATCCAGATACCATTGGAATGGCTCCATTGGTAAACCATGCTCCTTAATCCGCTTTATAAGTGTATCATGATCATCTTCACGCTGTCCTCCGCCCACAATCTCCCCATAGCCTTCCGGGGCCAGCATATCCACACCCATGGCCAGATTGTCATTCTCTGCATCACGCTTCATATAAAACGGTTTGATCTCTGCAGGCCATCGGTGCACCATAACCGGCCGGTCAAATTGCTCTGATATCACTGTTTCGTCGGTTCCGCCAAAATCTCCTCCATACTCAAAATCAACTCCATTTTTCTTTAGGATCTCTACTGCATCATCATAGGTAATTCTTGGAAAAGGGGTTGCCACTTTTTCCAATGTTGACACATCACGGTCTAATGTCTCCAAATCAGTTGTGCAATGCTCGAGGCACCACTGAACAATATATGATACATACTTCTCTGCCCAGTCCATATCCTGTTCTAGATCACAGAAGGCAATTTCCGGCTCAATCATCCAGAATTCGGTTAAATGCCGGCGGGTTTTTGATTTTTCCGCTCTGAATGTAGGACCGAAACAATATACTTTTCCAAAGGCCATTGCGCCGGCTTCCTGATATAACTGCCCACTCTGGGTCAGGTATGCAGACCGGTCAAAATATCCCACTTCAAACAGGCTCGTTGTCCCTTCCGCAGCATTGGCTGTAAAAATAGGTGAATCAACGAGAATAAATCCGTTTTGGTCGAAAAAATCCCGACTAGCTTTAATGACTTGATGGCGGACTCTCAAAATCGCGTGCTGTAGTTTTGATCGAATCCACAAATGGCGGTGATTCATGAGAAAATCTGTCCCGTGTTCTTTAGGGGAGATAGGATATTCTTCAGAAATCTGGTTAATCTGAATAGAGTTCACTCCAAGTTCAAATCCCCCAATAGACCTGGCTTCTTCCCGGACAGTTCCAGTGATAATTACAGAAGATTCCTGGGTCAGGATTGGCTCTAGATTAAACGTCTCATCATCTGTTTCCTCCTTTACAACCACACATTGAACCAAACCTGTTCCGTCTCTAAGGATTACAAACCAAATTTTCCCGATTGACCGGGTAGTATACACCCATCCCTTTACTGTTACTTCCTCACCAGCATAGTTGCCTAAGTCCGATATATTGACCTGATTCATAGTATTCCTATCTTCAAATGTGTTAATACAATATCTTCTACCAGTTGGACAAAATTTTATTCAAAATATCTTCACCAATTTTACTGACGGCCACCTTAATAGCAAAAGAACGGGGGTCACCAATTTCGTCATCATCTTCCTCATCTATGAGTCCGTCGTTGTCATTATCAATCCCATCCGTACCACTATCTCCACTCAATCCATAAGCACCCCAGCCGGAATATTGACTTTTCATGAGAACTTCATCATTTTTTACATCATACCATTCTACATCCAACACTACGGTATACCGGTATTCTGTTACAGCTTCTTCCTTGGTGAAAGTAGATGGTGCATCTTCAACTTTTTTAATGATTCCCCTAAGAATAGAATCTGCATTATCCTCATCTATGACACGCAAAATGTTTTCCTCCGTGAATTTCTCAAGAAGATTATCTGTGATATCTTCTGTAATACCGTATTCAGCAGTTTGGTTATCCAAGAGAGGAATTGCAATGCTTTTTATATGAGAAGGAATTGATCCTGCTAGTGAATAAAAACCGCATCCAGCCAGGAGGAAATATATGAACAACAATATGATAGTGTTCACATTCGAAATAGTGTGAATTCTTCTCATCATTTGGCGCGTACTATTTTTTATCCTCCTGGGATTGTTTTTCATATTTCCGTTTAATTTTTCGTTCAAGGCCGTAATCATTAATCTTTCGATAAAGAGTTCGCTCACTCATTCCCAATGACCGGGCGGCAGCCCGGCGATTTTTGTTAAAAAATTTCAAAGTGCGTTTGATCGCTTCCTTTTCTAAATCCTCGAGGGTCATGTCGCCAATAGCATCAGGCCGGATTAATGTGTCTGCCTGGCTGTCAATTTCCATAGTAACCGGTACATCCTGGACAGATTCATTTATATAGCGCAGTGTATCATTCCCTATCTCTTGCTCATTCATAACTTTTCTGATGATTTCAACATCCTGACGGAGTAGAAAGAGCTGACGGAGGATCAGCTCATTTTCCACCCTTTCGGGGGATTGATCAACTAACACCGGAAGATGAGGATTCTGAAGGGCAGTTTCCAAAGACGGGCGTAATTTCCTTTCCACCATTTCTGAAGTAACCCGTTCTCCTTTCTCAAGGACAAGGATACTCTCCACAAAATTTTTCAATTCGCGCACATTTCCGGGCCAATTATACTGTTTCATGAGCCGAATTGCCTCAGGCATGAACCCTCGATACACAATATCGTTTGTCCGTGTAAATTCCAGTGCAAACCGTTCAACAAACAAAGACAGGTCCTCAATCCGCTGACGCAGTGCTGGAACATGAATTGACACTGTTTTAAGCCGATAGTACAAATCCTGCCGGAAATCACCTTTTTTTACAAGAGATTCTAAATTCTTATTGGTAGCAGCAATAATCCGGACATCAGTATGGAGCGTGTTGGAATCACCTACACGAATGAATTCACCATTTTCCAAAACCCGCAGGAGCTTTACCTGGGTTTCCAATGGAGTCTCCCCAATTTCATCTAGAAATACCGTTCCTTTATTGGCAGTCTCAAAATATCCTTTTCTGTCGTCTCCCGCACCGGTGAACGCTCCCTTTTTATGTCCAAACAGCTCGCTTTCAATGATACCTTCCGGGATCGCACCGCAATTCACAATTATAAGCGGTTCATGAGTCCTTTTGCTGGATTTATGGATGGATTTTGCCACCTTTTCTTTTCCGGTTCCGGATTCACCTGTGATTAATACAGTGATGTCCACTGGTCCAACCTGGATAATCATCTCAAGAACTTCCTGGATCGCCTCAGTATTTCCAATAATTCCAGATGTTTTCTGTAAACGATTTATATCAATCACGTTATTTCTGTATTTTTAATCATGTTTTGAATAGTTAATTTGGCGTGGAGATTATTCCAGCATCTCATTTATAAACCTCCCACATTGTCGATAAAAGTGTTTCAATATCTGAGTATTTTGCTTCCCAGTTGAGCAGCTTTTTGGCTTGCATGGAAATTGACGTCAGTTCAGCCGGGTCCCCGTCTCTGCGTCCAACAATTTCATAGGATATCTTCTTTTTCGTCACCTTTTCAGCCATGTTGATTACATCCAGCACAGAATAACCGACACCGGTAGCAAGATTGACAATGAGGTTTTCATTTTTCTCAACCAGGTAATTCAAGGCAGACACATGAGCAGATGCTAAATCATTCACATGGATGTAATCTCTGACTCCGGTACCGTCCGGCGTATCGTAATCATCACCAAAAACTTCCATATTTCTGCGGATCCCTCCGGCGACTTCCATGACGACAGGCAAAAGGTTTTGTGGATTTTTTTCCTTGGTGCTTACCCTTCCGCCAAGGTCATACCCGGCAGCGTTAAAATATCGCAAACTGGCATACCGTGCTCCTTTAAGTTCGCTAAACCATTTTAGATTTTGTTCAATAACAAGTTTTGTGTATCCGTAATAATTGACAGGCTCCACCGGATGATGTTCATCAATGGGAAGATATTCAGGATAGCCGTAAACCGCTGCCGTTGAAGATAAAATAAATTTTTGGACTCCATGTTCTCTCATTGAATCCAGAACATTCAACGTACCAATTATATTATTTTGGGCATACTTATGTGGATCTTCCATGGACTCACCTGCTGCCTTCCAGGCGGCAAGATGAACTACAGCATCAATATTTTGGGAAAATACATCATCCAGGTCTTTCTTATTTAAGGTTGATCCTATAAGCAGTTCAGCTCTTTGATCAACGTTTTTACGAAACCCCAAGGAAAGATCGTCAATGACTATCACTTCAAAACCAGAGTCGCATAATTCAAGCACAACATGGGAACCGATATATCCTGCTCCGCCAGTGACTAAAATTTTCATTATTGTATTATTTCCATTTTAAGATTCATTTAGATTTTATTCCTTCAGTTGACGAAACACTTTACCTACTTCTTTTTCCAATTTAGAAATCTCGTCACGAAGGTGAGCTGCATGTTCATAATCCATTTTGTGCGCTGCGTCAAGCATTTCCTCCCCCATCATTTCAATTGCCATTTGTTTGTCCATTTTGTCAAAATCAATTCCTTTCCTGGAATACCCAATTTTATTACCATAATCCTGAATAGAATCGGCCACAGAAGTTGTATATAAAACATCCTCAGTTGATTTATATACAGTTTTCGGAGTGATCTTATTTTTCTTATTATATTTTACTTGAATTTTCCGTCTACGTTTTGTTTCATTTATCAGGTAATCCATTGCTTCAGAAATACCATCAGCATACAGGATGACTGAGCCGCCCAGGTTCCTGGAAGCCCTACCTGCCACCTGCATCAAAGAGCTTTTTGACCGCAAAAATCCCGCTTTATCTGCATCTAAAACGGCTACAAGTGAAACTTCGGGAAGATCTAACCCCTCCCGAAGAAGATTGATCCCAACCAGTACATCAAATTCTCCCAGTCGAAGATCACGAAGGACCTTCACACGTTCAAGCGCTTTAATTTCAGAATGGAGATACTGAACCCGAAAATTCATGCCGGAAAGATACTCGGTCAAATCCTCTGACATACGCTTTGTCAGGGTTAAGATCAAAACCCGCTCATCATTTTTTACTCTCCTGCGGATTTCTTCCATAAGGTCATCTATCTGCCCCTCAGTTTTTCTCACTTCTACTTCGGGGTCTATAAGCCCGGTCGGTCGAATAATCTGTTCTACCACCACCCCTTTGCTCAGTTCAAGTTCACGTATAGCAGGGGTCGCAGACAAGTAAAGATTTTGATTTTGGATATCTAAAAATTCACTATATTTCAACGGACGGTTATCTAGCGCACTGGGAAGACGGAATCCATGTTCCACCAATGTTTTCTTTCTTTTCCGGTCACCATTGTACATTCCCTGTATCTGAGGAAGAGTCACATGGGATTCATCAAGGATCGTTATAAAATTATCTGGAAAAAAGTCAATCAAAGTCCAAGGACGTTCACCGGGTTTCCGCCCTGAAAAATAGCTCGAATAATTTTCGATTCCCGAGCAGTATCCGATTTCACGGATCATTTCCAAATCGAAATGAACCCTTTGCTCCAGCCTTTGGGCTTCAAGTAATTTATCCATACTTCGTAGTTCTTCAAGCCTTTCGATTAATTCCACCTGAATTTTTTTTGTGATTTCTATCGCCTTTTCCTTATTTGTTACAAAATGCTTTGCAGGATAAATATACAGCCTGTCCACATCACGGAAAATTTCCCCCGTAATATGATCAAATGTTTTGATAGAATCGACTTTGGATCCAAAAAATTCAATACGAACGCACACATCTTCATAGGCAGGAAAAATCTCAATACTATCACCCCGAACACGGAAGGTACCTCTCTCAATGACAGTATCATTCCTTCTATAATGGATATCTATAAGCTGACGTAATAATTCCCTTCTCCGAACATCATCTCCTTTTCTTAAGTTTATCACCTGTTCTTTGTATTCACTGGGCGAACCGATCCCATAAATACAAGAAACAGAACTGATGACTATTACATCCTTCCGTTCGATCAATGAACTGGTTGTTTTCAATCGAAGCTTATCAATTTCTTCATTCATTGAAAAATCTTTCTCGATGAAAGTGTCCGTTACCGGCATGTAGGCTTCAGGCTGGTAATAATCGTAATAGCTAATAAAGTATTCAACTGCATTTTCAGGGAAGAGCTGTTTAAACTCTCCGTATAGCTGAGCAGCCAACGTTTTATTATGGGATATGATAAGGGTCGGCCGTTGTACCTCTTCAATAACTTTCGCAACGGTATACGTTTTTCCTGAACCGGTAACCCCTAACAAAATTTGATGTTTCTGTCCAGAATCCAACCCATGTATCAATTCTTTAATTGATTTGGGCTGATCTCCCTTTGGAGAAAAATCCGAATGAATCCGAAACTCTGCCATATTGACTAATATACCTCGGTTAATTAATAGAAAGCAATGGCAGAGATATTAATACTTTAATGCACTAGATATGGTTGGAGCTTCATTTATTCCTGCCAAATAGACTTTTTACATAGTCTTCCCTATTAAATGACAGAAAATCACTAAAATCCTCCCCAATTCCAATGAATTTCACAGGAATGCCTAATCCCCGGTATAGGGAAAATATAATGCCGCCCTTTGCAGTACCATCCATTTTTGTCAGAACTGCTCCATCCAGTTTTATGTGATCTGAAAATTCCTTAGCTTGAATGAATGAATTTTGTCCCAGATTCGCATCTATAGTGATAAGAGATGATAAATCATAATGAGAAAATTTGTTTTTCACTACTCTTTCCATTTTAGCCAATTCCTTCATAAGATTTTTATTGGTGTGAAGCCTTCCTGCTGTATCAACAATAATAATTTCTGAACCCAATGCTTTTCCTGCCGCCATACCATCATATAATACAGCTGAAGGCTCCTGAGATTTTTCGTTGCATACCAGGCGTATATTCAGACGATTTGCCCATATTGCCAACTGTTCTACCGCTGCTGCCCTGTACGTATCACATCCCACCAGGAGTACTTTCTTCCCTTGATCCAGGTAATAATTGGCAAGTTTTGCTACAGTTGTTGTTTTTCCGGTACCGTTTACTCCCACAACCATGATAACAGAAAGTGAATCAGATCCACCCTGTACACCAGGGGAATTAGGCAGGATTGATACTAAATAATCTTCCACATGTGTATAAAAATCAGATTGATTATTCTTTTGAATAATCCCAAGGATTTCATCGACTGTCTGGATACCCAGGTCCGCACCAATGAGACAATTTTCAAATTCTTCCAATATCTCTGGAGAAATCTTATGACTCGTGAGCATTTCCAATGCATCAGATATAGAGCTCCGGGTGTGGCTAAGAGCACTGAAAAGCTTTCCTAAAAAAGCCACGAACAATTAAAGTTTCTTAAACTCTTTAAAAAATGTTCTGATATAAATAATCCAACTGATCAACAGTAATGGAATTACTATCAATAGACATGTCATTGTCAATAATTCCAATATTTCTGTGCGTGGAATTATTTTAAGCAGGACAAATAATGCAGTCAATCCGCTCGCCCATTTTCCAAATATGTTTGCACTGAGTACTAAATCTGTATGATTTATAAAATAAATTGCTCCAATCGAAATGGAGACGTAACGAAGGATTAAAACAATAAAAAACCACATTGGAATAATTCCATTCAAAATAAGGTAAAATACAACAGAACCAATACAAATCGTATCGCAGATAGGGTCCAGCCATTTGCCTATATGAGTGACTTCGTGGGCACGACGGGCAAAATAGCCATCCAGCATATCTGACACCGCTGCTATCAAAATAAGCCCCAATGTAATCAACCACCATTCCTGACTCTGTAAGGAATAAATGATGGGAATTGCCATAAAACCCCTCCCCAGACTGATTATATTCGCCACCGTAAGAATCCGGGTTGGATCGGTAATTTTTGGTTTACGTATCTTTTCGTTCAATCTGTATTAAATCAGAAGTTGTTATTGAGTCGTCGTCAAGTGATAAAACAACATTACAAATGCTTTGTACAAATTCAATATCATGTGATATGACTATTATATGTTTTTGCTTCAAATATCTCTGTAAATACTGGAGTAAATTTACCTTTTGTGTCCAGCCCAATCCAAAGGTTGGTTCGTCTAAAATGAGAAGATCAAATTCACAGTGGGTAAGAATTATGATAAGAGCTATACGCAACATAGACCAAGGTATATCATATGATGATTTATTTTTAATTAAATCCCATTTAATCTGGTTCCGTTCCATAACAGTGATACATTTTTTACGCAGATGAAATTGCAGTTTTCCAATGCTAAGAAATTTTTGGAGGAGATTCTCAAGTGTATCCTCTCCAATTAACCGTTCCGGGAATTGATCTAAATAAGCCATTGTTGGAGCATTATCTCCTTTTAACTTCAATTGTATTGCTCCACTATCCGGATGATTGATACCAAGTATTAGTGAAGCCAGAGTCGTTTTGCCAGACCCATTCGCTCCTACAATTCCTAAACTTCTGGAATTGTTCACTGTGCAATTCATTTGCTTAAATAATTTTCTTTCACCTTTGTAGTCAAAAGACATTGAATCAATCTCAAGGTTTAATGATCCCTCCATTAATTTTCTGCAGGGAAATATTGGCTTTTTACCAGGCGTAAATTGAGATAAAGAGGAAAGGGATAATTTCCAGCAGGAAGCTCCATATTGAAGGTCATCAATATCAGAAGTTAACCAGAGAACAATCTGGTTATTTGCGCGTAATTTTTGTTTGATTTTTTCCAGTATAAAGCTTTTCATTCTACGATTTAGAAATGAAAGAGAATCATCCATGATTATTAATTCCGGTGCAGTACTGAACGCAGTGACAATATTCAATATTTCCTTCTCTCCACCGCTTAAAGTAACAGGATGCCTCGAACCATTAATAGCAAAAGGCAATTCCTCTTTCAATGCCAAAAAGGTGGATTGAATAGCAGCCGAATCCGTTTGATTACATTCCAGCGAAAATGCCAGTTCCCCATCTAATGTATCGCTTACTATTTGACTGTCCGGATTTTGTAAAACGATTTGGATCATATGTGGACATTTTTCAATCTCCAAATCAAAATTTTCAGGATAGTTTCCATCTGTGCCTGACAGATGTTGAACAAGGCTTGACTTACCAACACCACTTTCTCCGTAAATCACGTGAAGACCGGGCTCTAATTTTACTTCGGTGGAATTGCCGGGAAATCGAGTAAAATCAATAGTAAATAGAAGTGTATTAATCACGAATAATCCCACGAACCACCCGTGTTGAAGATCCTAAGTTTCGATGGATTACGTCAGTTGCTGCATAACTTGCATTCATATAATAATCCTGATCATTTAACAGTTCAGAAAATCTGGTTGTCACATCCATTGATGTTTTAACCGAAAATCCTCCGCCAGCCTGGATAAGTTCTCCCGCTTCAGGAAAATTGTCGTGCTTGGGCCCAAACAAGACAGGAAGCCTCGCAATTGCCGGTTCCATAACATTATGTATACCGGTTGAGAATCCCCCGCCAATATAGGCAATTTGACACTGCCAGTAGAGTTTTGATAAAATTCCAACAACACCAACCACAACAACTCGTGCGCCCCTGATATTCAGGTTAAATTTGGAGTTATGTCTGTTAACACTGAATCCATGCTTTTCGAATTTCTTAATCGCTGCCTGTATATTTTTATCGGTGGGTTCATGAGGAACCCACAAGAGGGATATCTCCTCATTCTCTTTTAATAACTGTATTATGGGTTGACTGATTACTGCTTCATCTTCAGGCCAGACACTTCCAGCAACAATTCGTTTTTCACGTTGTAATACCGACATGGTCCGTTCCTTTGTGAATGTATCGGCATGGTTTTTAACCTGATCATACCGAGGATTTCCCAAAACACGAATTAACGGTGATTTATTAACACTGATAATTTTTTGGAGGAGAAGGTAATCAGATTCTGAAATAGTATAGATTGTGGAAAATGAATGATACACAGAACGATAAAAATTTCGTATTACAGGAAAAATTTTATAGGTCTTATCTTTAAAATAGGCGGCAAAGATAGTTGTATGAATATTCCGAAGATATGAAATCCAAACCAAATTGGGCCAGATATCATATCCCGCAAAAATAATCTTTTTGGGGCGAATTATTTTCAATGCTTTCCAAATACTCCAAATAAAGTCAAATGGAAGATAAATCTTACAATCTATTTGCTCATTTTTCACATTCTGGTATCCAGCCGGAGAAAAAAAAGATACAAGGACTGTACACTGTGGTTCAATTTCTTTTAATCCCGCGAGGACAGGAAGAACCTGCTGAAATTCACCATGAGAGGCGACATGAAACCAATACACATCATGGGATCGGTCAAAATCCTTAAAATATGACCGTAATGTAGGAAGAGACATCATACGTCCCTTAAAACCATCCTTAAGTTTCTGGTTGAACAATGTGCCGACTAACCCAAAAACAAACAAGAGTGGAAAGAGAATCAGATTATATAAAAATGCCCAAAATAGAATCATACTTCTAAAACCTTTTGGACAGCGGTTTTTACTGTTCCTGGATTAATTGAATTCATGCAAATCTGTTCGCCTCTGTAACAGGGCTTTCTTCCATTCTGTGAGCATGGCCGACACCAAAGATCCTCACTTTCAACGATTATAGATTCAGGTAAATTTGGTCCACCACCAGTTTCTACCGAGGTGGGTCCCATTATCATCACAACAGGAACCCCAAGGGCTTCCGCTCCATGTACGAAGCCTGTATCACTTCCGATGACTAGCTTTGCCTGAGAAATAAAAGCTAAGGTTTCCCGTAAATTCGTTTTTCCATGAAGATCAACAACCTGAGGGTTGATTTCCGATAATTCATTACAAATTATATCGGATGATGATCCAATGAGCACCACATGTAAATTGTTCCTTTCCAACTCTTTGATTACCTCAGTATATCCTTGAAAATTCCAAGTTTTTTGCTTCCATGCTGCTCCAGGTATAATCACACTATAATCACCCAAAATCTTCATTTCTTTAAGTTGATCTAAAGCAATTTGTTTTTCTGATTCTGAAAGAAAAAGGGATGTTTTAGGAATAGAGGTTTCCGTATCTAATAAATCAATCATTGGTTCGTGAAGAAGGCTCAGTTGAGAAAAGGTATCAGAAAAACGATTGATATGAAATTGAAAGAGCTGGAATCGTTTCCATCTGGGTTTTTTCAAAATTCGTTTTTCTGAATTTTTCATTTGTTTCCTGATGATCTTAGATCTGAGAGTATCATGAAGATCCACAACTAAATCATAATCCATTGTGTTCAGATATTTTCCAGCTCTTTTTATCTGTACAAATCCTGCTGCTCTCTCCAGAATAAGAATCTCATTGATGTATGGATGACCTTCCAGGATTGAAGAATAATCATTCATAGTAAAAAAATCAATCCGAGCTTCAGGAAAGCACTTTCTAAGAGAAGCGAGCGGAGATGTTGACAAAATAATATCCCCGATGGAACTGAATTTGAGAATTAGGATTTTCAAAATTTAACGAAATATATAATTCAATAGTTTAATATACAATCATAGAATGATCATCATCCATCAATGGTAGATCATATACTTTATTTTGTTCTATGGGTATTATATACCAATAAATCTACCATAGATTTCTTATAAGAAGAATCCTCATAAGTTTTGATTGCCACCATTGCATTGTTTGAAAAATCTTCAATTTTGTTTCTTGCATAATCAAAACCGCCACCCTTCTCAATTAGATTCCGCAATTCACGAATAATTTGGGGAGTTTTCTTCTTTGTTCGAATAATTGTATTCATCCGTTTCTGATCGCTCTTTTTCAGGGTACGAAAGCTGTGAATATAGGGAAGAGTAATCATGCTTTTTTTTACATCATGTGCAACATCTTTTCCAATATCTGACTCTCGAGCTAACAAATCAAATAAATCATCTTTTATCTGGAAAGCCATACCAAAGTTTTGACCAAAATCTTTCATGGCTTTCCGATCCTCCAGGTTGTTTGTGGTGGTCAGTGAGCCAAGTTCACATGAAGCAGAAAACAGTGAAGCTGTTTTCCGGGAAATAACATCATAGTACAACTTTTCAGAAACGGACTTCCTGAAATTTTTTTCGATCTGAAGAATCTCACCAGAACTCATCTGTTCTGCAGTTCCAGATATAAGTTCCAGTACCTCAAAGTCTTTGAGCTTAATCATATTAATCAAAGATTTACTTAAAATATAATCACCCATCAGTACGGATAGTTTATTTTTCCATTTTTTATGAAGGGTAGCCAACCCACGGCGAAGCTTTGTCTCATCAACAACATCATCGTGAATTAATGTAGCAGCGTGAAGCATTTCAATCATCGCTGCAGCTCGGAAACTGTTTGCAGTGGGTTCCCCACAGATATGTGCTGAAAAAATTGTTAAGAATGGCCGGATATGTTTGCCTCTTCGCATCATCATATATTTCGCCAAGATGTTAATCAATCGAACTTCAGACCGAAGCGAATCCTTCAATTCCTTTCGGAATAAATGAATATCTTCATTAATGGGGACAGTTATTTCCTTTAATGATTTGATGTCTTGTACCTTTGTGTTAATATTATTCATCATTAAAATTCAATCACTTCTCTGTCACGTACATACTCGTTATTGAAATTGTACTTTTATTCTGTTTTCAGGTTGGTAGTTTCTTCTTCTGTCTTTGTTGCAAGCCAGGAAACACCGATACTTATCTCGTACAGGATTGTCAAAGGAAGAGCCATGAGAAAAAGACTGATAGGATCAGGGGGAGTAATCATTGCAGAAAGAATTAATATAATAACAATCGAATGACGACGGTAATGTCTCATAAAAGGAGGAGTTAGAATTCCAATGGAAGATAAGATATATGTAAGTACAGGCAGTTCGAAAATCAGTCCGGTACCCAGTAAAAGCCAAGTTATGAAACTAAAATAATAATTAATAGAAAAGTTATTTTGGATATCACCATATCCAATGGAAGTAAAAAAATTCAGCGAAAATGGAATAATAACAATATAAGCGAAAAAAACACCTGCAAGAAATGAAATGAATGTAAAAATAATTAGTGGGAAAAGATATTTACGCTCATTCACTAGTAACCCAGGTATAATAAATTTCCACGTTTGATATGTTAAAACAGGGATTGCAAGAATGACTCCGCCAACAAATGCAAGTCCCCATTTGATTAAAAACATTCCCTGCACTTTAAGAACTTGCAGGTCTAAATCCAGCTTTCTTGTTGGCAGGATCAGTATTTCAATAACCTGATCAATAAAAAAATATGTGACGATAGCTCCAATAAGAACTGATGTTAACGCCTTGATAAGTCTCCATCGCAACTCTTCCAGATGATCCAGAAAAGACATGTTTCCATGATCCAGATCAGCCATTTTCAAAGGCTGTTAGTAATTCTTCCGCAATTTCATATGGAGAAGATTGAATAGATTCTACTGATTGAGTAGCCTTCTCTAACTGTTCTAATCTATGCGAAGACCAAAATTTGCTCAATAATCGGTCCTGAATCAACCCACGGATTCGATCCTGATGTCTTTCGAGGCGTTTTGATTCAAGAATCCCTCTTTTGTCCATTTCTTTTAAATGATCTTCTATGAGTTTGTACCAATCAAATACACCTTCACCTGTACTCGCAATCGTATTAATAACTGGGGGTTCCAAAGAATCCGGTTTTGAGAAACTATGCAAAAGTGCCTGAAGGGTTTGAGCTAAACGGTTTGCACCTTTCTTATCAGTTTTATTAATAACAAAAATATCAGCTATTTCCATTAATCCAGCTTTCATTAATTGAATTTCATCACCTGTCCCTGGCATGAGCACTACAACAGTCAAATCAACTGCTTTTACAACATCGTGCTCTGCCTGTCCAATGCCAACTGTTTCAAATATAATAATATCTTTCCCGCTGGCAGCGATGACATCACCAACATCTTGTGCTTTTTTAGCAAGACCTCCTAAATATTGATGAGTTCCCATACTCCTGATATACACATCATTATTATCATAAAAATGGTTCATCCTTATCCGATCGCCTAACAATGCACCACCAGAGAACGGGCTGGTAGGATCGACTGCTACAACACCAACGGATTTATCTTGGGAGAGAATTTCCTGGATCAAACAATCCACCAGTGAACTTTTTCCAACCCCTGGTGGGCCTGTTATGCCAATCCTGATAGATTGCTGAATGTAAGGGTGCAATTGAATAAAATAATCAGGAGAAATATCCTGATCATTTTCGATATGACTTATAGCCCTGGATAGCTCTCTATGATTATTTGAACGAATACTATTAAGCATCGTACTGTCCATAGAACTACCGTGTTTTATAAATTACTAATTATCAGGAAAAAAGCCGACAAAATTTGATAAAATTGCGTATGGTTGTTTTACGACCACGACGGGAAATAAACCGTTTTTTCTCTAGTGATTTTAGGACTCTGGATACAGTTTCTCTAGAAGTTCCTGCCATATTTGCAATATCCTGATGATAGGGTAAATTATTGATAGTTACAGTCCCTCCTTTTATTTGACCTAATTCTTCTGCAAGGCGTATGAGAGCAATACATATTCGCTGTTCCGCATCACTAAGAGACAAACTCTCAATCTGTTGATCACTATATCTTATTCGGGAGGTTAATTCTTCTAAAAGCTTAATAGCAATTTGAGGGTAACTTTCAAGAATATATAAAAAGTCACCACGTTGCAAAGACAAAAGTACAGAATCATCAATGGTGACAACATTCGCCGATCGTCCCTCACCATCCAGCAATGCCATTTCTCCGAAAAAATCTCCCTCTCCAAGCATAGCCAATATCACTTCCCGTCCATCATCACTCATTCGGGTTACTTTTACTGCACCTGACTTTATTAAGAAAAATGTCCTCCCCATACTTTCTTCAATGACAACCATTTTACCCTTTGAATAACTTCTGGTTACCATTTTTTCAGATATTTTTTTCAGCGAAATTTTATTTAAACTAGAAAAAAGAGGAACCGACTGCAATAATTCAATTTTGTCCATTGCAGAAAATACAATAATATTTTTATTTTTCAAATTGTAGTTTAAGAATAAATAGATATCCCGATTCAAGTACATTACAACTTTATTTGTTTCGATTGACTTCAAAGATAAAATTGAAATAAGTTTAACCCAATAAAAATATAGAAAGAACAAAAATGGATAGACACCCGCAACAAATTAAACGTGAACGACAGGATATAACCCGTAGAAACCGAAACATTCGAAACATGTCAAAACTCAGGACTCTTATAAATAACGTCTTACAGACAAATGACCCGGTTGAGGCGGATTCTGTTTATAAAAATACAGTTAGTTTTATTGACAAAATGGTAAGCAAGCGTTTAATACATAAAAATACAGCAGCTCGCCGTAAAACACAGATTACTCGACATATTAATTCTATTAGAAAAGATTAACGATCAAATCCCTGATAATTTGGAGCTTCTTTCATGATACGCACTTCATGGGGATGATTTTCCTTTATTCCCGCGCTTGAAATCTGAATAAAATTTGATTTCTCACCAAACTCTTTAATAGTCTCCACACCACAATATCCCATTGATGATCTCAAACCACCTAAGAGCTGATGAATGGCATTTTGAACTGATCCCCTGTATGGAACCATACCTTCAATTCCTTCCGGTACAAGCTTGGAACTATCCATCCCTTCCTGAAAATACCGGTCACTACTCCCCTCCTTCATTGCTTCCATAGAACCCATGCCGCGGTAGGTCTTATATTGACGTCCTTCATATAAAATTGTTTCTCCGGGGCTTTCATCCATTCCAGCGAGGAGATTCCCAATCATGACGGAATCCGTCCCGGCAGCAAATGCTTTGGCCATATCACCGCTATACCGAATTCCACCATCAGCAATAACGGGGATGTTATGTCTCCGGGCCTCATCCACACAATTCATGATCGCCGATAATTGAGGAACCCCAGCCCCAGCAACAATACGTGTTGTACAACTTGATCCTGCTCCAATCCCTACTTTAACTCCATCAACTCCACTATCAACAAGCGCTTTTACTCCATCCGAAGTAGCAACATTTCCTGCAATGACATCTACTGAAACCAAAGATTTAATTTTTTCAGTAGTACCTAAAACATCGGTGGAATGTCCATGAGCAGTATCAACGACAATGGCGTCTACATGGGAATCAGCTAAGGCTTGTACCCTGTCTAAAACATCTTTACTAATACCAACGGCAGCACCCACCCTGAGACGTCCATTTCTATCTTTGCAGGCATTGGGAAATCGTTCTTTTTTTTGAATATCTTTCACCGTTATTAAACCAGCCAAATTACCCTTTTCATCCACAACAAGGAGTTTCTCAATACGATGTTCCTGTAAAATCTTTTTCGCTTTTTCCAGGGTTGTCCCTATGGGAACAGTCACAAGATTTTTAGATGTCATCCTGTCCTTTACAGATAAATTTAAATCTGTTTCAAAACGAATATCCCGATTTGTTAAAATACCAACAAGTTTTCCCTTTTTCACTACCGGAAGACCACTGATTTTGTTTTGATCCATAAGTTGTTTTGCTTCACGAATTGTTCTTGAAATATCCAAAATAATAGGATCTATGATCATTCCACTCTCTGAGCGTTTTACCTTAGCCACCATTAATGCTTGGTCTTCAATGCTCAGATTTTTATGAATAATACCAACTCCACCTTCTCGGGCAAGTGCTATTGCCATTTTTGTTTCGGTCACTGTGTCCATTGCTGCACTGAGAATTGGGATATTCAGTTGAATGGAGGATGTCAATTTGGATGAAACATTAACTCCTCTTGGGAGCACAGATGACTTTTGGGGTACTAACAGAACGTCATCAAAAGTCAAGGCGAATGTAAATGGTGGACGGTTTTTCACGTGTCTTACTCCAATGAACTAACTTTTTGAACAGCGCTTTGTAAAAAGATTTAGCTGAAGTTCTTTTTGATCAGACTCACCGGTTGTTATTTGGATTAGCTTCCCAAAGCCTGTATTGATCTCATAAATTTTATCTCCCCGTGCAAGGATATCCGCCAATCGTTTGTGTGATGATTTGACCGCTTCTTGAGCATTGCGCTCAATTCGCACTGTTACCTGACCTTTAAGGGAAGTGGGGAATTCTTTATATGTATATATTTTAGAAGAAATTGATACAGCTGACATAAGGAAATTTAGGATAAGTATTTGTCAAGAAGAAATGAAGAATTTTGGAAAAATTAATATAATGAAAATTAAATAGTAACTCATAGACCTTGTAAAAAGTAAGATAAATCGATCAATATCTAAAAGTTCAATTCATTAATATTTTCCACCACTTCATAATGAACAGGGATGGAATCACTGAAATGCTTTCCGTAGCCTTTTGTAATAACGCGATTATCAAGTACAATAAATGTTCCCTGATCCAGGGTGGATCGTATTAAACGGCCAAAGCCCTGGCGAAACTTGATGACACACTCAGGAACGGTATAGTCAAAAAAGGAACTTCCTCCAGACATATCAACCGATTTAGAATAGGCCCACACCACCGGTTCTGTAGGTACACTAAAAGGAAGTTTGGTAATAATAAGTGTTTCGAGAAGTTCACCCGGTAAATCAATGCCTTCCCAGAAAGCATTTGTACCCAACAAAATTCCATTTGGATTACTATGCATGCCCTGCAGGATTGAGTAACGGGAAACACCATATCTCTGGGCAAATACAGGCAAATCCCGCCCCTCCGGTTTGGAACGTAATTCACGATACGTTTGATTTAACATTTTATGTGAAGTAAATAAAGCCATGATTCTATTATTATGACTATTATGAAAATTGTAAATAATAGAAGCAATTGATTCTGGATCATTTTTGATATCTTTTTTCCCCCCGTATTGAAAATAGTTAACCTGGTCTTCATAATAGAAAGGACTCGAAAATACATCGGTTTTCAATTGTGTCTTTTTTAGATTATTTAATCCTACCCGTTCACGGAAATAGTCAAAAGATTCATCAATCTGGAGAGTCGCTGAAGTCAGAATACAATGATCCAGTTTTTCAAAGAATTGGGAGGATAACATCTGTGAAACATCAATGGGAGAACCATGTAAGGAAAGACTAAGTGTTCTGCCCTCAGCTCCTGTCTGTATAAATTTTCCTTCCTGCCAATACACCCAGTCAGGATTCTGGTTTGCCGTCAACATGACCAAAATCGCCGACTTTTCTTTCAGTAAATCTATTCGTTGCTCCAAAGTATGATGGAGATCAGGATATTCCTTTTTGTCAGGATCTATTGAAAGCAACTTTCTTTCAATTCGATCCAGAGTTTGAAGAAGGTTATTCAAGATAGAACTCAACCAATGAAGCTCACCTTGAACGCTTCCAAATTCTTCAGTGAGGTTTTCTATGATAACCTTTTTTGTATATGTGTCTTTCACTGAATATCGTTTCGCACAATGAAGGCTAAGAATATCAAAAAAGTCCTTTACTGCTTCCATTCCTTCGTTCACTTGATCTTGCAGGTTTTTGTAATAAGATTCAAACTCTGGATAAAGTTTTGACAAGTCTTTTAAACCCTTAGACCACCAAACGGTACCAATATTTGACAGGTCAATACTCCGCAAAACCGACATGATTACAAATTGATCCATGTGAATTGATAATTGACTGTAAGCTGTACTTATTAAATTATGAGCCTCATCGACAATCACTGCATTATAGGGTGGTAGAAATCCTGATGATGTGATTTCAGACAATAAGAGAGCATGATTTACAATGATAATTTGAGCATCAAAAACTGAACGGCGGACCTTCCCAAAAAAACACCCTTTATATTTCGAACAAATATTTGTTGTGCAGAAACCCGGTTCACTTTGAATCAAAGATGCAATTCTTCCAGGATGGCTGCTCCAAAAACCATTACACTCCGACAAATCTCCAGTGTCCGTATATTCGAGCCAAACAAAAATTGGTAAGAGGCTTTCTATTTCTCTGGGAGATAATTGTTTTCCACTATCAGTAATTTCCCAGTTCAATCTTGTCTTGCAGATATAATTATTCCGTCCTTTTAATTTAACGGCATTAATTGAAACATCAAGCGCTTGTGCTAAAAGAGGCAGGTCTTTATAAAATAATTGATCCTGAAGGTGTTTTGTATGGCAGGAAATAATAGTTGGTCCCTCATCTCCAGCAATAACAGTCCGCTTCAATGCAGGAAATAAATATGCCAGTGATTTTCCAAGCCCTGTTCCAGCTTCAACAATACCAATTTCAGGAGTGTCAATGATAATATTTTCCACAAATTTACCATAACCAACCTGATCCGGCCGATCTTCGAACTCATCCATCTTTTCCTGCAGTAATCCACCGGGGCAAAAAACGTCCTGAACAGAAATATTTTCGATATGTTTATTCCCGTTAGAACGATAAATATTTGAGTACTTATTGTGCTGAACGTTTGATTTTGTTATCCCTGCCTTCAAATCTCCAGTACGAATCAGTTCATTTGCTAAATCAACATATAGTGACTTATTGGGAATAGTAACTGATTTGACCAGAGATGCCAGTTTAGAGATTACATGTAATGGAAAACTTGCTGCTTCGTTTACTAAATGAATAAATATTGTACCGCAAATCTCAGCATCCTTTTCTGCTCTATGGGAACCGGTGGAAGACAAACCAAAATATTCACCAATTGATCCAAGATTAAACGCAGGGTTATCAAATAAAAATATTCGGGCTAACTGGAGTGTATCATATTGGCAATGATCCACTTTCGATTTACCAAATCGATCACCAAGTGCATTTAAAAATTTCATGTCAAAAGAAATATTATGAGCAATAAGCGGTAAATCTCCAATAAAAGTGAAAAATTTGTCAAGGATCTCCTTTTCCTTTGGCGCAGTAGACACCATACTATTTGTGATCCCTGTTAAATCCGTGATAATGTTTGATATGTGCCTCTCTGGATTAACGAGTGTTACAAAACGATCAGTTATTTTTCCATCAATATACCGGATTGCTGCAATTTCAATAATTCGATCTGAATGTGCACTCAAACCGGTTGTTTCAAAATCCAGCGCAATAAAAGAGGATAGATTTAATTTTTTAAATAATTGTTTTTTAATCATTTAAATTAAAAATTTTACCCAAATAGTTAGAATTTCCCAGCTAATTATATTTTCACTAATAAACCCAAACCTCGAAAATTATAATAATAGGATTGAATTGAGTTCATTTTTATAAAAGTCAAACATAATAACACAATACGCTTAGAAATGAAAAATAGTGAATAGTTAATCAAAGACCGGTAAACAATCGCATTACATCAATTAAAAGAGTTGGTTTCTTTGAGACTGCGATAGAAAATAGTTTCATAAGTGACCGATCTTCCTCTTTGACAGCAGCGATTCCATCGGCAATACGATTTAAATCATCATCATCAAATCTAAATATCGCCTCTTTTATCCGATAATATTTTTCATGTTTTTTTCCCCTAAGTTTTGTCCATTTCTTTTCATAAGAATTAAGATTAGCCCTAGTGGGTTCTTTCTTATTATGCGAAAGTTCAATTGCAGTTTCTGCAGCAGCCATCCCGCTCATCATTCCAGAACTTATACCTCCTCCAGTCATTGGATTTACTGTATGCGCTGCATCACCAACCAACATCAAACCGTCCGCAACCATGCATTTCAGGGTTTTATCAACCGGAATGCCCCCAACCACTGTGGTTAAGACTGAACATTCTGGATATTTCCATTGAAGAAATTCATCAAGAAATTTCTGTGCAGATTTCCCCTCTTTCGCAAAATAGCCGGAAATCCCCAAACCAACATTTGCGGAATTATTCCCCTTTGGAAATACCCACAAATATCCTCCAGGTGCCCATTTTCGGGACAAATAAAACTCAAATTTATTGGATTGAACCTCAATACCTGAAATGGTTTTCTGAATACCTGATTCCATGTCTTTTAATTTTACCTGAGTCCGGAGTCCTCCCCAACGACCAACTCGACTTTCCACACCGTCAGCGCCAATTACAAACTTTGCTTTTATTTCAAAAGGTGAGTTCAAGTAGTTTCCCTTAACTCCACAAACCATATCATTATCAATAATCAATCCATTTACATATGCTTTGGTAACAACCATTGCGCCTTCCTGTGCAGCCATATGAGCTAAATCATAATCAAAAATCCTCCGATCAAGAATGTACCCTTTATCATTTAAATCAAATTCAATTTCTGTTCCTTTAGGAGCTGTGAGTTTAATTCGATCAATGGTAGATTGAATCCAACGAGGATCAGGATCATGAAAATAACGCAAACCTTTATCACTGATAGCTTCACCGCACCTTACAGGCATACCAATATCCCTGTCTTTCTCAAGGACAAGAACCGAAAGACCACCACGGGAAGCAACTTGAGCAAAAGTGGTACCTGCAGGTCCACCTCCAACTACGATGCAATCAAATTGTTGCTGTTGCCACACTACTTAATACATCAATTGGACAAATGAAAACACACAGATCACAATCAATACAAATTTCATCATCAATTTCAATAATAGATTCCATCACTTCAATACAATCTACCGGACATACCCCTACACAACAGCCACAAAAATCACACTTATTTCCCTCTATTTGGATCATAGCTATTTATTTTAACCCTCTTTTTGATCAACAGCAAATGTTGGAAATACTATCCCGTAGCGAAAATAATGGTAATAACGCAAAAGATAAAAAAGTAGAAATAAAGGAATCAAAAACCACCCTTGCCTCATTGCTACAAAAATTGCCATTATTAAAATTGGAAATATCCTCGCACGTTGAACATGCCGGCCATGTTTCATGAGAAAAGAAACAAAGGGAAATGGGAATGTAACTGCAGATGCGGTGCTTATTACAGGATCATCCAGTACAAAACCAATTATTGTTGACATAATCAGCAAAACCGATGCACCCAAACAGTATTTCCAGCGTTTTTCATTAGAAATTACGGTATTTTCACCTGTATCCTTATCTTGGTGAATTGGAATGCCATAAATAAAAAAAATCGCTAAATAAGCCAAAATATAAGGAACAGCATGAGGTGCACCTGTCATTACATTCCCACCCCATCCAATCAGAAACATACCTGCACTAAATAGAAAATGGACGATAAATTTTGAACTCATTATTTGTTCCTGCCCATATCCGATTAATTCATTTTTAATCAAAAATAATATGGATAAGATAGTAATGAGAATAAGCGATATGATGCCTATGAACCACTTTGAAAAATCCCAAAATAAAAAACGATCATGATGACCAGAATACGCAGCCATTCCTGCTGCAAAAAGAATCCAAAATCCAAACCAGGACAACGGTTTCCACCTCATGAAACCATCAAAATTTTCAGAAAACGCTGAAAGCGATTTATATGCAGCGGATTCAGAGGGGACTATACGAGAAATAATCATTGGATAAGTTTTATTCCAAATAAAACGTCAAAAATTTCAATTAGAATAATAAATCCAACAATAGAAGCAGCAATCCCTAAAAGGATTGTTATGAGATTTTTTGAGATGGTCATTTTATTCATGCCGCTTTTAAATTCATCCATAAATTGGTTCACACCCCACTTTTTCAAGATAAATATCGCTGTCAGCATACCACCAATGGGAAGCATGTATTTGGAGGATAAGTAATCCATAAAATCAAAAAATGATATACCGAGAAATGCTGTTATATTTATTCCTCCGCCAAGAGAAAACGAACAAAAAGCACCCACAATTGTTATGATTATTCCAAATTGAAAAGTCGCTTTTTTCCGGGTCCACCCTTTTTGATCAATGAAATAAGCAGTAACGACTTCCAGGATAGATATCGCTGATGTAAGCGCAGCCATAAAAAGCAGAAAAAAGAACAATGTACCCCATAAAGTACCAGCATCTAATTGGGGAAAGACTGATGGCAGAACAACAAAAATCAATCCAGGACCTTCAGCAGGATTAGCACCCAGAGCAAACACTGTTGTAAAAATAGCTACACCAGCAAGCATAGCGATGGCTGTATCCAAGGTAATCACCCACAAAGCTGAATTAAGTAAATTTTGTTTTCGCCCAAGATAACTTCCATAAGTGATCATGGTACCCATTCCCAAGCTCAACGTAAAAAATGAATGTCCCAGCGCCAGGACGACACTGGAAGCTGTTAAGTCTTCAAAGCGCGGTTTAAATAAAAATGAAATTCCTTCCATCCCTCCAGGGAGTGTCATACCCCGCACAGCCAGCATGCCCAATAGAATAATAATAAGCGGCATCATGATCTTGGACCATTTTTCAATTCCACCTTTAACACCATTAACGATGACCCAAATACAAACGGTCATAAAAATAACTTGAAAGAAAATTGGGCTCCACGTACCATTTATATAATTATTAAAAGCACTACTTGCCGCAGCCGGATCTCCCGACAACTCTTTAAAACCGCCAGTGATAGAGATAACTATATATTTCATTATCCAACCGCCCACAACACCATAGAAGGAAAGAATCACAAAAGCAGAAGCCACACCAAGAAATCCCACCCATTTCCAATTGGTGCCAGGGGCCAGTTTTTCAAATGCCCCAACTGGACTTAATTGTGTTCTTCTACCAATGACGAATTCAGCAATCACAATTGATAGACCCACCACCAGAATACACACCAGATATACAACTGTAAATGCAGCACCGCCATTTTGACCGGCCATGTGTGGATATTTCCAGATGTTACCGATTCCGACAGCTGATCCAGAAGCGGCTAATATAAAGCCAAGTTTTGATCCCCATTGTTCCCGTTGATTACTCATTCTTCCTCGTTCGTTTCTGATAATTCAATATTCTCTGCCATGAATCTGTTGAATGAATTCAAATGGGCATCCACTACTGCATCAATCATACCGTAGACATATATAAACACTACCCACCAGGCAAATTTATTGCGTTTCTCAAGATAGCGATGTTTTGACAAACTATAATTCCCTGATTCATATTTCTTATAAATATCCCCATTCGAATACCATTGATTAATGGCCGCTACTTCCAGGGACAAAAGAAACGCTCCCTTAAGCCACCTACCATTATAAACCTGTCCACCGCCGGGGAACATGGCACCGTACAGTGCTGCTTTTGCAGGTGATTTTGACTTTAGAGAATCTGCTCCCTGGGGATATAACCAAGTGCAGCAAATGATCAATATAATGAATCGTTTCATTCATTAATCACTGCAACGCATTCAATTTCAACATCTGTTCCTGCAGGGAGGCCTGACACAGCCACTAGGGACCTGGCCGGTGCGACTTGTTCATCTATCCTGCTGTTAAAGACTTCATTCACATCGGCATAATTATTCATATCGGTTAAGAAAACTGTGAACTTCACAACTTTAGACAAATCACTTCCTGCAGCTTTTAAAATATTTTCAAGGTTATTAAATACTTGCTCAACCCGATCCTGAAAACTGCCCGTAATAAGTTTTCCTGTTGATGGATCGATGGCTATTTGACCAGCGGTGAAAACAAAGCCATTTGATATGATACCTTGATTGTATGAACCAATCGGCAGTGGTGCATTTTCTGTTCTGACAATTTTTTTAATCATCATGTCTCAATCGATAAAACACATTGTTGTCAAACCAATTTCGGGATCCAATACCCGTTTCCCATCTGTATTAATCTTCCGCAAAACAAATTCTCCTACAGCTGCTACAGTTGCTTCGAATAAATGACCGCCTTTGACATTCATTTTATGATCACTGATATTAATATGCGCATGGATGAATGGTTCCCCGTCTTTCAGCTGAATGTTCGCTTGATATGATGTGAGTTCCCATATTTCTTTAACATTATAAACAATATATTCTTGTTCCTCAAGGACATAAGCACCCAGCTCAATATCTTTAATTGCACCTATTCCTGAAATCTGTCCATTTTGAATTTCATTATCAATACAGAATTGAGTAAGAGTAGCAATGACCTGTTCATTCTGTTGAATGTAAATAATATATGTATCTCCATCTTGCTTGTATTGCATTTTATCCTTGCAATGCGTCTTTTATAATTTTTTCAGCTTTCTTTAAGGCATCTTTCAACTTGGACTTATCTTTTCCCCCGGCAGTTGCTAAATGAGGCCTACCGCCACCGCCACCGCCCATGATGGCACCGATGGATTTTGCCAGTTCAGGAGCATTGATTCCAGCTTCATTTAAATCTTTTGTAACCACCACGACAATACCCGGTTTTTCGCCTGCAGTAGATCCTAAAACACCAACACCAGAATCCAATTCATTCAACAATTGATCACCAAATTGTTTGAGCGTATCCATATCTGCAGCATCCGCTTCATGAATAACAATTTGTTTGCCACCAGCTTTTTTAGCTTTTGATATGATTATTTGCGAATCAAAGGATGAAGATGATTTTTGCTTATGTTTCAGCGCTTTTTCCAAATCCTTTTTATGCTGAAGAAGCTGAACAACGCGTGCACTCAAATCTTCCGCAGAACTTGTTAATTTTGATTGCAGAGCTTCAACAATAGCAGACTGCTGCTGAACATGCTCAACTGCTTTCGGGCCAGTCACTGCAACGATTCTCCGCACTCCAGCTGCCAGAGAAGATTCTTCCGTCACTTTAAAAAACCCGATATCTCCAGTACGATCAACATGTGTTCCACCACAAAGTTCTTTGGAAAAATCACCAATGGTCAAGACCCTGACTGTATCACCATATTTTTCCCCAAAAATTGCAACAGCCCCCCCCCTGCGGGCATCTTCATAATCTTTAACTGAGGTCATCACATCCACGTTAATCAATATTTCCCGATTTACGATGGTCTCAATTTGGCGAAGCTCATCAGCGTTTATTTTTTCGTGATGTGTTAGGTCAAAACGTAAATAATCCGGATGCACAAGTGAACCAGCCTGGTTCACATGCTCACCCAGCACTTCTTTCAACGCAGCATGCATTAAGTGGGTTGCTGTGTGATTCTTGCGTATGTTTTGCCTGCGCGGCCCATCCACAGAACACATTACTATATTACTAATATTTGTTACTTCGAAATCTCCTGAGCAGTAATGAATAAAAACATCATTTTCTTTCTGAACATTATTGACAATAAGATCAATGCCAGCGCCTGTTATAGTTCCCGTATCTCCGATCTGTCCTCCGGATTCTGCGTAAAACGGTGTTTCATCTAATACAAGCAATACAATTCCATCCATCACACTGTAACGTTTGATACTCGCTTCAGCCGTTATCTGTTCATAGCCAAGGAAAGTTGAATCGTTCCCTTCGTTGACTGTTGTCCATTTAATATTCTTCATATCTGCCTTGAATTTACCAGATTCTTTGGCTCTTTTGCGCTGTGCATCCATTGCGTTATGATAACCCTGCTCATCCACCTGTAAGCCTTGTTCTTGAGCCATGAGCTGCGTCAGATCCAACGGAAAACCATAAGTATCATAAAGTTTGAATGCTTCATCACCGGGGATTGTTTTGCCCTTTAAGTTTTTTAATAATTTTTCAAAATGAAGAATACCTCTATCAAGTGTTTCATTGAATGAAGTTTCTTCAGCTTTAATCACTTTAGTAATATGTTTTTGCTTTTCGATCAATTCAGGAAATGCTTCTCCCATCACAGCACAGACCGT
>ERZ651768.268-NODE-268-length-39108-cov-3.687018_pt1 | contig 39108 bp, 34 predicted proteins | sample MGYA00514754_ERZ651768 | MGnify/ENA metagenome assembly ERZ651768
GATTCTGGATAGTGAGCGAGGAAATTCCCTGTTGATGCTCGAAACGAGCGCTGGGTCAGGTGATCACATTGGATCTAAATTCGAAGAGTTAGGGACTCTAATAAGAGCAATCGGGGATGATCGAGTTGCCGTTTGTCTTGATACTCAGCACGTATGGGCCGCTGGGTACGATATTACTTCAGTTGACGCTTTAAATGCGACTATAGAGGAGTTCGATAGAGAGATTGGTTTGGGCTTGCTGAAATCCGTGCATGCTAATGACTCTATGCGAGAACTGGGTTCTTCTGTGGATCGGCACGAAAATATCGGAGATGGTTTAATAGGTATCGAAGGTTTTGAGACTCTGATGTCCCATGAAGTATTCCAAAATGTGCCCTTTTATCTAGAAGTTCCGGGTACTGGTAAGAGTGGACCGGACAAGCCCAATGTTGATCGCTTGAAGTCCATTCGCGCTAATGTTGGTGCAAGGCGTTAAGTGATGCGAGTGAGTAAAGATATCTTTGAGGATTTTGTGCGTACTACGATCGCTTCATTGCCCGAACGATTTATCGCCAAAATGGATAACGTTAGTGTTATCGTGACTGATCGTCCATCGGCGTATCAAATAACTGAAAGCGGACTTGGGCCAGATGAGACGCTTTACGGGCTTTATGATGGTGTGCCTCTTACTGAGCGAGGGGGATACGTGCCTCCCCTACCTGATGTGATTACGATTTTTCAGAATCCTCTTCAAGATGATTGTCGGTCGTTAAAACAACTTGAGGATGAGATTCGAAAAACCGTTATGCACGAATTAGCCCATTATTTTGGATTCTCCGATGCCGAAATGGAAAATTTGGGATTAGGCTGATGACTAGCGTTTTAATAGTGGCTTTTGATGGGCTGCAACCATCACAAGTTGACCCCCAGAGAATGCCGGTTGTAAGCAAAATTGCCGACGATGGTGTTCGATTTCTACATAACCATGCGGTATTCCCGTCCGTTACAAGAGCAAATGCTGCAACTCTCGTCACTGGCGTCAGTCCCGGAAAACATGGCCTTACAGCTAATAAATCGATATTCCCTGAGTATTCGACTCACCAAGTTGTTGACGCATTACATCCAAAACTCTCAGAAATAAATCAACTCACGAAAGGGAAGCTGCTTTTTGTGCCAACAATCGGAGAGTTAATCCGCAAACATAATTTGCAATGGGTGTCCGTAGTCGGTGGAACCAGCGGTAACGCTTACGTTCAACATCCTAATGCTGCCGAAAATGCTCATGTTGTAATTCATCCTGAATTTACCAATCCGCCAGTACATAATGACAAGATTAGGAGCCAGTATGGTGATTGGCCGTCGAAGAAAGCTCCCGCAGCCGAGCTAATTCGCCGGACTGCTGATGTTGCGATCGGATATGCCCTCGTCGAATTAAATCCAGATGTCTTGTTGATTTGGTTTCCAGAGCCTGATACTTCGCAACATGCATTTGGCGTAGATAGTTCCGAAGCAAGGGACATGATCGAACTTGCTGACCAACAGCTAGGCCGCATCCTGAAAAAAATTTCCCAGCAAGGGTATGAGCCCGATGTGTTTATCGTTTCAGATCATGGTTACGAAACGATCGATTCGGTAATAGACGTGCACAAGGAGTTAATTGCCGGAGGATTTAATATTGAGTCTGAAGAAAATAGCGTGATTGTCGCCGATAACGGTGGCTCGGTGTTGTTCTACATAACAAGCACGGATCATGAACTTTCAATACGGTTATTGCGTTGGTTATCGGTACAAAAATGGGTTGGTTCAATAGCGACCGACATACTTCAGGATACGGATGCTCAATTTCCGACACTTAGTGATATCGGGCTTAGTGGGCCGAGGGCACCTCTTATCGCTGTGACTATGCGATCATCGGCAACAGGCCAGATAGCTCCGCTCGCTAGGTCAGGCACAGCAACCGGCGGCATAGTCGGGATGGGTTCGCATGGTGGTGGCAGTTCCGCTGAGATGCATAACACTTTGATAGCGAGTGGGCCATCATTTAAATCTAACTATCGCTCAAACCTCCCCAGTGGCAATGTAGACATTGCACCAACAACCCTTCATTTGCTCAATATTCCCGTACCAGATCACTTCGATGGACGAGTATTAACAGAGGCTCTGCAACATACCGATATTGATACCGAGCATAACTCTCGTTCAGTTACGAGGGAATCTATCGAATTGAAACCTGGTGCAGTTATCAAGTCCCACCATTCTCATACGGAATACATATGCGAGTTTGGATAGATCATTAGAACTTTATGACTGTCGAAATTGCCTTGCAATGTCGATCGTTAGGTTTAATCAAATGTTCAGGATATAACAATAATCTAACGGAGAAATCGACTATCGCCAACGCGTCGAGTTAACCCTTTTGAATCCATTTTTTCAAGTATAGCCAGTGTGTATTTTCGGCTGGTGCCAAAAATATTTCTAACGCTATTGATGGTAATTTCCTGACCATCGCTACCTGAATCGATAATCTTTGATTCCATTTCTTTATAGGCGTTAGTTGGATAGACGATTTCTTCACCGACTCGTACGACTTCACCGCGTTCGCTTAAAAATTGAAGGAGTTCTATGTCTATACCTTGGAGTGTAGAAGGGCTGAATCGATCATTTGTTATCTCTTTCAGATATTTAGAAGCCTTCATTTCTTGATCGGGAGACAATGATGCGATGTGTCCAATAAGTCGAATCGTAGAGTCACTTGTTGATATTTTCTTTAACTTAATTAATGAAGCCACTATTGCGTTAAATGGGGAAGATTTCAATTTTAAACGTCCTCTGAAATCTTGAAGCGGCATACCTCGCCGTAAAGGATATGAAGAGTGGAAAGTTGAAAGTGACTGAATAGCGGTATTTTCCAACCGCTCCCAGCCATCTATAGAAACGAAATATTTCGGATCGGTTCCGATTATTAGGATGCGCCCTTGTGATTCAAGTGTGGCGATTGCGGCGACAACCTCTTTATGGGTTGAACCTGTCGCACCGGCCAGTTCAACGATTGTGGCAGGTTCGATATCCATCAGTGCATTGAACTTAATATCTTCGTTCGAACCGCTGGCTAGGGTTTGCAACCTTGAAATTGTTGTAGGGTCATTTCGCTTTCGACGGGAGGCGTTGGTTTCTAGGATTCGGCCTCCTCCCAGAGTGTTTTCGGTATCGCGTACGATGAAGTACTCACCACGGATGATGGGAATTTGTTCCTGCGTTTTAATCTGTATCCACCCGGAGGTTCCAGGATCGATGTGGCTGCCTTCTAGTATCCGGATAGTAGCTGGAGTTTCGCGTGTTCCGGTGAAAAGCAGGACCTTGTGATTATGTCTCACTGGTCGCGGCGCTTCTTTTATCACTTGAAGAATTGCATCGAATGCTGTTGAGGGTTTTAACCAACCCGTGGTTGTTATCAAATCGCCGCGCTTGACATCAACATGGTCGATTCCACTCAGGTTGACGGCCAGACGGGTGCCAGGTTCAACATTTTCTTGAGACTTTTCGTGTACTTGCAGACTGCGAATTCTTGCCTTATCGCCTGAAGGGAGAATTTCTACTTCCTGACTAGTTTTCAATGATCCACCTGCAAGGGTGCCAGTTACTACCGCCCCAAAACCGGTTATTGAGAAAGACCTATCCACGGGTAATCGTGCCGCTCCGGTGTTGGACGGTGTGGGAAGTTGAGATATCAATACGTCGAGCGCTATTTTTAGCTCATCTATTCCATCGCCTCTTTCGGCTGAAACGGCCAAAACTTGTGCGTTTGCTAATGAAGTGTTTTTGAGCATCTCCTCTACGTCGAGAATCACCAAATCGAGCCACTCTTGGTCGACAAGATCTTTCTTTGTGATGATCACCAATCCCGTGTTAATACACAATAAGTCGAGAATTGCGAGGTGCTCTCGGGTTTGGGGCATTGGTCCTTCGTCAGCGGCTATTAAGAGCAGGGCTGCGTCAACTCCTCCCGAACCCATCAGCATGTTTTTTATGAAACGCTCGTGCCCGGGAACGTCGACTATGCTTATTTCGATACCCGAAGCGAGTTTAAGCCAGGCAAATCCTAACTCGATCGTCATCCCGCGATCTTTTTCTTCGCGTAACCGATCAGGGTCCATACCAGTGAGGACCTGAACAAGCGTTGATTTTCCGTGATCTACGTGGCCTGCTGTGCCGACGACAAACAACTTGCAATTACTTTCATGGTCGATGAGTCGATAATTGAATATCGAGGTAAATTACTTTTATTGCATTTTAGATGTGTACTCATCGGATGTGGGATGTCATTACTATTAAATTACTCTTCACTTATAAATTCAGCGAAAACTTCGTTGCCGAGTAGTCGACCTTTGTCACTGAGCCGCACGCCTTCGTGTGTTATTTCCACCAGATCCAGCGCTACCAATCGATCTAACTCTCTTGAAAAAATGATGTTAAGTGGTGCACCGAATCGTCTTTCAAATCTTTTGTGACTTACTCCTGCGTTGAGTCGCATGCCCATCATCATTGTTTCACCGATATCAATCGCTGCGGTGGTGGGGTCAACCTGTTCGACCGGCCCAAATGGCGTCCGCATTGTGGCTATTGGATCTTGCCTAATTTTCTCATAATTCTTATGTACAGCAGTCATGTATCGCGGCGGTGACTTCAAGTTGGAAAATCGCTGTCCCTTTAGCCATGAGTGAGCTCCCGCCCCTACTCCTAGGTACGGTTCATTTAGCCAGTAAATGACGTTGTGTTGTGACTCCATACCTGGTTTAGACCAGTTAGAAATTTCGTACTGCACGAACCCGTTAGTTGCTAATCTGCTCTGGGCTTCTTCGTACATGTCTGCAGCGAGATCATCGTCGGGAATCGGGTATTTTCCTTTTTTGACGTCCACCGCCAACGGTGTTCCTTCTTCGATCTGTAAAGAATAAAGTGATATGTGATCAGAACCGAGTGCGATTGCCTCATCGAGGGTGTCGGACCATTGTTGAGCTGACTGGTGTGGCAGACCGTATATCAGATCTAGAGATTGATTGCGAAATCCAGCTTTCCGGAGAGTACGAAATGCCCGTTTTGCTTCGTTTGCTGTATGGCGTCGACCAAGAAGCGCTAATAAACCGTCATTGAAACTCTGGACACCCATTGAAACACGATTGATGTTGGCTCCAATCCACCCCGATGCTCGTTCCAGCGTGACATCCCCTGGGTTGCATTCCAAGGTGATTTCAGCTGATTCATCAACTTTGTAACTTGAATGAATTGTCGACAGGATTTGGTCGATGTCATCTATGGGCAGATAAGAGGGTGTCCCTCCACCAAGGAAAATTGTTCGGACTGGAGGCCGGGAAAGTAAATCGCTCCATGCCTTGATTTCGTTCATCAAGGCATCTACGTAGTTTGGTATTTGATCTTCTATACGTTCGTATGTGTTGAAGTCGCAATACGGGCATTTTGTTTGGCAAAACGGAATATGCACATATAACCCGATACCTCGCTCGTAAGATGGAGGATTGTGTTCAATTTGCGCAAGGTTTGGCATTCAGCTTCCATGTATGGGGCGTGCAGAATCAGCCTGGAGTCCAGAGTTCAGATTTAGAGTCACCGTCAGTTTTCTCGACTTCACTTGGCGTTCCCGTAGACGTGTCTGATCTTGACCGCGCCTGTTCTTCGGCCATCTGCTCCCTTATAGCTTCATTAGTTTGCTGTACCCATCGCTGGAGTCCATCAAGCTCAGGAGGTGAAATTAAGAATTTTTCAACACCGTCAGGGATCGCTATAGAAGGATCCCCGCTGAGTAATAACCCGGCTTCTGATTCGAGGATACCGTCATGTAATTGTTTCAGGAGATGTTTGCTTCGCTTTTCTGAAGCCTCTGTATATTTCGTTTGAATTTCATCTGCCACGGTCTGATTGATGAGGCCACCTTGTAGGCAACGACCCCAATCGATCACCTGGCCAAAAAGATCTGTGTCTTCAAATTCTTCAAATACCGCACCGGCTGACACTCGCTGTCGCACAACGCTGTGTGCGCCGGGATTAGACTGTTGCACCATCAACATTGCGTCGTCTCCCCGTCCAATGACCCCTTCAGCGAAGATACGGTTGACTGTCCCAGCCGTGGTTTCGAGCTTTGAGATCTGCTGTTCGACTGCTGACCAATAGTCGTTGTAACGTTGCTCGAAGCCGTCAGGTGCCCCTGGCGATGGTTGAACCATTGTGACCAAGTAAATCTTCCGGCTAGCTAGAATGTCCCCAGCCGTTGCCTTGCCAATCGAACCGATCTCTTCAGCGGTCATAAAGGTCCCCTATGCTATTAAATATGTGAATGTATTTATACCGAAAATAAGAAATTTACGATATCGCCATCTTGCACCACGTAATCGCGCCCCTCTTGTCGGAATAACCCTCGGTTGCGTGCCTCCGCCATCGTTCCACAATCGATGAAATCCGCGTACGTTACTGTTTCTGCGCGGATAAATCCTCTCTCGATATCGGAATGAATTACCCCTGCAGCCTTTGGAGCCAATGTTCCGTTAGTTATTGTCCAGGCGCGAGTCTCGTCTTCACCTACGGTAAGGAACGAACTGAGACCAAGAACTCGGTACGAGAGCTTGATCATTCGCCAAAGGCCTGACTCACCAGCATCAAGCCCCGACCGCATTTCGTTTTCTTCTTCTAACGGCATATCCACTAATTCAGCCTCCAAGCTTCCGCAGATGATAGCGGCGCCCGTAGATTTACCAGTCAGTAGCTCATCCAATTCTTTTTCTAGTGGGACCGTGTTTACGATATCACTTTCTCCGATATTTACTGCGAAAAGTAGTGGAAGGCTGCTGAGTGTGAACGTGTCAGAAATAGCCCGTTTCTGTGATGAGTCTAATGCACGGTCTCTAAAAGCTACTCCGTCTTCAAGATCGATCTGTAGTTGCTTGAGAGTTTTGATGTTTTTGACTGCCTCATCGCGATCGGATGCCTTGAGGGCCTTTATGTTGGCATTTATACGCTCGATTCGCTGCTCAATTAAAGTTATGTCTGCGAATAAGATATCGAATGCTACTTTTTCGATATCGCGCTTGTAGTCGACTGTTCCATCTGTATGGGGAACCGATGCATCTTCAAATGCTCGAGCTACGTGCAAGATGGCGTCCACCTGTTGTAGGTGAGCCATAGCCTCACCCGCAAACATATCTCCTGAACTGCTTCCGGGGATGTCGACATATGTGACTTCGGCATAAATCTTTTTCTTTGAATTGAATATGTCTGAGAGAATGTCTACACGATCATCAGGTACATGTGCAACACCTATATTCGTGGAACGGGGAGCACCGAAAATACCGGTATCTGCTCTCCCGCGTGTTAGGGCATTGAATATCGTTGTCTTACCGCTCGAGGGTAGACCGATAATGCCGATCTTCATAAATAGTGGTGCTTACTTTTCTTGGATTGTTAGCGTTATTGAGTAACTTTGGTTAATACAGATGTTTAATCGTACTGCTAGTTGTATCCAGTTACGTAACTAATTTATTTCTGGTCTTGATTTTCGTCATCATCATCGACGTACCTAATCTCCGCCTCCACTGTCTTACCTTCATGTGGTTCGCTTTGTCCGTACTGCTGTTTTAAATCTCGTAATTTTTTCCCCAAAGTCTGATCTGCAACAATCCTGCCTGGCGCAGCCGCGACGAACAACAGTAATAGCAGGCTGACGACAATCAGATCGTCGAAGTGCCCTAAGATCGGAATGAAGTCCCTGATGATGTCATTTGGCATCACAAGGTATATAAAAGCTATGACTGGGATAATTTTGGTGAATAACGGAACCCGCCTGTCTCTTAACAGTCGCCAGACTAATTTTAGGAAGGGCACAACAAGGTAAAGTATCGGCAAGAGTTTAAACATGTTAAAAAGTGTAGCGACATATGGACCCAAACAGCTACAGTCAGCATTTTAAGGACATAAATGATTAGAGTTCTGCACGGTGAAGACGAATACTCTCGATCCGAGGCGCTAGCCAGGATACGGGCTTCTATCGGTCCTCCTGAAGTACGTGATCCAAACATCACTGTTTTTGAAGGACGATCAATTGAGTTGGACGAGGTAATTGGGGCCTGTCAAATGTATCCGTTTATGGCTGATCATCGAGTAGTGCTTGTTCATGGTGTTTTGGAACGTATGGAAAATCGTGATAAGTCCCTTGGAGATGAATGGCGAAGTTTAGGCGAAACATTGAATTCGCTGCCCGCTACAACTGAACTCGTGTTTATTGAGCAAATCAGTTTACGTGCGAACGCCTTGGCACTTAAATCCGTCGGTCCGAGTGCAAGCGTTCAGAGATTTCAAAAAAAGGAGCGCGGGGAACTCGAGGCGTGGATTCGGGATCGATTCGCTTATTATGACTCCACCGCATCGCGCGAATCTGTAGCACGGATTGGTTCATTGGTAGGATCAGATATTAGATTGCTTGATCAGGAAATCAAGAAACTGGCTCTGTACGCCGGAGATCGTGAGATTACGCAATCGGATATCGACCTGATGGTGCCTGATTCTCGAGATGCCAATATTTTTGAAGCTATCGATGCAGTGTTTGCGCATCGACCTGCTGTTGCTCTTCGGCTTCTATACATATTGTTATCAAGCGGTGAGACGATTCAAGGTGTATTGCGTATGCTGTCCCGACAGGTTCGATTGCTCATCCTAACAATCGAACTCCGCGGGCGGGGAGTGGGTGAAGAAGAACTTGGCAAGCGTATCGGCCTGACAAATCATTGGGCACTTGATAAAACAATTCGCCAGTCGTCTAACTTTAGTATTGAACAGCTTGCGAACATTCATCGGCGTCTACTGTTGGCCGACCTCGCTATAAAAAAAGGCGAGATGGATGACAGATTGGCTGTTGAGATACTTGTCGCTGAGCTATCGGCTGCTTGATATGAAATTTAGGAAGTAAAATTCTGAGGCGAAACATTCTGAAAACCATGAAAAGCATGGGATGTGAAGATGGAATATTTCGGTCGTGTACCTTGAAGTTGAATCTCTTTTCAACATGCCTGATTACGATCGCATTTATCATATTTTTCGGCGCTGCATGTTCAGGCGCCCAACCCGATACTGAAGCTGAAGTGCTAGATGTTACCGCGGAATCAGGAAAAGTTATTAAACCTGAGTCAACAGTTAAGTCGCAAGTAATCACCGGGGCTAATCCAACTGCGACCTCCTTACCGCGACTTCAAGAAACCCCTGTCTCTGAAACTGAGAGTGTGAGTTTTTATATTAATGCTTTTAACTTGATAGGCCGTGGTGAATATGTTGATGCAGAGAGAACTTTTACTACAGTCATTGAGTTAGAGCCTAGATTCGCGCGTGGCTGGGATGGCCGTGGTCAATCCTTGATGCTTCAGGGGAAATTCGAAGAGGCTATGCTAGATTTTGATCGTGCGATAGAACTTAAACCTAATCTTGCGATTGCATATGCTAACCGTGCAATGACGCGCATCGCCTTAGAGGATGTTGACGGGGCATCTCGAGATGCCAAACGAGCTGTAGAACTGGATGAGAAGTCCATTGCGGGTCAACTGGTGTTGGGTCGGGTTTATGCGACAAGAGGTGAAGCAGATAAAGCTCTTGAATGGTTCGACCTAGCGGTTACAACTGGATCAGATGATGGTTCCACATGGTGGTGGCGTGGTCGATTTTTTCGTGACGTGCTCGCAGTCGGCCACTTGGCACTGGATGATTTTAATAAGGCCATCGAACTTGCACCCTCTCAAGCTGCGTTATATATCGACAGGGCACTACTTTACATCCAGGCCGATGCTGAGCGGGAGTTAGCACGCGCAGATCTCGAAGAAGCTATTTCACTTGCTCAAGACCCAAAGCTGCCTTCAATAATTGAACGTGCTAATGAGTTGATCGAAGTCCTTGATGAACGGGATAAGCAGGGTCAACAACAGAAGTAGACTTGTTGCCTTACCGTCACCTTTGGCTTTGTAAGGTAAATAATCTGCGTTGAGCTTTGGGGGAACAATCAGACTTGCGTATATCTGGTTTAATCGAACGTCAGCATACGGGTCGGATTATCGATCAGAATAAGCCGTATTACTTCTTCGTTCATACCTCGTGCCTTCATGCGCGGCACCACTCGGGTCAGAATGTGATCGAATCCGTGACCCCCGTAAGTTTTTAGTCGGTGTTTTGTACAGATGTCATGTGCAAGTAGTACAGACCCCTGCTTTCCTTCAGAAACCATATATTCGACCATCTCGATGCGTTCGTGGTCGGCAGGAATATATGAGTCTGGTGCCAACGGGTAAAATGATGATTCATGCCCAAATAGGTCAAAGTTTAAATATGCGCCTGAACCAATTAGTTCATTCAAGATGCCGCGGTCATAAACTGTACGCTCTATGTGACCCATGACTGTTCGACTAAGGTTTCCACCCCATTTTTCAACTGCGTTGAGTAGATCGATGGGGGCGCGTTGATTGCGGCCAGGGTGAATCAACAGGGGAGCGCCTGTTTCGCGTTGGGCTATTACCGAAGCCTCAAGAACTTTCTTTTCGGATTCGTGCCATGGCCAAGAACAACCAATTTCACCAATGATCCCGGATCGAATACCGGTATCACCTACGCCTTGTTCTACATCGTGGATTATCTGTCCCGCTACTTGCTCGACAGAAAGGTCCTGTAGTTCGGGAGGATGACTCATGTGTACATAATTGCCAGCTCCCATCACAACATTTAATCCGGTAGCCCTAGAGATACGTGCTAGTGCTCGAGGGTCGCGTGCTAGTCCCACTGAGGTCACATCAACGATAGTGTTTCCGCCGGAATTAAAATACTGTTGAGCTTCCCATGTTGAAGTTTCTTCATTGAGTATTCTCAAATTATCGCGGTTACTGGCCCAGTTGTATCGGATCCAGCCGAGGTTCTTGATGGACACGTCTTCGTCCATCAATTTGCGCTCCGAAGCCTCTTTCGGTTCGTTAAAGACCACACTGAAATCGATTAGCAAATGTTCGTGGGTAGTTGTGATGCCCACTTTCGCTGGCTCTATCGGACCTAGAACAGTTAAGACTTTTCTTGCAGCCCTGTGCTTTGGTACTGGATGGGATGGAGAGGTCAAGTAAATAACCTTTGTTGTATTTGTTACGAATTTAAAGATGTACGGAGTTTTCGATTAGCGAAAAGTCTAACTTAGTAATTAAGAATCACAGACTTCCTCAAGCGTCCCGCCAGGTAGTTTTTGGGTCCCACCCGAGCATTTTTTTGGCTTTATCTATAGAAATGGCAGTTGAATTGCCAGGCATACGTCTATGGATTTTAGCGTTCGGATAAACATGTTTTATCAATTCTTCGGTTGGCTCGTCAGCGGAAGTATCCTTACTGTTGATGAAGAATGCCTCGTGCCCGTCAAAATTTGCCTCGATAGCCAATACACAGGCCCGGGCTGATTCAGTGATATCACTCCAGCCCCAAAAGTGTTTAGCATTACTGTCGTACGCGCCAGTACGCTCAGGGGCAGCTTTAAGTTCGATTTGTCGTTTTCGATCCATTAAGCCGTGGAATCGAACACTGGCGATTTGTACTTTGCCAGGTCGACGTCTTACGAATGCCTCAGCCATTTCCTCGCATAACCATTTACCCAACGAATATGCATCTTCGGCGAAAGTAGGCTGCAGTTCATCTATAGGAAAGTATGGACGAGGAGTGATGTTCTTCGAAAAAATGGCGCCGATGGCATTCACCGAAGAAGCTAGGACGATCTTTCGAATACCTAGTAATTCGGCTGCTTCAAGGACGTTCCAGTTGGAAGTCATGTTGACTCGGAAAACTTCATGCTCAGGGGCCACGATAGGATTTGTAATAGCCGCCATATGGATTACAGCGTCACAGCCTTTCATGCTAGAGAAAACTTGACCGAAATCCGTTACATCTACCGTCTTGAATGTGTAATCCTGTGATTGAATATCCGTTCCGTCCGGCGGATTTTGATCCACTCCAATTACATCGTAACCACTCTCGAGGAGATCTTTCACTATGTATCGACCGGCTCGTCCCGTCGCTCCGGTTATGAAAACAGTTTTCAAGATATGGGTCCTTTTCAAGCTGGTCTTTTGGCGTAGGCTTTATCTGTGACGAGGAGAGGAAATCATGAGCTAACTTTTTCATTGTCAAAGGACGCGATTTGCAGGAATGATGAGGCTGCTGCTTGGATCTACCTTTTTGTACGCACGATTCTTAAAGTAGCGGGTTATATTCTTGGTCGCCGTCAGGTAATTACGTACGATCCGTGAATGAAGACAATCACTTTAGAACGTTGGTTCCATACCCACATCCAGAAAGCCGATCGGCCCTCGGTCATCCGCGTACCATAGACGATTTCCCTTCATAGTCATGCCGTGTACCTGAACCGGATCATTGACCCTGAAAGCGTCGTAACACCGTCCGTCTTCCAGACGATGCCGGCTAACGACACCAAATGCTGTATCAGCAATCCAGACGTGACCTTCCTGTTCGGCCCACGAAAGTCCATGGACTCGGAATCCGGGAGCTTTCATTCGATGGATTTCGTTCCATGTTGAAGTGTCCATTACATGAACATATTGCGAAGGTGGTGAGGCGATGTACAGGTTTCCGCTTTTCCATTCCAGACCGTGATCACCTGTTGGTTCGGATTTCCTCCCTGCTTCTGCGTCAAGATGCTCACGTGTTGCGTTTATCCCGGCGCCAGGCGACGGATATTTTTCCACGGTCTTGCCGGTATCGATTTCTATTTGAAATATCTCGCAGCTGTATGTAGATGCGACCCAAATGTAACCGCCGCCGAGCGTGATTCCGCTTGAGTGTATGGTCTCGGTTGGGACGTCGTGCAAGACCTCACCAGTTGCCCAGTCGACTTTGTACACGTGATTGTCACCCTGATCGATGATCCATAGACCATCATCTGCAGCTTGAAGACCGTTTGGTTTGGGTCCAGGTGCATTGAACTGGAATATGGCATCGGCAACTTTGTGTGGCATGAGGTTTCTCTTACTTTCTAGCACTAACGGAAACCCGAAAGCAGTGAAACGGGCATTTAATTATTGTCTTGCGGCGCTAGTGTAACGTGCTATAACGATACTCGATACACAAGTGCCCAAGCACTTATGCTCACAATATACAAGTCAGGTGTCACTAGGAACTTATGTCTTTCATCCAGATCATCGTCCTCGCACTTGTGCAAGGTATTACTGAATTCCTGCCAATAAGCAGTAGCGGTCATTTGATTCTTGGGTCGTGGTTGTTCAACTGGCCTGATCAAGGATTGGTTTTTGACATTGCAGTTCACGTTGGAACTTTGGCTGCGGTCATCGCATATTTCAGGAGGGAATGGATCCAACTGCTTTTTGGAATTACTGAAAACCGTTTAGTGCAAGTCAGTGACTCCGGAGGAGAGATACGGGCGAGATCGCTTGCACTTTTGATTCTGCTGGGAACTGTTCCATTGGCAGTCGGTGGTTTGTTGATGAAAGACGGGATCGAGAATAATTTCCGCACACCCGAGGCTGTCGGATGGTCATTATTAGTCACCGCTGTTGCATTATCGCTTGGTGAGCTGGTCGGTCGCAGAAACCGAGAGCTATCTGCTTTGAAATTGTCCGATTCTGTGATCATTGGATTTGCTCAAATGTTCTCAGTGCTTCCCGGCATTTCGCGATCTGGAGTGACAATATCAGCTGCAATTGGGCTTGGAATGAACCGTGCTGCTGCTGCGAGGTTTTCCATGATGCTCGCAACTCCAGCTATTGCTGGGGCTGGCTTGTTACTTGCTGTCAGTGCAGTAGACGCCGAAACAACTGTGAACTTGTCTGCTGTCTTTTTGGGTGCGTGCGTATCGGCTTTTACTGGATATCTAGTGATAGCTGGACTCATCAGGTTTCTCAAGACTCGTTCGTTCAGACCGTTTATCGTTTATTGTGTGATTGTTGGTATTCTTGTGCTGGCTGCTACCTATTCTGGTTTTTAGTCGAAAATTTACTCCTATTCTGAAGTCCTTAGTCTGCTTTTGCAGGTTCCCAGGTTACGTCGCAGTTTTCGCACTCGTCCTGCCAGACGTGAACAGCTGGCGGCATAGCGACAGCGAATCTAAGGCTCATTTCATCACCTTCAGTTACGATGTGGTGTACCGTACCGCGTGGAATCCAAACGATATCGCCCTTAACTGCATGGATAATCTTTCCTCCGGTCAGTTCCCAACGTAACTTCCCGCCCATCACGACCCACCATTCATCGAAATTGCTGTGCCAGTGGGCGCGGTTACCTTGACCTGGTGCAGACGCGATAAGTGTGCCCAGGTTGCGTTCATCTTCGATACAGAGTTCGATCCAAGGAGCAGGACCTTTACGAGCGACTATTTCATCTACTTTGATGTGCATTCTTCCAGGTCCGATGGGTTCATTGACTCGAGGTGGGATTGGGCCCTCAACTATGTCTGTGATCGCATCATTTACTCCCTGCCAGGTCGTTGCCATTTGCTTTCCCCATTATTCAGGAGTTTTAACTCTCTGATTTGTTGCTGGATTTTAATGTGAAGGCTAACGTAGCACGATCACCCCCGATAAGTAACATCAAGGACACGAAATGCTATGCCCAAGATCACAGGTGAAATAAGAGATGGTATTACGGGAGATATTGTCCAGGCGAGAGTCCAGGTGCTCAATCCTGCTGGTGAAAATATCGCCCCCACCGATGCTATGTGGAAGGTTGGCCCAGGTGAGCCGTTTTTTTATAGCGACGGTCAGTTTTCCCTAGATACAACACGCGGGTATCACCGTGTATTGGTTGAGCGTGGGACAGAATTTACACCGTGGCAGGAGACAGTCGAAGTTGGTAGTTCATCAGATTTTTCTTTAGATATTCAATTAGAACGTTGGTCCGATCTTCCGGATAGGGGCTGGCATCCTGGCAATACTCATATTCATTACGATGAGAAAGAAAGTGATCCAGATCGGAGGTTAGCATACGACTCTAGGGTTGAAGACCTGCGTATGACTGCTGTGTCGATCCTCAAGCGGTGGGATCTTGATTACGCGACGAATAAATACCCGCCCGGAATGCTCACCGAGTACACCGACACACATCACTATGTACAAAGTGGCGAGGAAACCCGTCACAATCATGATCCATCTGATCCATTCAAGATTGGTTACGGACATGTCATGTTGCTGAATATTCACAATCAGGTTGAACCGATAAGTCGCGGTCTGATTGTCGACCAATTCGATCCTGACTACCCACCTCTCAGTTATGCATGTGACCAGGCGAATGATCAGGGCGGTCTTGTAATCTGGTGTCATAACGGTCAAGGAATGGAGGCTCCCGTTGCAGCTGCCCTTGGCAAAGTTCACGCTATGAATCTTTTTGATCCATTTTGGAACGATGTCGAATATCTTTACTGGTACCACATGTTGAATACTGGAATTAAAATGCCGGTTTCGACGGGCTCTGATTGGTTTGTTAGTTCAGCAAACAGGGTCTATTCACAGACTGATGGGCGCTTTGCCTATGAGACATGGCTTGATGGATTGCGTAATGGCCGAACGTTCATTACTAATGGTCCAGCGTTATTTCTGATGGTTGCAGGAAAGGAACCCGGAGAGACTATAGAGGTTGAAAAGGGCACTCGATTACCGATTCACGTCAACTGGTATTCACATCATCCTGTCGAGCGCGTAGAAATTGTTTTGAACGGTAAAATTGTAGAGCGACGTGACTACCCGGAAGGTATGAATGCCGGGCATCTTGAAACCGATCTTGTAGCTCAATCTGATGGGTGGCTTGGAGCTCGGCTTGGGTCGGCATCACGTGATTCTTTTAACCAACCAATCTGGGCGCACACGAGTCCGGTTTACCTTAAAGGAACCGATATTCGCTCTGAGGCAAGTTTCGAATCGGCAACGTATTTCACCGAACGTATCGGAGAAGGCATTGACTGGGTCAAGACTAAAGGACGCTTTTACTCGGATATTCAACGGAAAGAAATCGTAGACCTGTTCAGACAGGGGCAGGATTGGTATAGAGATCTGGCCTGAGTACCATGGACGTTTATTCGACCTAGTCAGTAAACAGGTACAATCGCTCGTTCACTTTCCACAAAAACAAGCGTGAACGGTTTCTTACACAATTATGTCAGTTGAATCTCTTTTTGATCATTATTACGAGCGCGCAACGATCCCGATTCGTAACACTAATTTTGGAAGAGAGCAGCGCGGACCGCTGGATATACGGCATGTAGTCGAAGACGATGAATTCCGTCAGATGACTCATAAGATAATCTTGAAAGATGGAGTTGCATCGAGTGTCTGGCGTGAACAGGAATGGGGATTAGGTGAAAACTCCCTTGATGTGACACATTTCAGCGATGGAATAGTAAGTCAGCTGAGCCTGAGGCATACGGGGAAGGAGGTGACTGGACTCAAGATCAGCCTGACTCGAAATGAATGGCTGATATCTGACCCAGACTTTCGCCTGCCATTCATATTCGGTCGATCCGACATAGAGACTTGGTATCGAGCAAGCGAATTCAAAATGGGGTTGGATAGAGTTAGGTTAGCGTGGGACTACGACACTAAGCACACATTTCCTGTTCGAGATTATGGGGTTGATAAGAGAAAGACTGAACACGTTTACAAAGGGGTTCAATATCGAATTGAATTAGATGAGTCGATTCGACTCACAATTGATGGAAACTCATCTCGTAACGTTGATTGGCGTACCGAATTGACCGGTGATGAAGTTAGAGGTCTGTTTGAATACGCTAGCGACGAGTCGTGGATCGGTGGTTGGGCCCCTGTGGCTGATGTAATTAATGAACGATAGCTGAGTGGAGTGTGTCTGGCTAATCATGGGCGTATTGAGCGTTGAGGTCTAGTGGATATAATGATTTCCGTAGGTGCTTGTACCGGAATGTTGACATATCGCCTGATGTCGCTCCAGGGGTATTTACCGTGACCATTTCGCTGGCAATCGGTTGATAAGCCGGTCGTGGAGATACCACACCCTTTGCAACCACAATGTCGAAATCCTCGGGACGATAGCCGAGGGAATAAAACTGTTCACGGCTCATGTTCCCAACTCTGCTCGTTACTAAAGCGACTGTCGGTCCCTCATTGGATTCGATAACCACTGTAGTTCCTGCATCAAAGAATCTCCAACCCGCGTGGACGGTTCCACCGTCTTCGAACCTCCCATCTGACATTCGAGTAATTCGGCCGGTCAGTTCCACTGGTTTACCATGGAGCGAGTCGGCCTTTCCTCCGATATTTACTGTGATGCTTTTTCCTATTCCCGCTTTTATGCACATGTCAATGGCTTCAGGATCTCGAATGGTCTGCAACCACGACCTAGCGTTCTGTTTTAAGGCTTCTGAGAGCAAGAATGTACTATCCCCCGAACTTCCTGCACCGATGTTATCCCCAACATCTAACAGTACGATTGGACCGGGCTTTTTAGATTTCAGCGCTGCTTGAGTTAGTGCATATCCGACTGCTTCTGATGGTGAGGGACCAACAGGTTTATACAGATATTTTCGATTTGACCATGCGCGTCTTGCAATCCACTGAGCCGCTTTCTTAGCTTTATCTATTGAATCTTCGTGTAGGACATAGCAACTAAGACCGTTTTCGTAGACATCGGACCAAGGGTATCCCTGGCCAATCGAGCCGCCCACGATACCGGGCAGCCTGAGCACTGACTCTAAATCGTCTATTACAGCCTTCATTGGCATGTCACGTGTATCGTGTTGGAATATTCCCACGACCATAGGTGGCTGCTCAAGCCATTTTGCTGGTCGCCAATTTTCCGTAGCCATTCGTACAACTAGATCGCAGGCATCATGGGCTCTGGGTATCGCATCGATGTGTGGATTGGTCTTATATATGACTAGCGCATCCGTCACTTCGGCCATTAATTTCGATACATTAGCGTGTAGATCCAGTGTCATCGCTACAGGCACATCTGGGCCCACAATTGTTCGCACGCGGCGAGCCAGTTCACCGTCCATGTCAGGATATTCCTCTGAAACGGCTGCCCCCATTTGGTTTATTAATATTGCGTCGAATGGACCTTGTGATTCCAGCATCTCCAAAGCTTCACCACCGATCGTATTGAATACCTCTTTACTGATGGTGCCAGCAGGATCGGTCGCTGCAAATATCAATGGAACCAGTTCGAAATTATGCTTTTCTGAAGCCTGAATGAAGCCGGCCATCGACGTCTGCGCTGATTTATGCATATCGTAGTACTGCTGCCCACGTTGAACAGCATAGGTCTGTAAACCTGATCGCTCGAATTCCGCCATAGTTGTTTTATTGCTGGCGAAAGTATTTGTCTCGTGGTGGATACCAAGAGTGGCGATGCGAAGCTTTTTTGGCATGTTTGGGTGGAAGTTGTACTTTTAGTTTGATCAGTTGGTCGGTTCGGCTCACTGAAATACAAAAAGTCGGCGCAGTATGAAACTTCGTCGACCTAGATATTTAGATGCTGGCACGAATTACCCGCTGAGACCGTTGATTTTTCCAGCCGAACCGGGCATGCGACTTTTTGATTCAAGTTTCGCTGTCACTTCGGGGTTTTGACCTGCACTGGGCCATTCGCCTCGCAGTACTGCTGCTACCTGCTGTGAAGCGCGTTGTCGCGAAAGCCAAGCCGCACGGGTGGAGGCACCTGCAAGATGCATTGCGGTAATTACATTGTTCATCTGTAGTAGCGGGTTATTGGGATCGACTGGCTCCTGCTCGAACACATCGAGTCCGGCTCCACGAATTTTTCCTGTTTTAAGTGCCTCGATCATTGCCGGCTCATCGGTAACCGAGCCCCGGCAAACGTTGATGTAATACGCAGATTTTTTCATATGGTCGAACTGTTCGGCTCCGATCATATGGAATGTTTCGGTGTTCAAAGGAACCACTACGATAATGTAGTCGGAACGCTTACAAAGATCGTTGAGTTCAAAAACCTGTTCAACGTTGTATTCGCGGATTATCCACGGAGCTACGTATGGATCGTACACAAGTGATTCCATCCTCCAACCCTGACCGAGTTTGCGCGCAACCTGGCGGCCGATGTTCCCAAAACCTACTATTCCGAGGGTTTGCTCGTCGATTGGCTCGATTGGAAGGAAAGCTGATCGATCCCAGTCACCGGTATCTCGTAGTTGGTTGGTGGTCTGTACAAGCTGTCGGTTCAACGCCAGCGCCATCGTAACGGCCTGGTTAGAAACCTCTTCTGCACACATCCCTGCACCGTTCGTAATGATGATGCCCATGTCGGTAGCTGCATCTACATCGATATGATTGAAGCCATGTGAATACACTGCAAGGACCTTTGCCTGATCGGCTGCTCTGATCACCTGTTCTGTGCCCCAGCCACCGCGCATCATGATTGCATCGGCACCTCGCACGGCTTCTATAGCCTCACCTTCGGATTGGGGCGATTCCTGAATGAATTCAACATCCAGATCAGCCATTTCAGCTTTTTCGTGATATAGGTGATCATCCGTGTCAGGTCCAAGTATCACAACTCTTTGTTTCGCCATTTTTCATTACTCCATAACAGTGCATTTACATCGGAGGCCGATACTGGTATTTTCGACCATTAGGGTCCTAATCCAAACTATTTACCTTGTTCCGCGAGCATAACCTCCCAACTGACTGCCCACTGACGGGGCTCAAGAGTCGAACGTACATCTGGGTTTATCAATGACATTGGCCAGTAGCCTAGAGCTACTCGCATTGCCTCTTCACCCAATTGTGTGTTTGCCCTGTTCCATGCGACTTCGCTGTATGAGGCGTAATGGCTTGTAACTGAAACATTATCCATTTTCAACAGGGGATTATTTGGATCGACAGGCTCGTATTCGAATACGTCCAAGCCGGCGCCAGCGATCTTTTTTTCTTTGAGTGCATTGATGAGCGCTTGCTCGTCAACCACCGGACCTCGTGAACAGTTGATCAGGTACGCGGTTGTTTTCATCAGGTCAAAGAATTCCGCGTTTACCATGTGATGTGTTTCTGGGGTTAGATATGTATGAGGAGAAACGTAGTCGGAACGCTCTGCTATCTCCTGCGGGGTGCCGACCATCTCGACGTTGTATTCCTTTGAATCCCAAGAAGAGACAAAGGGGTCGTATGCGATCACTTTCATGCCAAAGGCAAGTGCTTTTCTTGCGACTGCACGCCCGATGTCGCCCAAACCAATTATCCCGAATGTTTGACCCGCGATATGACCCATCGGAGCTAGATACTCCCGAGTCCATGTACCATTCTTCACCAGTTTGTCATGAAGAACGAATTTTCTTGAACAAACAAGGAAGTGCATCATTGTTTGATTGCTGACTTCTTCCGTGCCGAACGACGCTGTGTTAGCAAGAATTACGCCATGTTTTACCGCAGTGTCCAGGTCCATCCCGTCGTAACCGTGACCGAACGAGATCAGACCCTTGCAGCGCCCGTTGTTCCCCATGTGTTTAAAAAGCGTCGGCGAGATTCCGTGGCCCTGACTCATCGCTACGTCTGCATCCTTGAGGGCCTCGATCAGCTCTCCTTCGCTGTTACCGTCATAAACGACAAACTGCGCACCCATTTCTCTGACCGCTTTGCTTTGTTGATCGAGATCCTTCGTGTAGACACCGGGGCGGTCACTCGGCCCCAAATAAAGGACTCGAATATTTTTCGATTCTGTACTCATTATTCTCTTTTTACTATTCAGGGCTGACAATACTTTCCGCGTTGCCGCCCTGCCATACATTCACCATGTTTTCGAAGGCAAATCGTACTCTTCTTGGGTAACTTTCGTAACTCTTTCCGGCGATATGTGGTGCAACTACGACGTTTTCGAGATCGAGGATCGGGTTGCTTGGATTCTCTGGTTCTTGTTCGAAAACATCAAGGCCCGCACCCCAAATTTCACCATCTTCAAGTGCGCGTATTAAAGCTTTTTCCTGGATAACCGGCCCTCTGCACGTGTTGATGAGAATAGCTGTTTTCTTCATAAGCCGTAATTCGGACTCACCGATTAATCCGTGTGTGCTTCCATCAAGTGGAGTGTGCAGTGTGACCACGTCCGATCGCTCAAGTAATTCGTCGAGCTCTACTTTCACGGCTCCAAAACTCTCTGCTTTTTCACTACGTACCTTATCCGTATAAAGAGTTGTAGTTTCGAAGCCACGGAGCATGCCTGCGACCGTGCTCCCGATTCGACCTGCACCGATTATTCCGACAGTTGTTGCGAACAGTTCATGCGAGTCGCGTCCGTCAACTTCCGGGCGCATCCACTGTCCAGCTACAGTGTCGGCAGCCGCTACGGTCAGATGGCGAATCGTAGAAAGTGTCAGTGTGATAGCGAATTCAGCAACGGGTATAGCGTTCGCTCCGCCATTGTTTGCCACGGGGATACCCAATTCACCGGCAAGTCGAAGGTTGATCCCGTCGAACCCCGCCGAACAAAGTTGTACCAGCTTCGTTTTTTTTGCGACCCGCAATACTGTGTCCGATACACCGTGTCCGAACACAAGTATGAAATCAGCGATTTCAGCCGCCTCTGTAACCTCAGCTTCTGTTGAGTCGCTTGTACACACATGCAAGTCCCACCCATCAGGCTTCATTTGGTTTGCCATATCCAACAACGGAAGTGCTGGGCCGGAGAATACGAGTACGTGAGGCATCTAGGTTTGACCTTACTCAAGGTTGAAAAGAGGTCTAAGCAGAACAGCGTGCATTGTAGAACTTAGATGAGCAATATCGCAGCTATTTCAGGCTTTGACCCGTATCATTCAGGTCTCTTTCGGAAAATCTAATTTTGTATGACCGTCATATGCATTCATATACTGATTCAATCAAAATTGCTGGCATTGAAATACTCTCCGATTTAGGAAAGTTTCCGGCTACGTCCTATTGGGAAGATGGTCCATCTGGTTATCTTATAAACCGTGCCAAGCGTGTAGGGCTTGAAGTTTCAGTAGACCAGTGGGGAAACGTTCTAGCTGTAAAACCAGGTAGTGATCCAAACGCCGAGGGAATCGCTTTTGTGGCCCATATGGATCATCCTGGATATGAGGTTGTCGCCCAACAAGGTGATCAACTTGTACTGAAAACACTGGGTGGGATCGGAATCGCTGCTGGAAGAGACGGCGCGAAAATTTTGGTGATCGATTCTAGCGGCCGTCGTATCAACGCGACCGTTGTGGGTGCTGAGAAAGCGGAAGGTAACTTTCAAAGGTCAAGGGAATCTGCGGGTTGGCTTGGCACAGATACTGTGTATGCCCAGCTTTCCAAAGATCACGACCTAGGCGTGTTACCTGTGCCTGCGGTTCCTAGCCTGCCAGATTTCATCATTGACAACGATCTCGTGCGTATGCGCGCGGCCGATGACCTCGCCGGATGCGCGGCTATTCTTGCAGCTTTAGAAGTGATTATTGAATCACCGATTAGAGGTAGTGTTTATGGGCTTTTCACTAGGGCCGAAGAAGTGGGATTAATTGGGGCTCGCTTAGTGGCGGAGAACGGACTGATACCTAAGAATACTGTGATAGTTTCTGTCGAGACGAGTTCGGCGTTACCAGGTGCAGAAATCGGAGAGGGAGTCGTGATTAGAACTGGAGATCGTGCCACTACATTCGATTATGCGGCGGAAGTATATTTGAGCGCTGCAGTGGAAAAAATTAGGTCATCAGATCCAGATTTTAAGGTACAGCGTCAACTGATGAGTGCTGGCGGTTGTGAGGCTGCGGCCTTCAAGGCATTTGGTTACAGAGTAACAGGAACTGCCTTTCCTCTAGGGTCCTGGCATAACCGTGGTGAGTCGGGAGTAGAGTCAGAGGTTATTTCGAAAGGTGATTTTGTTGGTGGGGCGCTACTGTTAGCTGAAACATCTAAGCTCTCGGGTACTGACCAGATCGGAACTCTCAGTCGCTTGTTAGATTCTCCGGTCAAAGAAGGCGATCGTTTGAAGGGTGGGAGATCGAGGTTAAAATGATTAACGATTTAGGTGAGTGTTCAGCGTATTCTGTTACACAACAAAAATAGCCTATTGCTTGCTATGTACAAAACTTATCGAGAAAAATTATGGAAGTAGAAGGTAGTTATTTAGTAGCTCGAACGCTCAAAGAAGAAGAGGTAGAGCACCTCTTCTTTTTGATGGGTGGTCCGAATTACGAGATTATTAATAATGCTGTAGACCTTGGTATTAAGGCGACCGATTTTCGTCATGAACAGGCAGCCTCAATGGCAGCCCATGGGTATGCACGAGTGACAGGAAAGCCTGGGGTTACGACAGCTGCTTCCGGTCCAGGGACGTTAAATTTACTGACCGGCCAATACACGGCGTGGGCTGATTGTGCTCCAATGATAACGCTCGGCGGTGCGGGTCCAATTTCTGATTTCGGGCGAGATGGTTTTCAGGAGGTGGACCAAGTCGGGGTATTTGAGCCTATCTCTAAAGCAGTAATGCGTCCTACGGATCCCTCTCGCTATCCAGAGCATATATCAACTGCATTCAGACTTTCCACCTCGGGTCGACCTGGTCCTGTGTACGTTGACTGTAATGAAGACGTTCTTTACGGCAAGGTGGATGAAACGGATGTGCCATCCGCAACTCGTGCTTCTGGGAGGGCTCGCCCGGCTGGTGACCCGGATCTGATAAAGCAGGCCGTAAAACTATTGTCTCAATCAAAAAGGCCTATTGTTTTCGCTGGCGGGGGGGTGTGGTGGTCTCAGGCTTATGATGAATTGCGGATCCTGGTAGAGCGCACTGGAATACCGTTCTATACATCTCCTATGTCTAGAGGTTTATTGCCTGATGATCATGAGATGTCGTTTCCTGCAGCCCGGTCCGGAGCGTTCAGGCGTGCAGATTTGGTGCTGGTTGTGGGGACCAGGTTTAATTGGATGATGACGTTCGGTAAACGGATTGCAGCGGAGTCAAAGGTCATCCAGATTGATATACACGGTGCCGAACTTGGGCACAACCGATCGGTCGATGTTGGAATTGAAGGTGACGCCAAGATAGTACTTCAACAGATGATCGATCAGGTCGAGATGACAGGATTTAAATCGAAGGCAAAAACCGAGTGGATCGAGTCTTTGAGACAGGCAGATTCAGAACGTCGAGAGAGGGTGGCGCCGTTAGAGAATTCTACACAAAGGCCTATTCATCCTTTGAGGCTTTGTAAAGACCTTCGAGATGTCATGGATAGGGACGCGATTCTGACTGTGGATGGGAATGAAATTCTTCACTTTGGACGTCAGTCAATGCCAACTTATGTTCCAGGGCACCGTTTGAATTCCGGCCCGTCTGGTTGTATGGGCGTGGGGTTACCTTACGCAATCGGAGCCAAATTGGCTAAACCTGATAAGCAAGTGGTATCACTTCATGGGGATGGTTCTTTGGGTATGAACATTCAAGATTTTGATACTGCCGTACGGCATAATCTACCAATAGTAATTGTTGTTTCGAATAATGAAGGCTGGACGGCGCGTGTAGAAGGTATTCGAAAGCCAGGCCGTGAATTAGGATTCACCCGTTTTGACAAAATTGCTGAGGCGCTGGGTGGTCATGGTGAGTTGGTTGAGAACCCAGTCGATCTTCCGGCAGCATTGGAGCGAGCGTTCGATTCCGGTGTCCCGGCAATAGTGAACGTTCGAACTGATCCTACCGCTCGCGCCCTTTCGAATTTTGTTGGATCCAAGATGGAATAGTTCGGCCGATTCGCATCAAGTGTTCATCAAAGCCAAAGGGGCGAAGTCAAAATGGAATCGGATCGGGAGTTAGGGTTCGCACCGACTTATAAGCTTCGTGAGATGGTTGGTGCGAAATTGATTTCACCAGTCGAGTTGACCGAGTCCCATCTGAGGCGTGCAGATGAACTTGATCCAAAACTTGGAATATTCATTACTCGTATTTCTGATATGGCGATGGATGCTGCTCGTGAGTCTGAAGCTGCAGTGATGCGGGGTGATTCTTTAGGCCCGCTTCACGGTATTCCAGTTCCATATAAAGATACTGAACCTATGTCGGGAGTGATTTGGACCCATGGTTCATTGACCTACAAAGACAACATTGCAAACGTCGATTCTCTACCGTTATCCAGAGTCAAAGCTGCTGGAGCGATCATTACCGGTAAGACGAACACTCCGGAAAACGGATTTGCTGGAACTACAGAGAATCGACTGGGTCCACCTGCAAGAAATCCTTGGAACCCAACTAAAACTCCTGGCGGGTCTTCTGGAGGAGCTGCGGCTGCCGTGGCCTCTGGATTAACCAGCTTTGCGCCTGGGGGTGATGGTGGAGGCTCTATACGAATACCCGCTGCTTTTACTGGTGTTTATGGGATGAAGGCAACGCAGGGCAGGGTGCCACGAGTTGCGAATTCCATAAGAAATGCGGGATTTAATATCATGAACAATGCCACGTCGGGCCCACTAACTAGAACCGTGCGGGATGCGGCGGAAGCCCTGACGATCTTTTCTGGTAATGACCTAAAAGGCGAGTACGACACCATCACGGACGATGTTCCTGATTATTTAAGTGCACTTGATAAAGGTGTTAAAGATCTGAGGATCGGCTGGACGCCAGATATGGGGGGTAACCCGGTCGATTCTGAGGTAGTTCAAGTTGCCGAAAAGGCAGCAAAGGTATTTGAGGAACTTGGAGCGACCGTTGAAACTATTAATTTCAACCCGGCTGGATACGAAGAAGTGTTCTGGACATTCTTTGATTATTTTACCGTTAAAGGTCTCGATGCCGCTCGTGATGATTTTGACAATCATCGAGATGAAATGACTGATTATTTTGGTGAATACATGGATCGTGCAGCTACACTTTCAGCTGAACGTATGTGGAATATCTTCGGCAATATTGGGGCCTATCGTATTTATGTAAACACGTACTTTTTAAAATATGATCTTCTCTTATCACCTACTCTGGCAGTGCCAGCATTCGATATTGGCGACGCTCCTGGAATGATAGGTGGAAAGCAGGTTCCACACCGTTTATGGGGGTTCACACCTTTTACCTATCTGTTCAACCTGACGGGTAATCCTGCAGCTTCTGTACCCGCCGGTTTTTCGGCAGAGGGCTTGCCGATCGGATTACAAATCGTTGGTGATATGAAAGACGAAGCAAATGTCTTGTCCGCCTCAGCTGCCTTCGAGGAAGCCCGCCCCTGGGTGGGCAGACGGCCACCAGTGAGCTAAGCATTTTGTTTATGAATCACAGGTGTACGGCCTTCCGAGCAACTTATTTGCCGGAACGTTGTGACTATTAGTTTTCAATCCTTATTCAGGCTATAAGCATGTATGAATAATCTTTATCCAGTTCGATAACTGAATTGGAGCCGTCTCCAATTTATTAGGACTACATCAGTTGCTATCCTCTGCTGTATTTTTGAATTACATCCCAAATTTCTGGTTCCATAGAGTTGTATATGAAATAGCAATATCGTGTTGCGCCTTGTGAATGCATTTCGCCCAATAGTCGATCTAACTCAGAAGCTGTTAGCCAGTTCGAACCAAAATGCTCGAGTCCCACCCAGGGGAGGCAATGTTCTTGTCCGCCACTGTTGGAGATCATTTTCGCTGTTTGATCATGGATCGAGGTATCGAACCATTCGTCTGTGGCTTCAAGGCTATAGTGGCTTACGGGGTAGTTCGCGGGCATTGGATAGTTGAACATCGATCCGAATAGATTTGCAGCTTGCTCGGTGTCCAACCCGTTATTCCAGTCTGCCAAAGTATTGACCCAGTTAACTATTGTTCCTCTGAATCCAGCGACCCCGCCCGACCACCAATATTGCTTTGGCTGTTGAAAATCGATGTAATTTTGCTTCCGAACGGAGTTATGGCCTGTCAGTGCTTCAACAAACGGCAACCGCGAAGAATTACCCACCTGTATGTGCGGGAGATGTTTTTTTACTCCTTGATACGAACTACTAACGCTCCATTCGACAGCGGCTTGCTTGAATAAGTACCAGTTCGCAAACTTGGAGTGATTGCGCCACCAATCGTGGTCAGCTAGTGCACCCTGAAAATGTGCACTGAATTTTCGAGCGTAATCGGGCGTAAACTCATGCAAGAACTCTTTGAAATACTCTCGACCATCCAAGACTTTTTGAAAAACTATCCCGTTTTTTGACGCGAAATCACGGTTTTCTGGAGTATCGATCGGTTCAACCCAGAGATCATCACGATGCCTAGGCTTGATCTCCCATTTGAAATCAGGGCCGTCGAGGAATAACCCAGTTACTTGCGGAAAGTGTTTTGCGGTGTCGCGCGCTCGGGCCACCGTCATTGCAGGCATATCAGGATCTGTGAAGCTAGGCGTACGTTTGTTGAGATCTAACGTGCCAGAGCCGAATCCACCGTGCAGGAAATACCCTTTATCATCGACGGCGTAAATCGTGAAACCTTTCGATTTTCCCATATCCAGTGCAGAAGAAAGCTGTTCCGACTGGGAGGTGAGGTGGAGAGGCATTGTCGGTGGTTCCCAGTTCAGATCTTTATAAAATTCGGGGGTTGGATGAAACGCCGCAGTTGGCACCCTAGCCAAAGGCTTGCCACCCAAAGATGCTAGGCCTCTTGGATGGTTATCCTCTGGTTGCGGGTATATGTTGCCAGCTTCTCCTTTGTGGTTTGCGGGGTCATCCAGCAAGCAAAGCCACTGTAATGCGATTTCATTAACTCCTGCACCAGCCAGCTCATCCCAGAATGATTCTTCAAACATTATGTCGTTTGGAGGCCTCAAGCACATTACGGGTCTCAAAGCCTGTTTTAACGGGTTACTTCGCGGCATTGGCACAGTCTCCTTGTGTTCTTTCGGTTCACATTGGAAATGTACACCCGTTTCACCAGTCAGTGAGAATGTGGGGATCGAGGTTGCTCACAGCAAAAGCGGCTAGCTTATTTGCCAACCGCTTTTTGCTATCTTTGGTAGCCCCAAGGGGATTTGAACCCCTGTTTCAGCCTTGAGAGGGCCGTGTCCTGGGCCACTAGACGATGGGGCCACTTTGTTGGCTGCCGATCCAGGGATCGAACCTGGGTTCCCAGATTCAGAGTCTGGTGTCTTACCGCTAGACGAATCGGCAACAGCGAACAGGTTTCAATACTAGCAAGGTGATTGGATTTCGACTAATGATTTGAAGCATTGTTCGACGAAATTATTTAGCTACGGTCACTTTCACGATATATTCAGGCCTTCACGCTCATAACTTTCAAACATTGGTTTTGAAAAACGGGCTAGACTGTCGCTCTCATATAATGTTTTCTTTGCCGACGGAGGGTTTTTAAATGGCGACGATTGCTACTGCGGCCGAACGGTCAAATATTTCCGGGAAGCACTTGGAATTTAAGGGAGTATTTCCTGCAAACCCCACACCGGTGTATGCCGATGGCCGTATCAACGAAAAAGCCCTCAAAAATATTTTTGAAGACAACCTGGCTCACGGTGTTGATGGTTTTTGGGTAGCTGGATCGACCGGTGAAGGACCTGTTATGAGCGAAATGCAGCGTGAAGCCACTGCTCGGGTCGCCGGTGAAACTATATCCGGCAAAGGACTTTCGATCATGCATGTCGGCGCGATCAGTACTGAAAGTGCTGCCAAGGGAGCCAAGGCTGCCAAGGATTATGGCTGTGATGCGATTTGCTGCGTACCACCTTTCTTTTTCCGCGGCGGCGACCAGATGACCATTGATCATTATCGAAGAGTTGCTGATGCTGCGGAAGGCCTTCCTTTTTTCGTATACAACCTGCCACAGCTCACTCAGGTTGAGATAAATCCGGATCTGATGGAAAAGATTGTCGATGCTGTTCCCAATGTTGTGGGACTGAAACATTCCGCAATGAACTTTGGTGACATCCGCCTCTTCGCCGACATGGGTCTGAAGTGTTTTTCAGGCAATGGAACACTGCCACTCCCTGCCCTTACGATGGGAGCGGTTGGCACCGTCGACGCTCCACTATAGATAGCGCCGTGGCATTATTCTGAGTTGTATAACGCTTGGGAGCAGGGCGATATGAAAACGGCCCAGCGACTGCAAGATGGTGTACTTGAGATTGTAAATGTTGTAAGGATGTTTGGTGCGCCGGCTGCGGTCACTAAACTCATTTTAAGCGAACGTTTGGGTGTTGATTGTGGTCGACCTATACCGCCAGTCACAGACCTTACAGATGAGCAGCGAGTCATTGTTCTAGCAGCCGCGAAAAATGCTGGATTACTTGAAGCTCCATAGGGTATGAATATTGGATCTCGAGCTGTTCGTTTACTTTGAAATCACCCGTCACTGTGTACCTCTAGATATAGCCTCATTCCCGAATCGATCTCGTATCCTGTCCAAGGCAACGCTGGTATCCGAATCTGCCGTAGGGTGTGTATCCAAAAGCGATAACTGTGTCGCTTTTGGACCTAAACCTGTAACTGAGACTCCAATTAATCGGATAGATTCTCTTCGCTCTTTCATTGCCTTCACCAATAGAGTCTGAGCTGTTTCATAGATAGCCTGATCACCATCATGTGGATTCGGAAATGTGCGCTGACGTGTAATGGTGGTGAAGTCCCTGTAGCGGAGTTTAATGGTCGCTCCGCGTGCTAGTTGTCCGGATTTTCTCAACCTTGCTCCAACCCGTTCGCTTAGTTGTTTCACAACTTTTATCATTTCAGATTGACCAGATATATCTGTTTCAAACGTGGTCTCAGCACTTATTGATTTAGCTTTTCCACGTTCTTGAAGAGGCTCGTTGTCTATTCCTCTCGCCCTTGGCCTGATGTAGTCAGCGCGATTGGGTCCAAGTGCCCGGCGCAATAGTCCAACGGGGGCGTTAGCGAGTTGCTTTAGTGTGAAAATGTTCAGGTTGCCAAGGGCTTCTTCTGCCTTCGGCCCAATACCTGGAAGATTCCGAACGGGTTGCGGCCCGAAAAAGTTTTCGGCTTCGACTTGTTGAATTTGGAAGATACCGTCGGGTTTCGCATATTCAGTACAAACTTTGGCGACCAGCCTGTTGGGTCCTATACCGATGGAAACGGGTAATCCGATGCCATTCTGTATATTTTTTCTGATTTCCTCTGCAGCCTTTTGCGGTGGTCCGTAAATATCTTTCGTACCGGTCATATCCAAATATGCTTCATCGATACTGACTGAAATTACAATAGGTGAGAATTCACGAAGAATAGCCATGAATTTTTTTGATATCTCACTGTATAAAGCGTGATTGCTGGGCAAAAAAGTTCCTTCGGGGCAAAGTTTGCGAGCCACCACTGTACTTTGTGCGGAGTGAACTCCGAACTCACGCGCCTCGTATGAAGCGGTTGACACGACTCCACGTGGACCCATGCCTCCGACAATGACCGGCTTGCCGCGTAGGGAATGATCGTATTGGCGTTCAACTTCCACGTAGAACGCGTCTAGGTCAGCATGGAAAATTAAGCGTTCAAGATTACTCTGTGTCATGCGTGCAGGTTAGCACGCGGGCCTTCTCATTTAAAAATTGTAGGATTATCAAGGGTTCGCATAACCTGCAGCTTAACGAAGGTCATGGATTTGGCGTAACGTACCGGCCATCTCCACCGCTGTGTCAGCGTAATCGCTTGCCTGTGGTATTCGAGTGACAGCCTGATCTGTATTGTCTGTTGTCAAAACGCCAAAGATCACCGGTTTTCCTGAGTCATCTCCTGCCCGTGCAATACCGTCTGCCGCGGCCCTAGCGATATGCTCATAATGGTCAGTATCGCCTCGTATTACAACACCTATGCAAATTACAGCATCAACATCGCCTCGCTCTGCAAGACGTCGCGCAGTGAGCGGTAATTCAAAAGAGCCAGCGGTTCGCACTACGATCACATTTTCGTCCGCGACCCCAAGTGCTGATAAGCGTTCCAATGTAATTTCCAGCATTTGGTCGGCCATGTAACTGTTAAACCGGGCAGCTACCACTGCGATTCCAAGCCCTGTACCGTCGAGTTTTGGGTCGATGATTCGAGGTGCCATCAGGGCATCGGTTCTTTCGATGATTTAGTTTCGATATCAAAATCATGTCCCATTTTTTCTACTTTAGTTTGCATATAAAAACGATTTTCATCGTTGATAGGAGCTTTGAGCGGGATCTGCTCCAACATCTCGAGTCCAAAACCTTGAAGGCCCACAACTTTCTTTGGATTATTTGTTAAAAGTTTGAATCGTCTGACCCCCAGATCGCGAAGAATCTGGGCTCCGACGCCATATCGTCTCAGATCCATAGGGAATCCGAGGTGAATATTTGCCTCCACGGTATCTAACCCTTTATCTTGCAATTCATAGGCTTTCAGTTTGTTTAAAAGGCCGATTCCACGGCCTTCCTGTCGCATATATACGAGTACACCCCGGCCATGATCCGATATTGTTTTGAGCGCCATGTTGACTTGATCACCGCAATCGCATCTGTTGCTGCCAAAAACGTGGCCGGTGAGGCACTCGGACTCCACGCGGACTACTACCGGTTCAGAATCGTCGATATCCCCCATGAACACAGCAATGTGCTCTGAAGAGTCTACAACGCTGTTGTAAGCAACTGCTGTGAATACTCCATGATCCGTTGGCAGTCGAGCTTCGGCACCACGTTTCACAAGTTTTTCGTGGCTCATTCTGTAGGCAATTACGTCAGCGATCGCAACTATCGGGAACTTGTATTTTTTTGCTACTTCTTCCAGTTGGGGGCGCCGCGCCATGGTTCCGTCTGGGTTTAATATTTCGCAGATCACTGCAGATGGATACTTGCCTGAGAGGTTGACTAGGTCCACTGATCCCTCGGTGTGGCCAGCCCTCACAAGGACACCTCCCTCCTCATAACGTAGGGGGAACACATGGCCAGGCTGTACAAAATCAGCGGAGCTAGACTCTTTGTTTACGAGAAGTTTGATCGTATGTGAACGGTCAGCTGACGAAATCCCAGTGGTTATTCCTGATGCCGCGTCGACAGTAACTGTGAATGCAGTTCGGTGGGCTGCTGTGTTATTTTGAACTTGCAGTGGCAGATTAAGGCGGTCAAGATCGTCTCCTAACATCGGGGTACATATCAGTCCGCGTGCTTCTACCATCATGAGGGTGATATTTTCGGCACTGGCGTCCTCAGAGGCCATCACCATATCGCCCTCGTTTTCGCGATCTTCGTCATCGACGAGAATCACGATGCCACCCTTTTTGATTTGTTCTATACCTCGTTCGACAGCCTTGATGGCCCTGGCATCAACGATGTCTGGAATGTTGGGATTCATGGTCATTGTTTAGTTGGGGAAATGATTCCGGTAAGGTTCCAAGAGTTTTGCGATGTATTTTGCCGTCATATCTACTTCCAAATTAACCTTTGATCCTTTCGAAAGCTGATTCAAGGTAGTGTGTGTAAGTGTGTGCGGGATGACTGCAATGCTGAAAGTATCGTCATTTCGGCTTACGACTGTGAGACTAGTCCCATCGACGGTGATAAAGCCCTTCTCAACGATGCTTATAATTATATTCTGATCTGCTTCGATTACTATTAATTTGGAATTGGTGTCTTCGACTATCGACTGGACGGTCCCGACACCATCAACATGGCCCTGGACCATGTGACCCCCGACGCGGTCACCATAGCGTAGGGCCCTTTCAAGGTTCACGTTATTACCCGGAATCAGTTCCTTGAAGTTCGTTCGAGCGCGCGTTTCGGGTATTGTCTCCACTGTGAATGTGTAACTTGATTTTGATATTGCAACTACCGTCAGGCATGCCCCGGCTATCATTATGGACTGCGATATTTCTAAGTCCTGCAACACCCGGTTCGCCCGGACGGTCAGTGTTTCGCCGTCGTATGACTTGACCGTGCCTATTTCTTCAATTATTCCCGAAAACATTTGTTTATTTTGCCTGAGATGTTGAGCTTGAGGACGTCTTGGGACTCGAATAAACATAACCTTCGATTAGGATATCGCTGTCGATCATGCTAAAGGAGACGCGCTCGAGAGTCAGGGCGTCACTAAGAGCTTCGATTCCTTTACCTGCGATTGCACTGACTGCATCGTTTCCACCGATAATCATCGGTGCGATGAAGGCAGCGATTTTGTTCACGTGCCCACCCTCAACGAATGCTCCTGCAAGCCCAGCACCTGCCTCTACCATGACGTCGTTGAGTCCTCTGGATCCCAATTCCTGGATTACGGTTGACAACTCAATTTTTCCGTCTTTACCAGATGCTCTGAGAATGCTTACATAATCATTTGGCGGGTTGGCGTCGATATCGTCTCTTATGACCCAAAGAATTTCCCCCGGCTCTTTCAACATAGACGCTGAGGCAGGCATTCGGCCATTGCTGTCGATCACTACCCGCAGGATCGGTCGGCCAGTGGCCTTTCCTAGGTGGTCGCGCGCAGTAAGTCGTGGGTTATCTGAAAGTACGGTTCCAACTCCGGTGATCAATGCATCTGTTTGATGGCGCATTTCGTGAACCCGCTCACGAGATTTCTCATTGGTTATCCACCGTGAGTCGCCGGCACGGGTAGCGATTTTGCCATCGAGACTGGTGGCTAACTTTAGAGTCACCATCGGTAGGCCTGTTTTTATGTGATGCGCAAATCCTTCGATCAGTTGCTCTGCCTCAAACTTCTGTTTCTCGGTGCAGTTTCTGACCACATCAATGTGAGACGCCGTAAGCTGTCGATATCCATTTCCAGATACTTTTGGATTAGGATCTTCCAGTGGCGACACCACCGTTGTAATTCCAGACTTGATGATTGCGTCTGTGCAAGGAGGAGCCACTCCTTGAAACGCATGTGGCTCGAGAGAACAGTAGAGAGTTGCGTCTTTTGTTTGGGTGCCAGCTTGGGACAAAGCCATTAGCTCAGCGTGGTTGCCTGGTCTTGGTTGGGTAGCTCCTTCTCCAACGATCTTGCCATTTTTTACAACTACCGCACCTACTGCCGGCCGCGGAGCTACGCTACCTTTCGCGTGTCTGGCAAGTTGTAGAGCTCGGTCCAGTGGGTTATTGATGGCGATACCTCTCAAGGCGCTCTAATACTATCTGAGTTGTCTTAATCGGCTATTGCGAACATAGCCTGAACCGTCACGGAGATGTTGACGTCTCCTCCAGATATAGGTGATGGAGCAAATGATTCGGCCATCATTGGTGCTGACCTCATTGACATATCGTAGTTCCCGGCCATTGGGGCTGAATCACCTAATTCCGCGAAGTATACGAGTTGACCAAGCGTTACTCCCATTGCTTGGGCGTATACATCTGCTTTTGCGATTGCATCCGCTGCCGCTATCTCACGGATCTTCTTACTAAACACCGTCGGGTCGTCCACTGTGAACTGAATTGAATTGACCCTTATCAAGTCGCCTCCTGTCGATGTCGCATTGTCGATAATAGCACTCAACTTATCGATGTCTCGCACGGTTACTTGCACTGTGTTGTTGACTGTATAGCCCACAATGCGAGGTTCACTATGTAGACCGAGGGAATCTGAAACCTCCACCCATATGGTCTGTGGGTAAATGCTAAATTGGGTAGTGACAATGTCGTCTGTTTTAACTCCTTGATCTCCGATAGTTTTTACAACCTTACCCATTGTTGTTGCTGCCTTTTGTCGGGCATCGGTAACTGATTCCTCTCGGACTTCCACGCCAATTGAAACGTTCGCTATGTCGGCCGGGATTTCTAGGGTTGCTTCTCCTGTGACCCATATTCCTGAGTTGGAAGCGCCCAACTGATCAGCAGATAAAGACCCTGTACTGCTGGCTCTAAAAGCAGTGGGCCCAGTTGGAATAAAGCTGCTTGGAGCAATGACTCCGTTCGATACAGAACCTTCGGATGAACCCATTGATGTGACAACAAAACTATCGCTCGTGTTATCGACTCCCGGCTCACCCAGTATAGGTTCGATGTCGGTTGTATTGTCACAGGCGATGCCAATCATCAAAAACAATGCAATTGCTGCCATGTTTAACCACGTGTTCGGTCTTTTAGTCCCGATGGTGCTCATTAAGTGCTCCCTTAAAAAGTTTTGTTACAGCGCTCGTAAAGATATTTGATCGTTTTAGTTTTCTATTTTATTTTTATTTACCTCCTGATGAATCACCGTCGGTGATTTAGTTCTAGTTTTTTGGAGATTTAGTTGAAATTAGTCTCTAGTAATGCAAAATTAGTAAGGTTGAATCAGGATGAGGAATAATTTAAACCCTTAACTTCCTCATCGCGTGAAACTTCGAATCTGATCGTTACATTCATATTTAGGACAACATTCCTTTAAGAGAGATCCTAGAACAGTTTTCGGAAAGAAATGCGTTCAGCGATTAGAGATACAAGCGAAACGATCATCACGGCGGTGGTGATATTCCTGTTATTGCAAGGATCCACCCAGAACTTTCTTATCGAGGGCTCTTCTATGGAACCTACTTTAAGGCAAGACCAGCGTCTTCTAGTTAACAAGTTTATTTATATGCGTTCGCCGCTAAGCTTGTTTGGGAATGAGGATTATTTGTTTGATGGTCCTAAGCGAGGGGATATTGTGGTGTTCCATCCACCCTCGGGTTCTAAAACAGACTTCGTCAAAAGGATCATTGGCGTTCCTGGCGATCTAATCGACATAGACAATGAGTTTGTTTACGTAAACGGTGAAAAAACAGAATGGGTCGATACTATGACTTCTAGACGTAGGGGTGATGGGTATTACCCTGTGAAAGTTCCACCGGGAACATATTATGTTCTTGGCGATAACCGTAGGGTGTCTATTGATTCACGGAATTGGGAATTTGTAGCGTCAAAGGAACTTGTGGGCCGCGCCTGGGCGATTCTCTGGCCAACGGCTGATTTTCAGATCTTTGGCTGACCGATCCGCTTAGGCCGTTGCCTGGACTTTGCTATAAATAACCTGCTTAATAGATGAAATTTCCGTTTTCGTTCTATCACGCCATCATGAAAGACGCTATGCGCTCTCCAATCATGATCGCAGGGGAGTTGGTGTTGGCCCGTGGGCAGTCGGGCATTATCGAAATGTCAGCGATTGTGAGAGCTTCAATTCCGTGAACACGACCGAATTGATTCACCACCGACATATTATCTTCTGGGGATCCCATTTTTGCGGTACAGGAGATATGGTGCATCGTGCTGGCGCGTCTGAGCATCCAATTATTTAATGATTCATCTGATCGAAGGTCCTTTTTTACTGGATCGATAAGTTTTTTTAATATTCCTTTATAAGCTGGATGCCTGCCAAATTCGATATGCATGTAAACGGCGTCACGCATTCTTGAGAGATCGTATGGATGATCTAGTAAGTGATAGTCGAGAAGGGGTTGTCGGTAAGGATCACTTGTATCTAGCCTAAGTTCGCCCGATGCTTTCGCTAGGTAAAGGCCCGCACTCATCATGAATTCTCTTTTCGGTGAGTTCCAGCGCATTACAGCGATCATGTCGTTTCGGAATGGGGAACCTCGGGCGGTGTAACGCAAGGCTACTTTTTGTGGGCCTATTTTGACATCGGGCATTGAGAAGTTGTCGTCGGCACTCCATCGTACGTGTACAGATGGATGATCACGGAGATTTTGCCCAACACCTGGCATGTCGTTGACAACGGTGATGCCTGCAGTTTCCAACTGTGCAGCAGGTCCAATGCCAGAAAGCATCAATAGATGCGGAGATCCGATGGGGCCTGCACTTAACACTATTTCTTTTGCACTGACCTGGCGGGAAACTCCACCCTTTAGGTACTCCACCCCTACAGCACGCTTGTCATCAAATAAAATGCGAGTGGTGTGACTATCCGGTGAGATTGTGAAGTTCTGACGATCGCGTGCCATTGTTAGGTACCCTATAGCGGTGCTCCATCGAACTCCATCCGGGTTGTTCAGAGGTAGAGGGCCAACTCCGCTTGAAGCAGGATGGTTGTGGTCGTCAGTGCGTGAAAACCCTGCTGTGGTGGCTGCTCTAATGAATGCTGCTTGATCGTCCACAAGCTCATCCAGTTGATAACGGCGAACTATTATTGGACCATCATTGCCGTGATAGCGATTGGTAAGATCGAGATCGTTTTCAAGGTTTTTGAGAAACGGAAGAACTTTTTCGAAAGACCATTCGTCATTGCCTTCTTCTACCCAATAATCGAAGTCTTCTGGAATCGCTCGCAGGTAGACCTGTCCGTTAATTGCACTGGTGCCTCCGGTTATCTTGCCGCGAGGCACTGGCATGTCGGTGTGGAGTGGCGTTGCCTTTGCCGTGAATCCCCAGTTATGTTCACCCTCCGGGTCGATTGTCATATCGGCTCCGGTAGCATGTCCTTGTCTGATTTCGTCGGGTAGTTCGTTGATGTTCGGGTAGTCGTGTCCTGCCTCGATTAAAAGGACTTTACGAGAAGGGTCTTCAGAAAGGCGGGTTGCCAAGGCAGCCCCAGCGGATCCAGCACCAACGACGATTACGTCATATTTGGGGTTCGCCATGAAGTGGAACGTCCTTGGAAACTAGAGCACGGGGTTGGTTGGCGGCGCTGATGACCAATCATCATGGGATCTACCGTTCTTGTCCCATACAACCTGTCCGTTTTTGACAGTCATTTCGCAAACGATACGTTTATCGGATTTATACACTCTATTGTCAGTTCCGTTGTCTACCAGACCAAATTCACCCTCAGTTATATTCAATACCGCTATGTCAGCTGGAACTGTTTGACCGAGATTACCTAATTCTGGATGGCCGATAGCCTGTGCTGGCTCCCAGGTGGAACGTTTGACGATTTCGGGAAGCTCCATGCCAAGGACCAACAGTTTTGACATGGTTTCGGGCATCGTTGCCTGGTTTGCAAGGATACTCGCTCGGTGCATATCGGTTGAAATGGTGTCGGGTAAGAATCCCTGTTCGATTGCAGCTTTTGCGATCCTGAAAGAGAAGCTGCCGGCGCCGTGCCCCACATCGAATTGCACACCGCGCTCACGAGCCTCGATAAAGTGAGGTTTAACTTTGTCGTTGGTATCGGTCATCGGCTTACTAAGTGCGTAACAGTGGGTGACCATATCGCCTGGTCGAAGATGCTCAAGGACCATCTCGTTCATAGGTCGCGTGTGGATCGGAGACTGGTCGACCATCAGGAAGACGCCGTTTTCCTCCGCTGCCTGAATACCGCGATCAAGAGGTTCCCAGCCCGGACCCATGTAATGAGCGACTTTCACGCCAACAATCAGGTCCGGTCTCTGGGCTATCTTTAGTGCCGTGAGTTCGGAGTCCATACCGTCGAGATCTTGCTCAGGCTCACCGACCATTCCTTCACCGGCAATATTCAAAAGTGCAAACACGTTCGTTGTGGCAGGTGCAATGACTTGTTCGTTGAAATCGTCGAAAGTTAGATGCCCCGACCCTCCCGCATCTACCGCAGTTGTTGTGCCTTCAGGTAGGCAGTGCGCGTCAGGGAAGATGGCACCGAAATAACCGTAGAAATGAGCGTGTAGGTCGACAAGACCGGGTGTGACAACTAATCCTGAAACGTCGGCTACGGTTCGCGCTAGGCTAACGGAGATGTCTTTATCGACTAGGGCGATATGGCCGCCAGAAGTCGCGACATCGAATTGACCGTCTATATCAAAGGCGGGGTCGATCAGCCGTCCGCCTTTAAGAAGTAGGTCGTATTTCCGGAGTTGGGTGTTTGACATTTCGATTACATGCTCCTGATCGCTCAGCGTGTTAGACGTGGTTGATGAAAGAATTGTCGGTCCGCAACATCTTAACTCTAAGATACGTTTCAAGTGGGAGTGTTAGTAGACGACCTTTAAGGTTTGAATAGTAAACTATGCGTAACGGTGTTTAACCCTCCCTATTATCATGATGCTGTCGTACCCTTATTTATTGAGTTTGAAAGGGCCTTTAGCTCAGCGGTAGAGCATCGGACTTTTAATCCGCAGGTCGTGGGTTCGATCCCCACAGGGCCCACCAAACTCGACTCACTCTGAGCGACATACGACCCGAAGGGTCTTGAGATTGTCGGTTTGACGCCAATGTTGACGCCGACCGACTTCGGCATCGGCTGAATTGCGGTAGCGGTTATCCCACATCCGACTAGCGTTCACGGAACCCCCGGCCTACTTCTTGGCT
>ERZ651768.269-NODE-269-length-38998-cov-4.069911_pt1 | contig 38998 bp, 41 predicted proteins | sample MGYA00514754_ERZ651768 | MGnify/ENA metagenome assembly ERZ651768
CTGAAAAGGAACCAACCCCAAACAATCCCCAAAAGTGGCACAATAAAAATCGGATAGCCAAAACCAAGTTTTATACCAAAATGAGCAACTGTGACACCCAACCTGCCCATTGGATTTTCCACCTTGACGCTGGGCGAAATGGTGGGTTCTTCTTGGGGATTAAAACCGCCTAAACTGACCAATATAAAAAAGGACAGGGCAATAATAAAAATCCCGAGTATTTCTAAACGGCGTTCTTCCTTCATTGAAGGTGCTTATGTATGTGGATTAATGCGATGGAATTATACGGATATTTTGATAATAAATAAAAAACTAATGTTCATTATTCATCCTCAATCCTGCTTTAATAAATGAGTGGAATTGAAATCACGAACTCCATCGCATTATTAATAATACTTAAGCTTATGCGTTAATTGGTTGCGGTGCCATTTTTATATAGTGGTGGCTCAGCAATTATCGCAGATTTATTTTGTCCCCTTATATTGACCATAATTTCTGTGCCTGGTGTGTGATGCGGCAGGGTAACATATCCCATCCCTATACCTTTTTCCAGGGATGGGCTCATGGTTCCACTAGTTACAATTCCGATTTCATTGTCATTTTTCAGAATCACAAAGCCCCGACGTGGTATGGCTAATTCCTTCATTCTGAAACAAACTAGTTTTCGATCTGGATTTCCCATTTTTTCAATAATTGCTTCGCGACCAATAAAATCACCTTTGTCTTCCTTAATAATCCAGCTTAAGCCAGCTTCAACAGGACTTGTATTTTCATCGATATCATTTCCATACAAGACATACTTCATTTCCATCCGAAGAGTATCGCGACAACCCAATCCAGCTGGTACAAGGCCATCTTTTTCGCCTAAATCCATCAATGCATCCCAAATAAGTACGATAGAGTTGGTTTTCGCATAGATCTCATAGCCCAGTTCACCTGTGTAGCCTGTTCTCGCAATCATAGCAGTTGTACCAGCAATTCTATCATATTCGATAAAATGATAGAAAGCTAAATCAGATAAATCAGAACTGGCAATTCGCTGTAATATATTGCGAGATTTTGGACCCTGTATTGCAACCAAGGACATTTCATCACTATGGTCTTCCAGATGTACATTTTTTCCCAAATTTGAATACAGCCATTGGTAGTCCTTTTTACGGTTAGTAGCATTGACCACCAACATATAACCATTTTCCTTTTTATAGATCAACAAGTCATCAACGATTCCCCCGCTATCGTAGCACATGGCAGAATATTGTGCCCGTCCTTCATATAATTGTCCTACGTCATTTACCGTCATTTTCTGTAAAAAAGATTCAGAATCTGGTCCAGACAAGTGGAATTCACCCATATGACTCACATCAAACAAACCTGCATTATTGCGCACGGAATTATGTTCCTGGATAATACTGGTATAATAGATTGGCATCAAATAGCCACCAAAGGAAACCATGTTGCCATCTAAAGATACATGTCGCGCGTAAAGTGGGGTTTTCTTCGAGTCATTCAAGATACAATCCAGGCTTTGAATTTTTCCAGCCCTTCATGGATATCATCTATTTCTATGGCGGAATATGCTAAACGTATAAAATGGTTTTCATCACCTGGAAAAGATCTACCGAAGTGTTTTCTGGTACAGAAAGAGACTCCAGTTTCAACAAGTGCCTTTTTTCTAAACTGTTCTATATCAAGAATACCTTTTCTATTTAACAGTTTTGTTACATTTGGAAAGATATAAAATGTGCTTTCAGGCACAGCTACCTGAATTCCTTCAATAGAGTTCAGAGATTTCATAGCCGCGTCACGACGATCTTTTAATTGCGATAAAATACAACTGGATCCGTTTTCATCACCAGTTAGAGCATCAATCATTGCCCATTGCAAAAAGTGATTTGTGCAGGACTCATCATTTAAATTAATCTGAGAAATATGGTGAATTAATTTTCTCGGTCCAATTGTACCCCCTAAACGCCAACCGGTCATAGCATATTTTTTAGAAAATGTGTATAAGATTGCTGTACGCTCCTGCATCCCCGGAATGGATACAATTGAAATTGGTGGCTCATCATCATAACGAATCTCAAAATAAGCATCGTCCGCTAATACCCAGAGGTCATGCTTAATAGCAATTTCCGCGATTGCTTCCATCTCATCTTTACTAGAAGCTGCACTTGTAGGGTTCTGATAATTGTTATATATCAATGCTTTAGTTTTTTCAGAAATACTGGCTTTCAACTGATCTATATCAATTATAAACCCTTTATCTGTCTCAAAATAGCTATAAGGTTTTGCAACACCCCCTTGATATTCTATTTGTGACTCATAAATAGGATAACCAGGATTGGGGTACAGCACTTCATCTCCACGGTCCATGACTGCAGAAATGAATTTCCAAATAGTTGGTTTTCCACCAGGTTGAATTACTACATTTTCAGCTGTATAATCGACACCTCGGCGAAAACCTACATCCTGGGAGAGTACATCACGTAATTCCGGAATCCCTTCAGAAGGACAATATCCTGTCTTACCATCACGCATATGCTTCAAAGCTGCTTCTTGAATATTTAACGGGGTAGAGAGGTTTAAATCACCCAAATGAAATGGATATACTTTATGACCTTTATTTGCCCAGGTTTTAGCCTCTAAGGATACAGCAAAAGCTGTTTCAGTTCCTAAGCGATGGAGCCGAGATGCATATCGCATACTAATACATTAAATGTTGGAGCGCCTTTTTGATAACCGATTCCAGTTCACCCTTAAGCTCACCAGATTGTTTAATTTTATCTAAAGCTTGGTTAGAGTGTTTTTGTTTATATCCAAGTGCCGTAAGTGCATTCAAAGCATCCCAATAAAGGCCAGACATGGTTTGATCAAGTTCTTCAAATCCTAGCGAATCATTATCCGCCTTGGTAAATTTTTCTTTCAGCTCTACAATAATACGTTTTGCGGTTTTGGCACCAACACCTGGTACCGCTGTCATTGCAGCCACATCTCCCGCTATTACCCTATTCCTGAGCTTATCTGGACTGATACCGCTTAAAATGGTAAGAGCGAGTTTAGGTCCAATACCACTGATGCCAATAAGTTGAAGAAATGTTTCTCGTTCCCTTGATGTTTGGAAACCGTATAGGTCAAGTACATCATCGCGAACATGTAGATATGTTAACAACAAAGTTTTCTTCCCTTTTGCAGGCATAGCTTCAAGGGTGTTTATAGTTGATAATACTTTTAAACCAACACCACCTGTTTCCAAAACTGCATAGTTTGGGGTTTTTTTCAAGATCATGCCATGGATTTGATCAATCATAGAAATCGATTTTGGTTAATTAAACAAAGTCCAACGGCCATGGCATCAGAAATATCCATGGGTTTTGGTGGATCCTTCAATTTTAAGATTTGACTTACCATGAACTGCACCTGCTCTTTCGATGCTGATCCTTTGCCGCAAACAGATAGTTTAACCTTACGCGGAGCAAATTCAGCAACTTTAATACTTGCTCGCGCGGCCGATAGAAGTATTGTTCCTCGAGCCTGTCCTAATATCATTGCAGATTTTACATTTTTGCTATAAAACGAATCTTCTATGGCTAATACATCTGGTTCAAATTTATCATTAAGTTTATTCATTTCATTAAACAGATAAAAAAGACGTTTCTCTAGTCCTTGTTTCTTTGGTGGTCGAATAGCACCATAAGCAATCAAAGAAGTTTCTAATCTGGAATGGTCTATGATACTAAAACCTGTTATACCTATTCCTGGGTCTATCCCTATTACACGCATGATATTTAATTTTTAAATAGAAGATTATCCTTCCAAATCAAAATTTGAGTAAATACGGTTCACATCAGCATTATCATCTAACAAATACATCAATTTTTGAAACTCATAACCATCTTCCATCGATACTTTCTGATACGAATTCGGAATCATCTCTATAGCAGCCGAATTGACTACGCATCCTTCTGATACTAAAAATTCTCTTACATCCATAACTATCCTCGGGTCAGTAAATACAAAGTAATTTTTTTCATTCACCTCGAAATCATCGGCACCAGAATCCATCACAATGTTAAAAAAGGTTTTTTCGTCACTATCTGTTCGATCTAATATAATTAAACCCCTTCTTTTAAACATCCAGGACACACTTCCATTCTCACCCATACTTCCGTTGTATTTAGTTAGGATACTTCGAACATCAGCCACTGTTCGATTCCTATTGTCCGTTATAACATCTATTAGAATAGCTACACCACCAGGCCCATACCCCTCATAAGTGATTTCCTCGTAGTTTACTCCATCCAACTCGCCGATCCCTTTTTGAATCGCCCTTTTAATATTTTCCAGGGGCATATTATTTGACTGGGCATTAGAAACGGCTTTACGAAGACGCGGATTAGCATCAACATCTTCACCACCAATCCTAGAAGCAACCGTAATCTCCTTAATGATTTTTGTGAAAATCTTACCGCGTTTAGTGTCCTGGGCGTTCTTTCGATGGCGGATATTTGCCCATTTACTGTGTCCAGCCATATATTTTTATAATTAAGAACAGAAACTACTGAGTATATATAGACAGCTTCAACCAGTTATAAATTACAACCAAGAATTAAAAATTTAGGGGTCTTACAGGCCCGTATTTGAATCAAGTAAAGCGTCAATATCAATCCTTGTACGTACAATCCAAGCTTCAGTTATCCCCCTTTTAATTATTATTTTTTGATGCTTTTCAGCCGCTTTTCTTGTAGGAAAATTACCAAACCGAAGCTTATATAATGGTGCTTCAAAATCAAGGTAGATCGTATCTCCTAACAATTCTTGCAATTGAGAAACTTTGTCATAAGCATCTGCAGAAGAAACTGTTTCAAAAACCTGTATACGAAACCCATCCTCACTTAGCTTACTACCTCTACGTAGAGAATCCAGAAGTTTGAGCTGCTTACTATCCATCACTTTATTCAAAATCAAAGGGAATTCTGGTAACGGTTCTCTGACCGTATTCATATCAAACCAAAACAAAGAATCCGGATATTGTGAATAATAGACATTGATAAGAAAGAAAATTGATGCCAATCTAATCATAGAGAACGCATTGTATTTGTTGTTATCCAACCTGTTTTCCCATCGATTAATATAATCTCTACCCAGCCTTCCTGTGATTGATGCAAATCCACCAAGGTACCTTCATTGATGCGGAATAATACAGTATTCTCTCCATAAAATGGACCAGAATAAGCTTCTACACCATTTTCAATAATAATTCCTCGACGGGTATTTTTTTGCTGGAAAAATTTATCTATGGCAATACCATGAATCAACATAGCAGAAATGACAAGTATACTGATACATTTCCTAATCACAATGTTTCCTATCCAACCAAATTGCAAATTCATAAAGAGTGATGCTTCCAGAAATAATAACAAGCTACCAATCATGATGAATTCCTGTATCGTAAAATTATTTTTTAAATCACGGTATAATCGAAGAAGGAAAAATGGTTCAGGCAACACCAATCGATCTATAATACGAGAGTTCGCAATTTCCAGATTTTGATGAATATCATTATCTCTGGGAGATAATTTAATCCCTTTGTTGTATGCCCATATAGCCTTTCCTATTTCATGGGATCGAAAATAAGCATTCCCTATATTATAATAGAGATCAGCATTTTCCTGATCTTGCTCCAGAATTTTTTCATATTTATCAATTGCATCATCAAATCGGCCATTTATAAACAACTGGTTGCCATATTCAAAGAGCAAATCAATATCCTGGGCTATGATTGGTCCAAGGAAAAGAATGATTATACAATATTTCATTTTCATAGTGCCTTATCAAGTTTTTTTAATATGATAATAGTTTCATCAATTATAGTCGATTCGCGATCAAGTCCCCCAGGCCCAAAACGGCCGGCATCACAGGTTTTTAAGTGATTCAATAGGAAAATAAAATCATTATTATCCAAATATTTTGAAAGGAATTCTTCAACCATGTTTGGATCCAGATTGTCAGTGGATAATTGTAACCTCTCATACAAATATTTGTAAACTGCGTTGGTAGCCAAGTCAAAAGGATCACCGGCACCTGACCTAAGATCTCGGCATGCTTTTTTCAGGGAATCTTTCGCCTTTCGATCAGAGGCTGTTCGCACCCGGTATCCAAGCAAACTTCCGACTAAGGGCGGTGCCAAAAAACATAAAACAGACATTCCATATATAGATAATATCCACGGAGAAAGAGTTGGTGCGTTCATTCGTTTCCATGGCATCTTTTCAGTATGTATATATCTAATGTCTCTTCCTAAAAGTTCTATTTCTCGTTTGGAGAACCCGGAACCCATAACTAATGTTTCTGCTCCAGCAAGAATAGGAATTGTGACTGCATCAGTCTGTATCCGCTTCCAAGATTCTGACTGTGGATCAAAATAAGACATTTTCACAGGAGGTATTGACACTGAACCTGCCATACGTGGAATTAGGATATATTCAGATGACATGGTACCTGTTAGCGCATCGCGAAACACATCTTTCGTAAAATTGTCCGTTGGTGAGAAAGCTTCTAACTGATTAGGAAACTTAATATCTGGCAGAGTAAACAAGCCCATATTGCCGGTTCCCTTTAGACTAATAGTATAAGTTAATCCTTCATTAACAACTGTAGAATCTCTATCTGTTGACGCATCAATACTAAATTGACCTACTGCCCCTGTAAAATCATAGGGTCGCGATTCTGGAAAGTCCTTTATGGTTAGTGATTTTTCCGAGGAATTAAGAACTTTTGTTACTGTTTCAGTAAAAAATGAATCGAAAAATGGATCAAAAAATGGATCTCGGCGACGCTTTGATCTGTTTGCCACCACTTTTGTTTTAAGAGTTAGTGATGGTATAACATGCTTGTCTCCTGGCATGGAAAATAAAGCCACCTGATAAAGTATGCCTACCTGATACCGCACTCCTGAGCGACTGACATTTCTAAAACTCACCTGTTTAGGTCGATAAAGTTCTTCAGCCCAAAACCCGTCGAAATCAGGTAACTCGAATGGATCAATGGATATATTGACTTTTTTAAATATTTTATAGGTAAGAGTGACTTGTTCACCAAGGTATACTTGATCCTTATCGATTTCAGCTAAAATGAAAAGATCTAAATCCTTGGTTTTTTGATTAGAAGAGACAACTTGAATCTTGATTGGTTTGGTCTTGAACGTCTTTCTTTTGACTTTAACAGTCAAAGAGGGGATATTCAAAAGTCCCTCTCGCTTTGGAACGATGGACCAGGTCATGGTCCGAGAATTGGTTATGGAACCATTGACCCATTGCATATTTGTCTGTTGGCTAGGACCGCTGATAATCGAAAAATCTCTTAATATCGATTTAATATCCACCTTTGGGAAAGATGATGCGCCCTCGGCTTCAATCTTAAACGTTATCAAATCATCTATTGAACAATGGTCCCGATCTACTGATGCTGTGACCTGTAACGCCAATATCGGATTAAGAATGGCAAGACTTAAAATTAGTTGATTATAAACCTTCACCAATCCTTTTCAAGCTTGAGAACTTTAGAACGGGCAATTTGCAGTTTTTGATTTATTTTCTCATTATCCTTTAGCGCATTAAGTATTGCCTCTGCATTGAGTTGCCGATCAGATTTGTGTTGAGGTTCGGTTTCTTGATTTTGGATAGACCTCTTTTCAGATTCTTTCTTTTGGTCCTGCTCCCCCTTAGCGGATCTTGATTGCTGAGTATCATCTTGGTCTTTATTTTCTTCCTCTGAAGGATGATTTTCCGACTTCTGTTGATCTTCTGACTTTTGATTGCCCTGTTTATTGTTTTGTTTATCATCATTTTGATCATTTTTATTAGAGTCCTGATTCTTTTCCTGGTTTTGTTCCTGTTCCTCCTGCTTTCTCATCTGTCTTTTTATTAATTCATAATTTATCTTAGCATCATGATCAGAGGGTTCAAGTATCATTGCTTTTTTATAAAATGCCAAACTTTCATCCATTTTCTGTTGCTCATACAACATATTTCCGATGTTATATAATGTCTTTGATTGAAGCATGCTATCTTTTGTGGATAGTGCTTGTTTAAAACTCTGAAAGGCAGTTTCCTTTTCATCCTGGAAATATGCTGATACACCTCGACCAAAATGTGCAGCCCTATCGTTCTCACGCTTGGATAGAATCAAATCATAATGGGCGCGGGCTTCGTCATATTTCTGTTCTTGGTAAAGCTTCTGGCCTCTATCCTGGGCAAGAGATACGCTAAAAAATAAAACTAACATGAAAAATATTCGAAGTCTCATATTATTATTTCACTGATTCTTATTTATTAATCGTGTTGGGATAATTAAACTACCTACAAGGCAAAATAGGGCCAAGAAAGCTACCGATTGATAACGTTCCTCATATTCTGAATATTCGTGTGAACTAATGGTGCGTTTCTCCATTGACTCAATAGATTTAGCAATATCTATATGTGTATCCTTGTTATTCGCAAAATGAAAGTATTCTCCATTACCAGCGGCTGCTAAATCTTTGAGAATTGATGGATTCATCAGTGATGTTATAAGTTTACCCTTATTGTCACGTTTATAATCAGAGCGCGAACCATCTGTTGATCTTACTGGTATCAGACTGCCAGTCTCAAGTCCTACTCCTACAGTATATATTTCAAGTCCTGCTTTAACAGCTTGATTGGCCAACTCCAAAGCTTGGCCTTCGTGGTCTTCACCATCAGAAATTAATAACATGACTTTGTATTTATCATCCTCATGCGTAAAGGCCATCATGGCGTTTTCCATTGCAGCACTAATGGCAGTTCCCTGAGTAGGTATCATATCCGTATCGATTCCATTTAGAAAAAGTAGTGCCGCTTCATAGTCTGTGGTCAAAGGCAAATAAAGGTGGCTCGTACCAGCAAAAATAATGATTGCTACCCGGTCACCCTTCAGCTTTGAGATTAGCTGCCCAATCTCGAACTTAGCTTTAGCTAATCTGGATGGTTTAACATCTTCGGCATCCATACTGGTTGAAGTATCGAAAGCAATAACAAGATCAACCCCTTTGCGTTCCACAGGACGAACACGTGTACCAATCTGTGGTCCGGAAGCTGCTAAGATTAGGAACGATAGTCCCAAGAAAAATAATCGGGATTGCCATTGTTTTTTATTCAAATCCAATCGAGCCAAGATCACAGCTTGAACATTATCAGATGTGTTCGAGAAAAAAACCCTTTGCGATCTCTCTCCTCTTCTATGAAAAGCCCAAAGAATTATGATCAATACAAAAAACCCAAGTACCCAAATGTAACGAAATGCCATTATGTTCTATAGCGGGAAATAATGTTTCTAAAAGTTTCCATTCCAAGACCGGCAAAAAACGCAGGTATAAGAAACCAACCATAGATCTCTCGGTGACGTGTAAATTCTTTTACCTCAATCTCAGAACGTTCTAATTGGTCAATTTCATTATAGATAGCAGATAACGCAGTTTCATCGGTGGCCCTGAAATATTTACCCCCCGTTTTCTGGGCAATTTCCACCAGTGTGTCTTCATCAATCTCATTACGAATTAAACCTCTGCCTGGTATTCGAGTGTAAGACTGATTTGTCCCGGCTCCAATAGTGTAAATACGTATATCAAATTCTGCCGCAAGGTCTGCCGCTGTAGCAGGTTCAATTTCGCCAGAATTATTACTACCATCTGATAAAAGAATCATAACCTTACTTTCCGCTTCACTATTGCGCAACCGGTTAGTAGCATTTGCAATAGCCAGTCCGATAGCAGTTCCATCATAATCAGTAGAAACAATTGTAACTTCATTTAACAAATCTCGAAGAACATCTAAATCAATGGTAAGTGGACATTGGATAAAGGATTGTCCAGCAAATACAATCAATCCAACACGGTCACCATTACGGCTAGATATGAAATCATTAGCTGTCCGCTTGACAACCTCCAGACGGTTTGGGGGAAAATCATCCGCAAGCATGCTACTACTGATGTCTATAACTAAAACCATATCAATCACATCCACGGTATTCTTTTGCAAATGATCAACCAATTGTGGTCTTGCCAGCGCTGTGATAACCAAACAAAGAATGATTAAATGAATAGCAAGCAAAAGATTAGCACGGCGACGACCTCTTTTCATCAGAGCTTCAGAAAAGAATAATTTTGATGAGAATAGAATGGTACCCTCGTGGAATTGACCAAACTGTTTATACCAGAATAATAATCCAGGGATTAAAATTAACAAGATCAAATACCATGGCTGTTGGAATTCCATTTGGATAAAGAACCTTTAATTCCTTGGTTTAAATGTTCTATGAACGATTAAATCCAAGAATTGTTTCATTTATTCAAAAATCTTGATAATGCTATAATTATCTATAAGGTAAAGAAGCTTATTCTTCGGATTCTGTGCTATCATTCTCAGTAGGTTTAGAATCTTCCATATTATCACGTTTTGTTTCGTCCATAATTTGTTTTTTACTATCATCGACCGCATCGCGAAACTCATTAATACCTTTCCCTAGTCCACGTGCAAGTTCTGGAAGTCGTTTCGCACCAAAGAGTAGCAGAACGACAAGTAGAATTAGTAATATTTCCCCAGTTCCTAAATTAAAAAATGCGTACACTGCATGCGGCTGTTGCATATCAACCTCCATTTATATTTAGCGAAAATACCTTAAAATATAATATGCCACCGCAATACCAATAACACTTGTAAAATTGAACTTCATTGCCAGACCAAATTTCAAGGTTATTATTTTTAAATCCAATATAATCACTCCAGTCTCATTTCCAGCCAGCCCCCCTACATCGAATGATAGGGGAGTAAGGAAGAATTCCTTAACTACACCCTGCGGCAATATCCAGCCAAACAGTTCCCCAATAACGCCACCAATGATCGCGCCAACAAAGACACCTAGAACAATAAGCGATACAGTCCGCTTATTCATTAATCCCTCAAATAATTTGTCTTGTCTACATGGCCCGGCTTAATTGCTTGATGATGGGACTTTATCATCCATAATACGATATTCCATATAATATACGTCATACATATTGGCAACAATACAAAACCTTTCCAAATTACGAGTGCTACTGCACAAAAAATAAATGCCAATAAAAGAAGGGAATTTGTGATGCCAGACCTAAACGTGATTAGTGGTGCTTTCGGAAAATGTATGTTACTAACCATAAGTAAACCCAGTAAAACAACCAGAATTAAGGCAGTTCTAGGGTCACCATATTGTTCGTCTCCCCAAATCTGGTTATTAAATAGCATATAAGAAAAAAGGGTTATTGCAGCGATTGGGGTGGAAAGACCAACAAAATAATTTTTAGTGTTATCGTCAGACGCATCAAGATTATACTTTGCCAGTCTTATTGTGCCAAAAACCAACGGAATAAAACTAAAGCTCACACTCAGTAATGGGGATAATCCGTCTACATATAGTGCATAAACCAGAACCGATGGTACAACACAGAAAGACACAGTGTCAGCCAGCGAATCAAATTCTAATCCGAATTTTGACGAGATACCAAGAATACGTGCAATCTTTCCATCAAAAATGTCCATTAACCCAGCCAACAGGACCAAGACCCCGGCATTATAATATTCTCCTTGCATAATGAGAACAATGGCTATAAAACCCAGGAACATATTTAATATAGTTAAAATATTTGGGAAAAATTGTTTATTTAGTTTTCTTTTATAAGTGCGGTCTTTCATTTAAAAGTACCAATAATTGTTTCAGTTCCTGTGACTTTTTGGCCTAATTCAACGTGCAAAGTTACACTTTTTGGTACAATAACGTCTGTTCTAGAACCAAATCGTATAAAACCTAATCGATCCCCTTTTTTCATATGAAGATTTTTTTTTGCATAACATAATATCCGACGGGCGATGAGCCCGGCGATTTGTTTCATTTTTACACGGCCGAACTTGGTATCTATTAGCATTTCCGTTTGTTCATTAAGATCTGATGCCATATGATCGAATGCAGCTATGAATTTCCCAGGCCTATGCTGTACACTTTGAAATCGACCTGTTACTGGCATACGATTAGTATGCACATTAAATACATTTAGGAAAATAGAGATTGATATTGACTCTGGGCCTATGTCATTATCATTTACCTCTTTTATACTAATCACTTTACCATCAGCAGGTGAAACGATAGACCTTTCATCTGCTGAACATTGACGAACTGGATCACGAAAGAAATGTAAACAGAATATTAAGATTACAGTAATAATAATTCCCAGAGACATACTCGTACCCAATAGCCAAGCACCACACAATGTTGCTGTGGCTGCAATAAGCAGAGGAAAGATGAAAAGATACCCTTCTGGTGCAATTCTCAATCTTGACTACCCAGTTTAAGCTTCAAATGCTTGTATTTACCATGACGATAAATCTTCAATATTAGTATATCACCAGACCTTAGATCTCTCTCAGCAATCACTTTGCGAATATCAGATGCAGAATTGACTTTAATCCCACTAGCAGAAACAATTATATCGTCAATGGATAGACCAGCCTTCCGAGCTGCACTTCCATCCTCAACAAAATCAACGATAACACCATTGCTGAATGGGAAATTACGATATTTGAGCACACTCCTAGATAACGTCTTGACAGAAAGCCCAGTCACATAAGCACGATTCACACTACCGGTATTTTTTAACTCGCTAGCAATGCGTTTAGCATTATTGATAGGGATAGCAAAACCAAGACCAGATCCAGATAAAATGAATGTGTTTATACCAATAACTTCTCCAACCGAATTAACTAGTGGCCCTCCAGAGTTACCAGGATTGATTGCAGCATCAGTTTGTATCATATTTTGCAATACAGTACCTGAACTTTGTCTACCAAAATCCATATGATTTGCGCTAATAATCCCTACACTGGCAGTTGGCTGATTGCTGATACTGAACAATTCAAAAGGATTTCCAATGGCTATAACCCATTCCCCAATAATTAAATCATCAGAATCGCCTAAATCTGCATAAGGAAAATTTTTGCCTTCCAGCTTTAGTAGAGCAAGGTCGGACGTTTTATCTACGCCAACAACGTCTGCATCATACTCATTACCACCTGACAATGTAACAGTTATATTAGATGCATTTTCAATAACATGAGTATTAGTAAGCACATAGCCATCAGGACTAATTACAACGCCACTACCTGAACTTTTCATCGGATATATCTCCGGTGGAAAAAAGTACCGGAAGATTGGGTCTGATGCTGGATATAAGCTTATTTTTTGCAAAACGTTGATACTAGCAACAGCGGGACCTACTTTCTTAATTGCTTGAGTAATTGCTGTTTCGCGAGATCGATCAATCGAACCCCGAGAAGAATTCGGACCTAAAACAATTATTACATTAAGTAATATTACTAATTTTGTTCTATTCATAATCAACACGTTTCATAATCAAACCACAGGCGGGTGCCCGATAAATATGAACATTTTTCGCAGGATTTTTCAACAACGAAATAAAATCATCATACTCACAATTTCCTCGCACAGTTTCCACCATTGTACCTACAATGTACCGCACCATGTGATGTAAAAATCTATTTCCTGCAATAGAATATATTACCATCTCACCATCGAATTCCCATTGAGAATGATAAATTGTGGATTTTGTACTATTTACACTTTCACAATATTTACTAAAAGATAGAAAATCATGTTCACCAAGAATCAATTTTGCCATTTTATTCAATTTTTCAACATCCAGATCTTTCACCATCCAAGCTTGATTTCTATAAAGCAAAGATTGGCCCGTATAGCACTGATATTGATACCACCTTTTAACCGCATGAAATCGAGCTTCAAAATCAGGGACAGTTTTTTCAACAGCCAACACCTTACAGTCTATGGGCAAATTTCCATTAAATGCGTCACAGAGTTTATCATCTGGTAATCGGGTATCTAGGTCAAAATGCGCCACTTGACCACTGGCATGTACACCTTTATCGGTGCGACCTGCACCATAAACCGGTATTCTATGATCACATCCCGCAATCTTAATCAAAGCTTTTTCTATAAAATACTGTACAGTTCGTACAGATTTTTGAAGCTGCCAACCACAATAATTTGATCCATCATATTGCAATGTGATTTTATATCTTGTCAATCGAATGCAGTCCCAGTAATCCAATAATGACAAATGCTAAAATTAATTTATCAATCCGATATGAAGAAATGAATGGATAGACGGTGCGGGGGCATAAATGGCCATAGCCTCTCAATTTCATAGCCAGTGTCAAGTCATTGACTCGTCTTAGGTTTAAAATAACAATATCAGGAACCATTGTTGCAAAACGTTGAACTTGATGAATTTTATCTTCCGATACATTTATACCCAAAGATTTGCGTGTACGCTCTATTCTCTGCCAATGCTGTTGAAAACTAGGAAAAAACCTGATAGTAATATCGATGAATAAAATCAAATCTTCCACCCATTGCCAAGGTTTACCCATCTTATGCCAGATTCCACGAATCGAAATCATAATATCACTATTCTTAGATAGAATACTATATAAAGTCATCATACTGACTAATAGTATCATCCGAAACGTCGCTAATGATACATCAATAAAAACAGCATATGTGTTTTTACTGGATACCAACAAAGATATAATAAAGAACCATAAGCCAACCTGAGGGAAATATATCCATAATGGCTTCGATTTTATTACAAATTCCTGCCAGTGATTCCGAAAATTTATAACCAAGACAATCACCAATATTCCATGAAAAATAACCAACTCAAAAGATCGGGAGAATAAAATCGACAACGAAATACTGAAAAATATGGATAGTGTCGTTATATTATTCAATATTACAAAGCAATTACAATATTTACTCGCCAAGACACTATTTGGTCAGGATCTAATCTAATAGGACTGATAGAAAATGACTCAATATTCCCCAACCTGCTCAAATACAATGAATTTATTGCAGATACAATATGGTTTAGAATAATTCCACCAATAAAAAACTGGCCCGCCAAACTCAAACGGTCACTGTTAATTCGCATTAATTCAAAATTTTTACGATGTTGGACCGTATCCCATTCCCAATACCATCCTGCCCATTTGCCTTCCATACCATCACGCATACGTAAATGTTCAGCATCATATTCATCAATAGAATGAAAATTACCTATGTCTACCCAATACCGGTGGTCTCTATGCCCTTTAGCTCCGGCGAATTCCGCAGCAAATGTTCTGTATTTTTTAGCCTCTAATTTTGAAAGGGAGTATGAACAGATACAGCTTAGTAATAATACCGATTCATTTATTAAAAATAGGCGAGAACTTTTAGGGTATCCTTGTACTGCCTCTCCCCAACCTGGTAAAATGGCCGATTTCACCATGGGGTGAATATTTTGTTTACCCGATAAAAAACAGATATGAAATGCCAAAATGAAAAAGACTATTTTTTTTTCCATGACAACATTATTAATGCAAAGGAAATTACAAAGCAAAATGTTGCGAAAACATTGCCATAACGGCTGTAAAAGCTACCAGTAATATCTCCAATACTGATTTTTTCTATAAAAACCGCCTGCTTGCCCACTGAAACCTTTTTCTGAATAGTTCCATCAGGCCGTATTACACCAGAAATACCGCTATTGGCGGAACGTAACACGAACACACGATTCTCGATAGCTCGTAATCTGGCCAATTCAAAATGCTGATATGGCCCTGCTGTATCACCTAACCAACCATCGTTCGCTTCTATCATTAGTATTTCAGCACCTTTAAAAACGAAACGACGAACAATTTTTGGTAAACTGGATTCATAACAAATCAAATTTGAAAATTTGACCCCATCCCATTCAAACACTTTATATTCATTACCAGAGCGAAAATTGCCACGATCTATATTCAAATTAATCCACCTCAATGGATGGAAAAGCATAGGAAGCAAATCATATTCTGCGAATGGAACCAAGTGCACTTTTGAATACATTTCATAATCATTATTTGGACTAAGCCACATTGCACTGTTATAGTAATATCTCTTCCCATCCTCAATTTTTCTATCAATTGTTCCTGTCAAAAGGGGAATACCTGTTTTATCAACTCGACTCTGAAACATTTCTCTTACTCTCGTATTTAATCTTAAATATGCCGGGACAGCCGTTTCTGGAAATAGAACAATATCTGGATCTAGGTTAACAGCAACCTGATGAAGTGAATCCATCAATGGAATTATGCGGTCCTTTTGTTCCCACTTTGAATTTGGATCAACATTTGGTTGAACAATTGCAATTCGTATAGTTTTATTTGTTGGCTTGATTGATTTCATTCTTCCCCAACCAGCAATGGATAAACCCGCTAATAGAACTATTGCCACAACCATCGCTTCTTTAAACATATTTTCTTTTTTTAGACCCAAATAAACAAGTGTATTGATGCTAATAATCCAGAATGAGACACCATATGGACCTGTGATTTCACTTATTTGTGTAAGGAAAATGTATTCAGATTGTGTTAAAGCCAAATTAATCCATGGAAAACCTAAGGGTCCAAAACTGCGTAGCCATTCCATAGAGACAACCAAAAATGGTGTTAGTATAATCCTTGGGCTCAATCTATTTGCTATACTACCAATAATTAACCCTGCAACTCCCCAAAATAAAGCAAGATATATCACCGCAGCTACCAAGCTAAAAAACACCACACCAACACTTGCCCCTGAATTAAAGCCAATCCAATAGACAGCAATAATATTATGGGTTAATCCGAACAGATAGCTATTAATAAAATTTTCTTTTGCATTCCCAGTGAACCAAACATCAAGTAAAGGTAATAATGCGAACCAAGCCAGCCAACCTAAATGCCAAGGCTGATAAGCGATACCCATTAGTATTCCTGAAAAAATAGCCTTCTGCCATTTAGGAAGAGAAAAAATATATTTCAACGAGATCGCTTGTCCAGATATTGCTGAAGCAAAATAGCAGCAGCAGTACGATCCACTGCAGCTTTATCATGTCCTGTCTTAATCTTTTGAAGAATGAGAGAGCGTTTAGCACTCATAGTAGAAAACCTCTCATCTTCCAATTGAATCGGGATACCCAAATCAGCTATTGAACTTGCGAAATGTCGGACCTTTTTGGTTTGAATTGTGTCTTTACCTTTCAGACCGATTGGTAATCCAATAACAATAGAATCTATATCTTTGTCAATAATTATAATTTTGAATTCACTTATTAAGTTTTCTGCGGTTGAATGATTGAGTGTTTTGAAAGGGGATGCGATTATTTTCATGGGATCTGATAAGGCAAGTCCAACACGCCTCTCGCCATAATCGATACCCAATACTCTTCCCATTTAATCAAATGGGCCTACGTAAATATGATTTTATGATTTTCCCTGGTTTGAATCTTGTTTTCTTATGGGCAGGAACATATATTTCCTCATTGGTTCTTGGATTTCGGGCTCGTGGTTTTGCCTTAGTAGGCTTAGATTCAAAAACACCAAAATTTCTGACTTCAATTCTAACATAAGGGTGGTCTTTACATAAATATTCTCGCATAACCGTAAAAAATTCATCAATATACTTTAACGCTTTTCGTGTACTAATTCCTTTGCGCCTTGCTACTTCATTCGCGATATCACGTTTGGTAAATGTTTTTATAATCATTTCTACTATGTCCTTTCTACAAAATCTACATTTTTTATCTTGTTGAGTTTATTAATTAATCTTTTTAACTGACGGCTATTACTAAGCTGTACAATGAAATAAGTTGTTGCTATCACACCACTGACTTTGCTGTCGACACTAGCTATATTAATATTTTGCCCAGCAATGCATTCAGAAATGTTTTTTAACAATCCTTTATAATCCATTCCTACTATTTTTAACCTGACATTGAATGTATCCTTTCGAGATACGTTCCAACTCACTGGCATGATTCGGTCAGTTTCGTGACTTATTAAAGGTAAACTTTTGCATGATGATTGGTGAACAGTCACTCCTCTACCGCGAGTTACATATCCAATAAGTTTGTCTCCAGGGATAGGATTACAGCATTTGCCGAAGTTGACCATTAGATTTTTTATACCATCAAGGACTATTCCACTTGCTTTCGAACGCGCAAAATCAAAAAATCGATTAGATTCTTCATCTTCAGTGTTTAACTCGAGTTCATCCTGATGTGAACGAAGTTTTTTTAACATATCCCGCACAGTTAAGGAACCGCGCCCAAGGGCTACTAATAGAGATTCAGTATCAGCAAACCCAAATATTTCGTATGCATTCAAGAATTCTTGTTTGGCATCACTCATTTTTAATCGACGGAGTGTTTTGTTAATTATTTCTTTACCCAGCTTGATACTTTCTTCCTGACGAATATTTTTTAAATATTTATTTATAGCGTTTCGAGCCTTGCTACTTACTACAAATTGTCGCCAACCTGAATTAGGCACCTGATTCTTACCAGTTATTATCTCCACTATATCCCCACTTTTTAATCTGGTATTCAATGGGACAATTCTATGATTTACTTTCGCACCCATACAATGAAGTCCAACCTGTGTGTGTACCTGAAAAGCAAAATCTACAGTTGTCGAATCAATCGGTAATTGAATCAAGTCGCCTGCCGGTGTGAAAACAAATATTTCTCCGCTAAACAAGTCAATCTTTAAAAGATCCATAAATTCTTTTGGGTCTGCTGTTTCATCTTGCAAAACTTCCAGCAATTCTCTAAGCCATTTCACATTAATATCAATCTCAGCAGATTTTCTTCTTCCTTCTTTATACACCCAGTGCGCTGCTACACCTATTTCTGCTGTATCATTCATCTCATTGGTACGAATCTGAATCTCTACCATTTGTCCTCTATGACCTATGACAGTCGTATGAACTGATTGATAACCATTGGTTTTTGGAGTTGCAATGAAATCTTTGAATCGTTCCTGGACTGGATTATAAAGACTATGTACAATCCCTAATGCCAAGTAGCACTGTTCTACCTTCTCAACAATAATCCTTATCGCATATAAATCATAAATTTCCTCAAATTCTTTATTGCGTCTTTCCATTTTTCCATAAATCGATGCATATGATTTTGGTCTTCCAAAGATTATCGGATCGATTTGGTAAGATTGTAGTTCCTTTTTAATTGGTGTAATAATATGGTCAAGAATGAATTTCTCTCTCTGACGCTTTGTTGATCTCACTTTATTATATATTAATTTATAGGCATCTGGATCAAGCGTTTGAAAAACCAAATCATCCAGCTTTGTTTTTATCGATGCCATCCCTAGCCTATGAGCCAAAGGCCCGTATACATCACGTGTTTCTAAAGCAATACGATGTTGTTTTATTTTAGGCAAATGTTTGATAGTGCTCATATTATGTAGCCGATCTGCAAATTTGATTATAATTACACGCAAATCCTTAGCGACCGAAAGCAGCATCTTCATGAAATTTCCAGCTTGTTTATCCTTACGGGTTGAAAATTGGATACCGCTAATTTTCGTAACTCCATCTACCAAATTTGCAATGTCCTGTCCAAATTCTTCCCGAAGGTCCTCGATAGTTGCACTAGTATCCTCAACAGAATCATGAAGTAAGCCTGCAATTATAGTCACCGAGTCCATTTTCCATGTAGCTAAGGTTGTAGCCACCTGGATACAATGGTTAAAATACGGTTCTCCAGAACGTCGTTTTTGTCCTTCGTGGTAATTACTTCCGAATTCAAATGCACGCCAGAGTGTTGCTTTAAATGCCTCTTTATCAAAATCGGGTGGCGCTGTTACCTCATCAAATAATTTAAGGAATGCTCTAGGATAGTCTCCAAATAGTTGCGGTTTAAGTCTACGAAGCGGATTGTCCACTAAAATGGTTCTTCAGGCATAGTAGACAAATTCTCAAACTTAACAAATCGATCAATAAATGTGACAGCCGTCGAGCCAATAGGGCCGTTACGTTGTTTTGCAACGATTATTTCTGCTTTGCCTGAATCGTCTTCATCCTGTGTGTATACCCAAGGCCGGTAAAGGAAAATAACAACATCGGCGTCCTGTTCAATTGCACCGCTTTCTCTAAGGTCTGATAACTGCGGCTTCTTTTCGGCTCGCTGTTCAACTGCACGAGACAATTGGGAAAGGGCGATTACAGGAATGTCTAATTCTTTTGCTAAAGCTTTCAATGATCTTGAAATAGTAGAGATCTCTTGTTGACGGCTTTCAGAACCCCGTGGTCCCTGCATTAGTTGTAGATAGTCCACAATAATCATATCAACGTTATTTTCAGACTTTAAACGACGTGCTTTTGCCCGCAATTCAAGGACAGTCAGTGCAGCAGAGTCATCTAGGTAAATAGGCGCCTCAGCTAAAGGACCCACTGATAAGCTTAAATTTTTCCAATGTGCTTTAGGCAAGTTACCCGTTCGGACCAGATGGCTATCGACTCGCGCTTCGGCGCATAATAAACGCATTGCTAATTGGTAATTAGCCATTTCTAAACTGAAAAAACCGACCTTCGTTTTTGCTTCGATGGCTGCATTTCGCATCAAAGTAAGTGCTAAGGCAGTTTTTCCCATTGACGGTCGACCTGCTATAATGATCAAATCACCATTCTGGAAACCAGATGTTATGTTATCCAGATCAAGTAATCCTGATGGTACACCAATAACAGTTTCTTCACGCGAACTAATCTTATCAATTTTTTCAAATGTTTCATGAAGTATTGGGGCAATATGCTCAAAACCTTCTCTGAGTCGGCTTTGGGTTATCTGAAAAATGGATTTTTCAACAGTGTCGAGAATTTCACCGATTTCCTTGGTATCATCATAAGCTTCCTTGGCAATCTCACTTGAAAGATGTATTAATTTCCTTAATAAGGCTTTTTCAAGGACAATCTTTGCATAACGCTCCGCATGCGCTGTAGTAGGTACTGATTCAACTAATCCTGTAATATAGTATGCCCCACCAACCTGCTCCAGTTCTTTATTCTTTTTTAGTATATCTGCAACAGAAACAGTGTCAATAGGCTCTCCATGATCGGAAAGATAAATCATAGTTGACAATATTTTCCCATGAGCGTCCTTATAAAAATGACTCGGAGTCAACCACTGAAGAGTCCTACTGACCGCCTCTTTACTGGAAAGCATGGACCCAAGCACTGCTTGTTCTGCATCTTCAGAATGCGGTTGAACATTTAATATTTGGTTATTATCATTTGCCATGATCGATCAATCACTAACAAATTCGCGAATAAACTTAAAATCCTCCCAAGCAGCGGCTTTTAATCCTGGATTCCGTAGTAAAGCCGCAGGATGATAGGTAACTCTTAAAGGAGTTCCACGATAGTCAAAGGTTTTACTTCTCATATGTTTTAAAGGGATATCCTGCTTTAATAACGTTTTTCCCGCCACGCGACCCAGAGCAACTATCAACTTTGGTTTTACAAACTTAATTTGCCTTATTAGATAAGGCTCACACTTTTCTACTTCGGAAGGTAATGGATCACGGTTATTAGGTGGGCGACATTTAATTACATTCGCAATGTACACACCTTTATCCCTTTTCTTATCAATGGCTGTGAGAATCTTATCAAGTAATTTTCCAGCTGGCCCAACAAATGGTTCACCTTTCATGTCCTCCTGCTCTCCTGGTGCTTCGCCAACAAGCATTAAACTAGCATTGGGATCGCCAACACCAAAGACGAAATTTGTTCTGGTTTTCCCCAGCTGGCATTTCTGACAATGGCATATTTCCTTATCAAAATCATCCAACGTAATGCCTTGGTAAGTTATTTCTTCTTTATCCACAAAGAAATTGCTTCCATCGAATCCTGTGTATAATCTATCGCCGAATAATTCCCGCTGCTGCATCAAATATCGATGCTTTAAGGATAAACTTTGAGATCTCATTAATTAAAAACTTTCCCGGCGCCTCCAAGCAATATTACCTGATAAGAATTGGGCAATAGCTTCGGTTGTCTCTTTTTCTTTTTCTTCATAATGTTCGGGTGTTCTTTCTTCTATTTCATCAAATACCCCGTATTCTTCTGTTTCAGCTTCCCGAAGTGACCTTTCAACAATACGATCATTCAGAACACGTCGTGCTTGGCCCGACATAACACAAACGGCTTCATAAATATTCTCTGTGTATTCATCAACATCACGTAAAGGGATGGTTTTAATAGCCATTTAAGACTCCTTCTTTTAATCCATTAACAACTTCAATTAATTCTCGGGATGCAACCTCGAGATCTTCGTTTATCAAGACATAATCAAATTTACTTTTGTATTCCATCTCTCTTTCAAACCGTTTTAAGCGTTCATTTATACGAGATTCAGTATCGGTTCCACGATTTCGCAACCGTTGGCGAAGATGATCAATACTTGGCGGTAATATAAAGATCGAAAAAGACTGCTCAGGATAAAGATGTACAATAGACATTGATCCTTTTACATCCAGTTCCAGCAATAAGATTGTATTATTAGCAATAGCAGTATCTAAATTTAGCTTCAGTGTTCCATAATATTGCCCGTGAACATCTTCCCATTCCGCAAATGCATCATCAGAAATATAATTCATGAATTGATCTCGCGAATTAAAATAATAATCAATACCATTAATTTCATTTGGTCTTGGTGCTCTTGTTGTACAAGAAACAGACCAGCTTATATCGGAACGTGCGTCTTGCAGCATTTTACATAAAGTAGTTTTACCAGATCCAGATGGGGCAGAAATCGTAATGAGATTTTTTATCATACTATATTCTGTATTTGTTCTCTTATCTTTTCTAATTCATCTTTAATCTCTATAACACAATTAGTTACTTCTGTCATAGGACTCTTTGAACCAATAGTATTGATTTCACGCCCAATTTCCTGAATTAAGAAATTTAGTCGTCTTCCAACTGGTTCATCTAAATCCAAATAGAATCTAAATTGATTAAAATGACTCCGTATCCTAACAATCTCCTCTGTTATATCAGCACGCTCTATAAAATAAGCGACCTCCTGTATCAGACGATTCTGATCTAATGTTTTGTCACCAAGCAATGTACTGATTTTCTCCTGCAATAATTCATGCTTAGCTGAAGAATATTGCTTACTTATATCATCGATTTTCTCTAATAAACTAGTTAAATTATTTAATCGTTCAAGTGTATCAACCTGTATTTGCTCTCCTTCACTTATTCGCATCTCGTTTACTTGTTTAAGTGAAACTTCAATAGCTTTCATTAAATTCTTTGTATTATTCATCTCTACCTCATTCGATGCCAATAAATCATTTGTAGAAATAATATCACTAAGATTCAACCGTTGACCATATTCAATATGAATATCTCTCAAAATATTCTGGATTTTTTCGAATCGATCTTTATTGAAAATCATGGATTGACCATTTTGTGAATTACCATATTCAATCAACAAATGGACATTGCCCCTTTCTAAAGATGACCCTATATATTCCTTAACCGTTCTTTCTATTGTCGGTTCTAAGATAATTCCTCGGACCTTAAATTCAAAAAAACGGGAGTTCACTGTCCGAATTTCGACATTTATTTTATTTTTTGAACGACCGGCTGAGCCGCGTCCAAATCCTGTCATGCTTTTGATCATAATAATTCAATTAAAAAAATGCCGGGAAAGGTACTTAAATCATAAAATAACAATCAATAAAGATGATTAATATAAATTATTGGTTCTGGAATAGTTAAGTCAAATTATCATCGGCTCATTTTTTCTACCAACCAGTCTGCCGAAAAACCAAGCGTGATTAGATGATGATTACCCAGACCTGAATTTGAATCTTCGGACAAGAAGCCATAATCCATAGAAATCCTTTCCCAAGATATTCCAACACCACCTACCATTGTGCCAAATGGATTACGCCCTATCCTGACTGCTAAATTATTATCGTATTTACATTCCATCCCAATAACAGTATCTATTGACATAGTTCCAAACCCAATATCCGAATCAAGGGATCTATCTGACGGATTTACACGGATGGATAAAATAGGGTTGAACTCAAGACCGAAATTTATCATGTTAATCGGAACATTGAATCCCAGGTCAATATTGGGTAGGGTACCCTCTATGGTGCCATTTTCCCATAGAATGCCCGATGAAGGTATATTGCGCAATACAAATCCAAAGTTAAAACCATTGAAGTGCCGGAAAAATCCCAGGTCTAAGCCTATTCCTATTGCATGATGATCATCAATAAAATGCAAAAGTAGCTTGGTGCCGATTCCCACTTGCCACTGGTGCCAGGTTTTGTTAAAGGCACCATGTAAACCAAATATGTGTTGGCTAAAATATTTTATACTATCCACGTTTAAACGCTCACCTTCATCTATAATTCCATTACCTTCACCTGAATCCTGAGTCCCAAATACACCATCTGCACCCCAGTCCAAAAGCATAGACCTAGTATCTGGTATTTTACCAATACCCTCATACAAGATTGAAAAATGAACCGGAACATTTTTTCTAATTTCTTTTCTAAAACCAACATAATCACTGTTCACCATACCTGCAAAGCGTGACTGATGCGTTAATCCAACAATGGAATGGTTATCGAATTGGAAGGCTGGATTTGCAATAAAGCCACCCATGGATGAGATAGGATATGCTATAATGGTATTCCCTAAGGAAGCAGTTCGTGCATCGGTAACATGGTCAAATATTTCCCAACCATATTTTACCCAGTATCCAGTTGCGTTTAACGAACTTATGATCGAGAGAAATAATAATTTATAAATCGTATTCTTTTTTAATCTCATTAAGTTTCATTAAGGCTTCTAAGGGTGTAATTGAATCTAAATTCATTTCACTAAGAGCCTTTTTAATCCCATATTCTTGCTCCTGAATCAAAGATTTCTTATTGGATGATCCAAATGGTAATGAATCTCCTTCCCTGTTATTAGTTTTTTTGACATGATGTAATAAAATTTCGCTAGCGCGGGAAATAATTGAGCCTGGCAATCCTGCCATTTTAGCCACATGGATACCATAACTTTTGTCTCCCGGACCAGCAGAAATGGTACGAAGAAAAATAATCCTATCATTATGTTCTTTCACTTCAACATGATAGTTTTTTAAACGTTCTAAATTCTTCTCTAGGTCTGTCAATTCATGATAGTGTGTCGCAAAAATAGTGCGCGCTGCTACATCCTCTTTTTGATGTAAATACTCCGTGATAGCCCATGCGATGGACAATCCGTCAAACGTTGCCGTCCCCCTCCCTATTTCGTCCAGCAAGATCAGACTTCGGTATGACGCATTATTTAAAATATTGGCCGCTTCATTCATCTCTACTAAAAAAGTACTTTCTCCTCCAGCAAGATTATCACTGGCACCAACACGGGTAAAAAGTCGGTCTACAATACCGATTGTACCAGATTTTGCAGGAATAAAACACCCGATCTGTGCCATAAGGACAATAAGACCATTCTGCCTTAGATAGGTTGATTTTCCAGCCATATTGGGTCCAGTAAGTAGATGGATCTGATCGACCGATGCATCCATAGATAAATTATTTGGTATGAATTTTTCTGTTGCTGATAAAAGCATTTCTACAACTGGGTGGCGACCTCCTACGATATGGAGAATAGGGTCATCGGTCAGTTCCGGCCTTACGTAACGTTGCGATAGTGCCGTTGCAGCAAAACTAGAGAGGAGATCTATTCTATTGATAATTTCCGCATTTGCCTGAATTTGGCGGGCATGCTTCATAATATAATCCAGCACATCCTGAACTATTCTGTTCTCTATGTCCAATATTCTTTCTTCAGCGGTTAATACTTTTTCTTCATATTGTTTTAATTCTTCAGTGATATATCTTTCAGAATTAACCAAGGTCTGTTTTCTGATATAAGAGACTGGCACCTTCTGCAAGTGGGTTCTTGTGACTTCTATATAGTACCCAAACACCTTGTTAAAACCTACTTTTAAAGATGGGATCCCAAGTCGATCACTCTCTGAAGATTGAAAATCACTGATCCACTTTTTACTATTGAATAAAAGTTCACGTAACTCATCCAATTCTGTATCGACTTTTTCCTTGATGACGTTGCCTTGTTTTATTTGCGCTGGACTTTCTTCATTAATCGTATCCATTATACGAAGAGCCACCTTCCTAACATCAACAAATTTGCTCGTAAGTTCAAAAAGTGGTTTTTCATTTGTATCTTGAAATTGTTTGCACCAATCTGGAATATGATCAAGTGTATTTGCCATACCTATAAGATCACGAGGAGTACCCACTCCCCTGTTTATCTTACCTAATACCCTTTCAAGATCAATAGTGATACCCAGGGTATCTCGTAAATTATTTAATAGTTGTTTTTGCTTAAAAAAAGAGGAGACAATATCTAATCGAGAGTTCAATCTATTGATGTCCGTCAACGGCTGATGAAGCCATTTTTTCAATAGTCTGCCTCCGCCAGATGTCTCAGTTTGATCGATACAATCCACCAGTGTTCCGTGCGTCCCTTGTGTAGACAAAGAATTAAAAACCTCCAGGTTACGGATCGTGAAACTATCCAATCCCATTATTCCTTCATCAAGTATTGGTCTCATGTTCGTCACGTGACCAACCTTAGTATTCAAATTGGTGTGAATATGATAAATAAGACCGCCACCAGCAGTAATACCTACTTTCAAGTCCTCGCACCCAAACCCTTTTAATGATGAAACATTGAAATGATCCAATAAAGTTCTGTAGCATACATCTGGACTAAATATCCAATCTTCTATAGTAGTTACAAAGGGTCGGAGTTCACGATACCAATCTGCTGAAGAATATATATTATTTTCTCCAATAATAACTTCATTTGGATAATATTTTCTTAAGTAATCTATTAATTTTTCCCGTTTGCATTCTCCTACTAAAAATTCTCCTGTTGATGACTCGAATATGGCAAAACCTGTGACGTCTTTTTCAAAAACTATAGAAGCCATATACTGGTTTGATTTCTGACTCAAAACTTGATCTGACGTTAATGTTCCAGGAGTTACCACTTCAATAACTTCACGTTTGACGATACCTTTTGCGAGTTTTGGGTCTTCAACCTGTTCGCAAATAGCAACCCGGAACCCAGCTCGTACCAGTTTCGGCAGATAATTATCAAGAGCATGATACGGAAAACCAGCCAGCTCTACTTCCGCGGCTTTACCGTTGGCTCTTTTCGTTAGAACAATACCCAGTACTTTAGATGTAATAATTGCATCCTCACTGAACGTCTCATAGAAATCCCCCATTCTATATAGAACGATTGTATCGGGATACTGGGATTTTAGCTCCACATACTGCTTCATCAGAGGTGTATCCGTTTTAATGATTTTAGGCATCGAGCATAGAACCTATTCTGCGATTATTTCCATCTCGTTGGGTATAATTAGATTGATCGAGATATTCCAAAAGTGGAATAGCCGTTTTCCTAGTTAATCCTATGATATCTTTAAAATTTGATACTGATAATAATTTGTTCTTTTCAAAGTGTCCACGTACATATTTTAAGATTTCATCCCGATATTTTTTCGCTATCCATAGATCTGTTCCAATCTTTTCTGAACGATTATCATCGTTTAACAAATGAAGCATGCCATTCACTCTCCCCGGCTTAAAACCTGAGCGTTGTATTAATACCTTCAAAGAGATTGGTTCAAGGCCTGATGAATCTACCAGACCTTGAATAAAATCAAGATCCTTTTGGTCTTTGACCGTTATTTCTGGTCTATAATCCGAAAGTGATATTCTACCACTGCTTTGTATTATCTTTCCTTCTAGTTCCATGTTAGCTAAAACAAATGTTACCCAAACTGATGACCATTTTAGTTGATCGATAATGGCCTCGTTACTAATGGTCTTCCTAAAAGAATCACGCTTGTAGATATTATTAACCAATGAAAGTATGGCCTCATCAGATATCTTCAAGGAATTATTAGAATAAACTATCTTAGATTTGGATTCAATCTTCAAACCAGCAGCATTTATCCATTGTTGTATTACGTTTTGTTTTCTGAAACACCTATTTCTCCAACTATTCAATGTACGAGGTTGTTTCCATTCCCTTAATACCATTGTGTGGAATCTTTTCTCAGGGTCAGGCGATAAAATCTTAATATTATTTTTTAATTCCGACCATTTCCCAGATGGCAGAGGATCCAATATCCGTCCTTGTGCTATTGTTTTCATAGGCGAATACGAACGGATAACAAATAAATCATCCATAGCTACTGACAGTGGTATCTCCAGACCGATTATTACTGAACCATTTTGTCCCTTTTTTAACTTTGGAATTGCCATAGAAACTTTTCCCATTATCTCAGCGGTCCCAATGTGGAGCCTGATGCGCTGGTTATTTTTTATAATCCAATCAGTATTAGGGTACATTATTATGTGTGCAATCACCTTTTTTGTAACAGCTATAATACCTGGATTTGATAGGACTGTACCCCTATAGACTTCCGTTCTTTCTACATTAGCCAAGTTCAATGCTGCACGATCACCAACTCCTACCGATTCAACATTGCCACCATGTGTCTGGATTCCTCTGACTTTTGTGTTAACTTTATTGGGTAATAATTCCAATTTGTCACCAACATGTAGTTCACCACTGTCCACGGTTCCTGTGACAACGGTCCCAAATCCCTTTTTTGTAAAGACACGATCTACATGCATTCGAAATTCATTGGATCTGATCTGAATCTTCACTTCTTTTGCAATATGCAACAGATGTTTCTTGACCGCTTCTATTCCATCGCCCGTAAGATTATTGACCCGAATTATGGGTACACCATTCAAAACAGTGTTTTTTATAAGGTCTTGCAACTCCAATTCAACCAGGTCTATCCATTCTTCATCATTCACTATATCAACCTTGGTTAGTACAACCAAACCTCCCTGAATTGAAAAACTATCAAGTATCTGTAAGTGTTCTTTGGTCTGCGGCATAATTCCATCATCCGCAGCCACTACCAGCATTCCAATATGGACATTGGCTGCTCCAGCAGCCATATTCCGAATAAATTTTTCGTGCCCTGGAACATCAATGATGGTTATTTGTTCATTAAGATAGGCAAAACCAAGGTCAATGGTCATACCTCGGGCTTTTTCCTGAGCTAATTGGTCTGTATTCGTTCCTGTTAATGCCTTAACAAGAGCGGTTTTACCGTGGTCAATATGGCCAGCTGTACCAATGACTATCTGTTGCATTCTTAGACTTGATCTATAGCATCTGTCAAGCGATCGACCTGATGAGGCAACACAGCTTTCAAATCTATATAAAATCTATTTTTAAAAGTGTAGCCGACAAGAGGTAAAGCACCATGACGAAAAGCAGAAGCCAGATTCGAAACTTTCATATACACAGGCTTAAAGCTCAGCGCAGCACTTTCAATGGATTTCACTGGCAGGGAGCCGCTACCTGCTTCCACAGATGAGTCCACTACAGAGATTCCCAATTTTTTAATCTTCGATTTTGGCAGTGCACTAATCACTCTATTTGCTCGTTTTTTCAGTACTTTTCTTGATGTCACCAACATATTCAAAGTAAGATTCATTTTTGAAAATCCAGTTTCACCATATGTATGAAGTGTTTCATCCATAAGACCTATTTTGATCTTATCACAACGCATCGTGCGATAAAGTGTGTTCTTCTTCATTTTTTCAATGAGAATTTTAGACCCAATAATTATCCCGCACTGTGGACCACCTAATAGTTTATCTCCTGAGAAAGTTGTGATATCTACGCCCTGCTCAACAATATTACGTACAGGTAATTCTTCTGGAAGACCATGCTCAATTAATGATAGCAGAGCTCCGCTACCTAGGTCTACCATCACAGGGATTCGCTTTGCCCGCCCAAGTGAGACCAGGTCATCCAATGATATATTTTTTGTAAATCCTTGTACCACGTAATTACTGGTATGGACCCATAACAAAAGTTTGGTCTTCTTCGTAATCGCTTTCTTATAATCAGAGATATTGGTACGATTTGTAGTGCCAACATCTATCAATACCGAATTACTTTTTTCAATGATATCCGGTATACGGAATGATCCTCCAATCGCGACCATTTGTCCTCTAGAACAGATGACTTCACCACCTCTTGAAAGTGTGTTCAATGATAGTAGAACCGCTGCAGCGTTATTATTGACCATCATGGAGCTTTCTGACCCGCAAATTGCAGCCATATGCTGGTCGATGTGATTCAATCTATCGCCACGTTTTCCATCAGACAAATTGAACTCCAAGTTCACATAACCATCCAATCTCCGAGCCAGCGATCTCAATCGTTTTCCTTCAAAAGGAGCCCGGCCAAAACCAGTATGTAATACAATCCCTGTTCCATTAATAATATTTACCAGTGAAGGTAATGACTCAAGTGATACACGTTTTACTATCTTTTCTAATAAAACATCGCGATTGAAATCGAATTCTCCTGTCTTAATCCTTTGGCGGAAAAAGCCTATATGCTTATTAATTATTATCTTTAAATACCTTTCATGTAAAGGTATAGAATTATCTATTTCAAGTATTACTTGATTAACCGAAGGTAAGTGACTTAAACGATTGCTCATTAATCCAACGATAAAATTCCTATATTCCGACTATCGATTCCAAGAGGAATGATGAAACCTTTTAATTAATAATGGTCCACTGATAACTGCAGGGAGCAAACTAATTGCCATAAATGGGAAAATAGCAGATATCGTATAATGTTCAGCAATCCAACCACACACCGCAGGTGCTATACCGCCTCCTATACCAAAACTAAGGAAAAAACTTATTCCATATCCTAAACCCCGTTGTCTTATTGATGTTAGTTCAGCAAGCAATGCATTAGAGATAGGTTGTGGCGAAAAGTGGGCAATCCCAAGCATCAGACTGACAATAATCAAAAAAAGTCCGGACGCATACCCCATCAATGCGAAAAAAGGTATATTTATCAAAACGATAAAGAATAATAGAGCAGCGCGATTATATTTATCACCAAGAACACCACCGATTGTTTGTCCTACTATACCACCAATAAATACTAGCGTCGTGAAGAACCCACCGCGAAGAGTCTCAGGTATATACTCAAACACGCTCCCAGTTTGAGATGCGAATAGTGATGGCATATAAGTCGTGAAACCTCCAAATGCAAATCCCATACAGATACTGATGATATAGTAAAGAGCCAAAGAGTAAATATCAGTTTTATTTGGTGATGTTACATTCTCACTATCAGAAGCACTAGAACGGTTAGGTATTAAAAGAATTGTAGCACCGGAAAGAAAAAATTGCCATACCATCCAAATCCCAAAAGCAAATTTCCAATCACCAAATTCGGCAAAAATACCTGCGAGAAGTGGCCCTACTGCTAAACCAATAGAACCAGCAATACCGTGAATACTCATTCCTTTACTCAAATGTTTCAACCTATGAGACAAGATTGTTAATCCTGCTGGATGGTAGATACTTGACATAGCTCCCAATACAGCAAGACCAACTGTAATCTGAAATATGGTTTGAGCGGTAACTATTATCAAAGCAGCAAACCCCGATCCGACCTGATAAATAACCAAAAGTTTTCTCCCGCCAAGCCTGCTTTCAAGTAACCCAGCTGGAATAGCTCCTAAACCGAACATAAATGCACCAGCGGTTGCCATTAGGCCTAATGTGTCAAAACCCAATCCGAATTGCTTGTGGAAGAGGGGTAGCAAAGCTGGAAATACCAGCATTTGAGCATGAACTGCAAGATGGGATAATCCCGTAATGGTCAATACAGTTCTTTCAGTTTTACTCAAAATAGAAAGCCCCTGTCGCGGCATACATCCACGCAGGGGCCAATCAAGATAGGTTCAATTATTTATCGTTTTTCCTTGATACGGCTAGCTTTACTACCAGTTACCCTGCGAAGGTAATTCAATTTGGCCCTGCGTACCTTCCCGCGGCGCTTGACCTCGATTTTCGCAACCATCGGAGAATGTAAGGGGAATATTCGCTCTATGCCTATACCTCCTGATACTTTACGTACAGTAAAGGTTGCATCCAAGCTTTTACCACCACGGCGCCCTATCACAACTCCTTCGTAGCGTTGGATTCGTTCTTTGCTTCCTTCCCGGACACGTACGTTAACTACGACTGTATCACCTGCATCAAATTCGGGAAGGTCTTGTTTTAAATATTCTTTTGTGGCCTCATGAACCTTGTTCATTTTCTTTCTCCAATTCTACTAATGATTGTTGGTATTTCTTCCAGATATCCGGACGTTTTTCTCTTGTACTTTTTTCGGATTGTTTCCTCCTCCAAGAATCTATACTCTCGTGATTACCACTTATTAAAACATCCGGTACAGACATTCCATCAACTTTCCTTGGACGAGTATAATGAGGATGATCCAACAAACCCTTTGCAAAAGAGTCGCTCATTGCCGAATCAAGTGAATTCAACGCTCCTGGAATTAAACGCACAATACTATCTATAATGACCATGCCACTCAACTCTCCATTGGAAACAATATAATCACCCAACGAATATTCATGCGTGGCATATTTATCTATCACACGCTGATCGATTCCTTTGTAACGACCACAAACGATAATATGAGTTTCAATATTACTATTTTCTAATGCAAAATCATGGTTCCAAACCGTTCCTTGTGCTGCAGGAAACAATACGCGTGTTTCATCTTTTGAACCACCTATTTGTAAAAATGCATCATCGATTGCCTTTAATAAAGGTTCGGCCATCATTACCATACCACTGCCCCCTCCAAATGGAGCATCATCGACCTGATGGTAATTCCCTTTTCCATACTCCCTGAGATCAATAATTTGAAATACCACCGCTCCATTATCCTGAGCTTGTCGCAAAATACTGTTTTCAATCAAACTACGAACTACGGTCGGAACCATTGTGATGATAGTGATCTGCTTCAATCGAGTAATCCATCCATGGGAGTGATCATGATATATTCATTCTCATAATTCACCTTTCTTACAACTTCAGTTACAACAGGGATCAAGATCTCTCTTTCTCCATTATCTACCACATAAACATCACAACTTGGCAACCACATCACATCTTTTAAAACACCAACTATATCACCAGCATCAGTAATCACTTTAAAATCTAATAGAGCACTATCGACCAGATTGATCAGATCATCATTGTTGGCAGAAGCATAAACGATCTGTCCAATCATTTTCTCTGCTGCTTCGATGGAATTAATACCTTCGAATTTGAATCGCATTTTTTTCCCCATTCCCGATGTATCTTCTAATATCAAAGCATTAGTTGTGTCTGGTGAAATACCAATCGATAGCTGTTTTTCTCTAATATAATCATCACAGTATCGTGAAAGGGGACGTAATCTTACTTCACCTTTCAGTCCTGTTGTAGCAGACACTTTCGCAATGGGATGTATGCGCTCAATCAAATTTAGTCAATCACATCAAGACGGGCTCGTTTCCCACCTTCTTTCGCATTTACAGCAAAAACAATTGTGCGAAGCGCAGAGATATTGCGCCCGCCCTTACCAATGACCTTCCCATAATCTCCATCTCCAACTGTCAGTTCATAAATAATGCGTTGTTCAGTTTCAACAATATTCACATTCACTTCATCTGGTTTATCAACAAGAAGCTTTACAGCAAGCTCAATGAACTCTAGCATAGCGTCCTCCTTTTTTTAAAAGTCTATCTTCTATTCTTCCTCAGATGGATTGTCTTCCTCAACATCAATGGCATCTTCAGGAACACTTTCTTCTACAGCTATGTTTTCTTCATCGGAATTATTGCCAGAAGAAACAACGGATTCTTCAACATTATCCTGAGATGCTTTATCACCATCCTTCAATTTTTCAATAGATTCTTCATTTTCATCTACTGGAGATATAGACTCTGTTTGCTCTTCAACTTTAGGTGCTTCAGAATCTTCTTTTGATTTCAGTCCACCTCCTGCTTTAGCATCTACAGAGACTTTTTCTTTGTCTCGTTTTACTTCCTTTGTTTCTTTCTTAACAGCTCGGACCTTTAAGACATCTTCACGGTTCAGTTCCCATTTTTTCATCTCTTTGTCAATTTCAGCTTCATCCATACCTTGCTGTATCAGGTGCCAACGATGGGCTATACCTGCTCGGCGCATTAATTTATGGGCTGCATTTGTAGGAACAGCACCCTGGCTCAGCCAATGCAGGATACGATCACCCTTCAGGTCATAGGAATGACCATCATCAATTGGATTATACCAACCCACTTCTTCAATGGCCGCACCATCACGCTGTTTTCGAGAATCTATTACGATCAAACGATAAAAAGGTCTATTGCGTCTTCCAATACGTTTCAGTCTTATTTTCGTCGCCAAAGTTTGTCTCCTTAATTAAAGTTACTAAAGGTGTTCATTCCAGGGAATTGTGTTTGTTTCTTTTTTCCAATTTTCTTCATCAGCTTGCGCATTTGTTCAAATTGTTTTAGTAAAGCATTTATTTCCTGAAGCGGCCGGCCACTTCCATGTGCAATACGAGCCCGACGTCTGCCATCAATGATCTCTGGTCTTTCGCGCTCCATTTGGGTCATGGAATTAATGACTGCTTCGGTCCATTTAAGTTGACGATCATTCATATTTAATTTCTTCAAGGCATTATTATTTATTCCTGGTAGCATACCCAAAAGTTGACTTATCGAACCCATTTTCCGTATTTGGGTCAGCTGATTTTTATAATCATCAAGATCAAACGTATTTTTAACCAGCTTTTCCTGAAGTTTACGCATATCTTCATCATTGGCAACCTTTTGAGCTTTTTCCACTAAGGAAACCACATCACCAAATCCTAGAATTCGGTCAGCTATCCTTTTAGGGTCAAATTGCTCTAATCCAGCCATTTTCTCTGATACACCAATAAATTTTATTGGTTTCCCAGTTATCTCCCGAACAGACACAGCTGCACCACCGCGGGTATCCCCATCCATTTTAGTAAGAATAATTCCTGTAATAGGTAGAGCCTCATTAAATGTCATTGCCGAATTGACCGCATCCTGACCTGTCATTCCATCAGCAACTAAAAGAATCTCGGTTGGCTGGATCATATCTGAAATCTTTTGTATCTCGACCATCATTTCGCCGTCAACATGTAACCGTCCAGCAGTATCCAAGATAATTACATCGCTAATCAATGACTCAGCTTCATTTATACTGTCAATACATATCGCGGTAGGATCTTTTGACCTGTCCTCATATACCGGGACACCGATCTCCCGACCAAGGGCTTGCAATTGATTTACTGCTGCCGGACGATAAATATCTGCAGCAACTAGTAAGACCGACTTCCCAGTATTTTTCAATCTGAAAGCCAGTTTTGCCGCTGTCGTGGTCTTACCAGACCCTTGCAGACCAACCAGCAGGATTGTCGATGGTTTGCCTTTGAATAACAGTGGCTTTGGGTCACGTCCCAGTATATCAATTAATTCTTCATGAATGATCTTGATAAACTGCTGACCTGGTTTCACTGTTCTTGATACCTTAGTACCCTCCGCCTTTCTCCTTACTCGGCTAACAAGTTCTTTGACCACCTTAAAATGGACATCAGATTCTAATAAAGCACGGCGAATATCCCGAGCAGCATCATTTATATTTTTATCGGTTATCTTGCCCAAACCCCGTACTCTACGAAAGATGGATTCAAACCGTTCTGTAATCTGGTCAAACATACAATTTCATTTCGAATATAGCCCGGGAAATTAGGTGAATTCAATTCAAAGGGGAAACTGCAAAAGCCATTAAAATGGTTAACATGAAACCAAGCAATTGGATTAATTAAAATCTATGATCTAATGTCATACCAAACTGAATCGGGTCACCATAACTAAAATAAGCTTGGTCCCTATACTCAGGGGGTATTAGCCCAAAGTGGAATCCTCGGACAGCATATCTTTCATCAAGGATATTTCTACCCCAAAACTTGATAGATAGACCTCGGTATGATTTTCCAACAGTAAAATTCACTAAGCTGTATGGTTCAGACTTCTCATTGTGGCTATCTGAAAAATAATAATCATTTTTGAAGGTGACGCCCCAAGATGCTGAAATTCCGGATAATCCTTCATAATCCAAGCTGAATGATCCGGTTATATCCGGCGCCATGGCCGCATCCCTATTCCCACCCTTCTCTTCCGTGCCGGCATTAAGTTTGTAGTAAAATTCATCCACCCACGTATTCAGGTATCCCAAAGAGAGTTTAGCACGGATCAATCTACCTATTTCATGTACATGCTCCCACTCCAGACCCTTTATCCAGCCGGATGTCGCATTACCTGTGTAGAATATAAAACTGTTCGGGTCACCATCTATCTGCTGGCTTGAGATCGAAACCTGCTGATCTTTCCTTATTCCATAAAACGCCACGAGCTGGGTTCTGTATTTATTTGTGGTTCTTTTTAACCCAGCTTCAACATTATGGATGAATTCCGGGTCAAATGGACGGTTTGTTTCTGAAAGGTAAGGCTGTTGATTCACCCCGCCGGATTTGTATCCTTGAGAAACCGAGGCATAATAACTGGTGAACTCATCCATCATGTAAATTAGAAAGCCACGAAACCCAACCATGGAATGGTTCACATTGAATGCGACAGGTGGTAAAATCATAAAATCACCAAAATAATCAAGTGATCTATTATCTCCTGTATATTCAATATAATTGGTCTCATATCGAGCATTCCCTTGCAATTTCAGAGTAGATGTCAAGTCATAGCAATATTGAGAATAGCCCGCTAAAACCATGAAATCGTACGCGGCCGTTGCATTGTTTGCTATACCACCAAACAAATACCCTGAGGCTTTATCCTCCTCCTTGAGATGCTTGTAAAAGCTACCAATAATAAATGATCCAATTGATGATCTTAACTCTTGTGTGAAAGATAGTCGGTTTCTCTTATTTTTATCGAAGAATTCATAGGCCCACCCTTCAACTTGCGGATCAAATCCATGATTATCATGCCAAAAGGCGCTGTCTGCCCAATCGCCATCATAGCTATGAACGAGGTCTGTGGCAGAAAGGGTCGTGATAGATGTGAGGTGTAATTCATTAGAGATCGAATAATTCGCTCTTAGTGATGCAGCAGTCGTTCTCTGGCTGTCTTCACCTCGATCATTCGAATAGGTTTTGAACTCTTCATTATTATCCGGTGCCCATGCATCGTATCCATTATCAAGATCGGTAACCATCACTGTTCCAAGCAATGATAGCTTCTTTATCGGTTGAGACATGACCTTTGCTCTTAAAAATAATTCATCTCTTTTATTAGTATTGTTCCTATCCTGTGAGATATTATGTCGAAATCCATCAATATAGCTCTTCAATCCACTTACTCTGAGAAACGTTCCATTTCGGATCCGTATATTGGTAATGAATCCTATTCTATGATGGCGATCTGACCCATAAGTTGCAGTCATGCTGGATTCAGAATTCTCACTTGGGTCTGTTGATCTAAGTGAGATAAGACCGGCCATCGAATTGGACCCATATACGGAAGACTGGGGTCCTTTGAAAACTTCAACCTGTTCGATATCATAAAGTGATCCAGCCATACCTAACCCACTGAAATCAATATCATCTATCACAAAACCAACGGAAAAATTTGGAGGGCCTTCGCCAAAATAATGGCTTCTTTCTCCGATACCACGAATTTGGAAATACCGTGGTCGGCTGGTACCTCCCGCCCAGTTAAGATTAGGAATATTGCCTATCACCATTTGAAAATGATCTTTGCCTTTTTCATATAGGCCTTTTTTTCTTAATACAGTTACACTGGATGCTGTCCTTTGGAAATGTTCATCTATGAGCCCGGCATGGACGATTATCTCATCTGACTCAAGCACATTTGTTATAAGTACGATACGCATACCATCATTTGCAATGGCATTCACAATTTTATAGCCTATGTGTGAGAATTGAAGTTCAGTTCCTTTACCCACATCCAGATTAAATTCCCCGTTGAGATCCGTGGATGTCCCTTTTCCATCAGCAGTGATATTTACTCCTTTGATCGGCTGTGACGTCTTGCTATCAATAACAATTCCAGAGATCTGTGAAAAAAGCAATGTATCAAGTAAAACTAAATGCCAAAGGCAGACCTTATAACTCATTCATTTTTCTCCCTACGCTGGTATGATCCATATCAGGTTCAATGGGTTTGTTCTCAGCCGCACGTTCTGGTTTGAAACGGCACCCCTTGATCATAATGAACTTAAAATATTTACTCGCTTAATTCACAGGGTCTTTAGACTGTGATTTCCTTTATTCTTTAGGTACTTTCAAAGTGTATTCCAAGGAGTAAACATGTCTAAAAACCTTCCTGAGATCACTCTGAAAGCCGTTATACTGGGAATCCTTTTATCAATGATACTGGCCGGTGCCAATGCTTACTTGGGTCTTTTTGCTGGGATGACCGTATCTGCATCTATTCCCGCAGCAGTTATATCCATGGGTGTACTCTCATTTTTCAGAAGATCCAATATTCTGGAAAATAATATTGTCCAAACTGCTGCATCTGCAGGAGAATCCTTAGCAGCGGGAGTGATTTTTACCATTCCAGCATTGGTGTTATTAGGTTATTGGACATCCTTTGACTATTTCGAGGTGGCCAAAATTGCTGCTATTGGAGGAGTTATCGGTGTGTTATTCACGGTCCCGCTGCGTCGTGCTCTCATTCTGGTAGCAAAATTAAAATTTCCGGAGGGAATTGCTACTGCAGAGATCCTGAAAGCAGGAGATGAAGCAAGATCAAGCACAGAAACAGATTCGTCCGATGGGCTCAAAACCATTGGCATAGCAAGTATCGTGGGCGGACTGATGAAACTTGCTCAACAAGGATTCGCTGTGTGGCATGCTACAATTGAAGGAGCAACAACTGTGGGCAGGTCTATTTTTGGTATAGGTTCTGACCTCTCACCTGCGCTGATCTCAGTTGGATACATTGTTGGACGAAATATCGGTATAT
>ERZ651768.270-NODE-270-length-38923-cov-5.364594_pt1 | contig 38923 bp, 27 predicted proteins | sample MGYA00514754_ERZ651768 | MGnify/ENA metagenome assembly ERZ651768
CCCAGATGGATCTAGGATCACTTTTACTTCGGATCGTGATGGGAATTATGAAATATATTTGATGGATATTGATGGTAGGAACCAGATCAACATTACGAAAAAACCAAATGTAGATTACATTTTTTCATTTAAAAAATGATTAAGCTGAAACATGGACAATGAGGTCTTTGCATTTCCTTGTGACCGCCCGTCAGGGTTGTATTTATATATGTGGTTATATCCACTAGATAATGAATGGTTTTGATTTATCATCCATGAAAATTTTATGTTGCCGAAGTTGAGGGATAGTTTGCCCATAAAAGAAGTGTACTGTCCTTTATTCATTGGGACATATGAACCGTCTCCTGTATTCTCACTAAACCATTTTGATGAGTCTTGGTCATAAAAATTGCTAAGGTTCCAGACCTCAAACCTTCTGATCCCGTTTAGGTGTCCGTTTACATCTTGTGTTCTGAAGTTGGAAAAAAAGTAAACCCTGTCTTTAATTACGGGGCCACTTAGACTAAACTTAATATCTGAGTTTGAGTTTATTCCAAAGGGGTCTAGGCCAATAAAAACTTGTTCGTCATTTCTGCTGTTTTCTGTAACATAGGTGGAATACCCAGTGTTAATGCTTCCGTGAAAATTATTATTTCCATCTTTGGTAACTGCGTTCACTATTCCGCTCATGGCATTACCGTATTCAGCGTTAAACGTACCGGTAATTATTTCTAGGTCTTTAACCGCTTCAACTTCAAGATTTGATACTGCAGAGACGCCTCCAAATGCATCATTCACGGGGACGCCGTCTATCATATAACTTACCTCGTCACTTCTTCCACCACGAAAGTGTCCAGCAACGACCCCCGCTTGCATATTAACAACCGCTCCTAAATCTTCAACGGGAAGGATTTCAATTTCCTCGGATGAGATATTTTTTACGGAACTGGTTTGGTCCTTTTTACGACTGAGCTTGCTTGCATAGATCACCACCTCTTGGCTTTCAATAACACTTTGTTTTAGTTCAATATCAAGAGATGTGGTTCTGTTGACAGAGACAACAACAGCCTCAATGGTTACTGACTTATACCCAATCATCATAATCCGCACGGAATATTTCCCCGGGCTAACATTTATCAAGTTAAAAAAGCCTTCTTCATCAGCGCTTGTTCCTGCCTGAGTCTGAACTATTATGATATTCGCTCCCACAAGAGGAGCGTTGTTTTTTTTGTCAGTTATCTTTCCAGAGATTTTTCCAGAGGTTTGGCAAATTCCTAGCGCCATCAGAAAGGACAATGCTATTAAAATCTTTGTGAGGGTTTTCATCATCTAGCTAAGTTACTATTGAAATAAATGACAGATAAAATAAAAAAGGGCAGATTGCTCTGCCCTTTAATCTGTTATAGCCTTTATTTTAAGAAAGTTATTTTTAACACATCGCTTCTTGATTTCCGATTGATCACTGCAAAATAAATACCAGACTGAAGAGTTACTCCATTTATATCCTTACCATTCCAGATGTAATAATATTCTCCTGGGCTCTGAGCAGTATTTACCAGGGTCCTGACCTTTTGGCCCAGTAGGTTTACAATACTTAGGTCAACTAGCTCAGTATTTTGAAGTGCATAACTAATATTAACATAAGGGTTAAACGGGTTCGGATATGCTTTGTATGAAAACTTAGTTGGGATCACCGGATTTTCATCACTACTTAATAGAGGACACTCATTCCATGGATGAACCCCTAGGTTAAGCGGTTCAGACCCAGCGATTGCTGTAAAACCATAGTTATTGTAATCATCTGTTGGGTTAAAATCACATGCTGAACCTAATGGAGCGCCTGATTCAAAAGTGGCAATCCCCCATTGACCGTTCACAAGGAACTTATACTCATAGTCTGTTCCAGCTTCTAAACCGGTTACAATGCCTGTATATATATTGTCTCCATTATCATCTGTAAGAACTGATCCGCAGCCGGTCCAACCATCAAAGCTTCCTGTAACGCATAAACTAAAGTTATCTGGCCAGTCAGCAACAACCGTGCTCACATCTACTTGAAATAAAGCTCTTGGGGTGCTGTCAGGCGGGCACTCACCGTAGGCGACAGGGGGGAGCACTAGCACAGTATCTCCTTCCGCGCTGCCCAGGGGTAGTGGCCTTACATTGATTGTCAGCTCACTATCGTAAACACTACACTCACTTGGGACTGACTCAAAGTTTTGACCATATCCAAACAAAACAGTAATGGAGTCTTGATACATTAGATCTAAAACGGTACCAGTATAAATATTGTCTTGGTCATTATCTGAGAGCATTGTTGGCGAGGTAAAATTATCCCAGTTGTTGTAAGAGCCAAACACGTATGGCTGTTCTGACCCATCAAAACCTGCGACACCGTTCATGTCTAAATTAAATGTAACATCAACCGGGTAGTTATCGATACAGTTTGTGCAGCTTCCAAAACAAACAGTATCAACGACTGTGTCTATTTCCCCAACAATTACCCACCTGTCACTATTTCCCACCTCTTCATGCTGACACTCTGACGGAACATTTTCCCAATTTCCTTGCCAGTTAGGTACGGGGCCATTCGCAAACTTATATCGTAGTAGAGCCCCAGGCGTTTGCTCAACCGTAATCGTCCATACGTCGTCCCCATCCGGGTCTAACATTGGCAAGCCAGGAGCGGGAAAGGCTTCTCCGGATAAGTGAGGGCCAGCCGGGTCTGTCTCCATGTCATTCATATTCAGGGCAAAGCTAACGTTAACAACGTTCATGCTTTCACAGTCTGTGCAAGAACCATAGCAAACAGTATCGAGGACAGTTTCAACATCAGGGACGACGACAAATCGGTCGTTATATTGTCCCACTGCGCAACCCCCAGCCACTAAACCAGCTGCTGGTTCAAACCCGTCCCACGTGCCAAAGGAAGGCTGATTTCTGAATTTATATGCTACTGTTGTGCCGATCATAAGAGGGATTGTTGTTACCCAAACATCATCGCCATCGGAGTCATCCATTAAATATCCCTCTTGTCCTAGATCGCCACCCGCAAGATAGACACCTTCCGGGTGAGTTTCCTCGAGGCTCATGTCTACAATAAAGGTAACATTCGTCTCGAGCTCCACGCCCTCTTGAGCAAATCGAAAGGTCCAATAACCAGTGCCTCCACCCGCTGACTGAATATAGACCGCCATGACACCATCGCCGGTTGAAAGCACATTATAGGTTCTGGTTTCAGGAACTTCGCATCCACACGTTGTCATTTCATCACCGTTAATTGCTTTTGCAAGACCAAGAAATGATCCTACGCCTGATAGAGTAATGGTTTGAGCAGATTCATCATAGTACCATGTTGCGGCGCTGGAACCATCATGAGGTGCAACAGGGGCACCGCATTGTTCTGATGGGACGCCCTGCCAGGTTTCTAGCCAGGTTGTATCACCAAGGATATTTTCAAAGGTTCCGTCCTCATGGAAAACATACTCATCATCAAACAGACAAGCCCTGGTCTCAACATCGGCCCCAGAGTTTGACCACCAGGTTCCACTGTCAATCCCCGGGCCAACTTTCATAGCGCCTGCGGATGGTGCAAGCTTCCATGTGCCTATAAACGGGTTGTCTTGGCCAAGAAGAAAGCCAAACAAACTTATAATATAAAAATTATATTTTATCAATTTTGTCATTTTTTGTCCTTTGAAATTATTTATAAATTGAAAAATCAAATTAAAGTGTTTTCATTAAATTTTATAAAATATTTAAAATATTAAGTACAAATGCAATACCATATTAAATAAATTACGTTAAATAACTTATGTAATATAAATAATATGGAAACGTTAATAAAATATCTTATTAAAATTAAAGATTTCAAATTTAAATGTCAGATAGTTACTATAATGTAATTAATAAGAAGAAAGTATATATATGAAAACAATTAAAATAATGATTAGTGTTACGTTTTTAATTGTCTTTATCCATAGCTGTGGAACGATGGATAATAAAAAGGCAAGATTTATAAATGGCTTAGTTAAAAAAATGACCTTGGATGAAAAAGTTGGTCAAATGACACAGGTTGATAAGCGGATGCTGGATAGTGAGAGTGACATTGCCGAATATTTTTTAGGGTCTGTTCTTAGTGGCGGCGGATCTGTTCCTGATGACAACACGCCTAAAGGCTGGGTAAGCATGGTAAACGCCTACCAGAGGCAGGCTCTTTCGACTCGTTTAAAGATTCCACTGATCTATGGGATTGATGCTGTACATGGCCACAATAATGTAGTTGGGGCAACAGTGTTCCCGCATAATATTGGGCTCGGGTGTACAAATGATCCTGAGTTGATTTATCAAGTTAACCAGGCAACAGCAGTAGAGGTTGCTGCCACCGGTCTCCATTGGACTTTTTCTCCTTGTATTACGATACCGAAAGATGATCGCTGGGGGAGGCAGTATGAGGGGTTTAGTGAGTCAACTGAACTAGTCACGAGGTTAACCGCTGCTGCTATAAAAGGATATGAGGATGCTATTGATAGTTTTGGTGGTAGAAAAATAGCGGCTTGCGCAAAGCATTTTTTAGGTGATGGTGGGACAACATGGGAGTCTGGTACATTGAAAGAAGGGATCCACACGTATAAGATTGACCGTGGAGACACGCGGTTAACTGAAGATGAAATAAGACGAATTCATCTACCTCCATATTTGGAGGCAATTAAGGCAGGTGTTAAAACTGTGATGATTAGTTTTAATAGTTGGAACGGTGTTAAGTGTCATGGAAGCAAATTTTTGATCAACGACCTCTTGAAAGAAGAACTTGGTTTTAAGGGACTTGTTGTAACTGACTGGGCAGGGATAGATGAAATCCCTGGTGATTATAAGTCTGATATTATTACATCAATTAATGCGGGGATTGATCTGGTGATGGTCCCCGGTTCTTTATATGGACAAAATCATTATAAAACATTTATTCGATTGTTAAAAGAAGCGGTTGAAGAGGGCTCCATTCCAGTCTCTAGGATTGATGATGCTGTACAAAGGATTTTTTCCGTAAAATATGATTTAGGCTTGTTTGATAATCCTTATGGGGAGCTTGATTTTGCCAAAGAAGTTGGTTCGGATAGACATCGTGAGGTTGCAAGAAATGCCGTACAAAAAAGTATGGTTCTTCTAAAAAATAAGGGGAATGTTTTGCCGTTTAAAAAGAATATGAGTCTTACACTAGTTGGTTCGGGAGTGAACAACCTTGGAATGCAAAATGGAGGCTGGACAGTTGAGTGGCAAGGGGAAATGACTCCGGATTTTCGCATTTTAGACCACAACAATAATGGCTATATAAAATTTTCTGAGGTTACGAAGTATTATCAAGCTATATATGGTAATAAATATAATTCAGGCGCTACTGAAGGTTTGTTTAAGTCTATGGATATGAACTCAAACGGATTGGTGGATAAATCAGAATTTAATAAGCATAAAACTCAATCACTGTACCAACCGTCAGGGACAACTATTTTGGAGGCAATACAGGCCGCGGTTGATAATGAAGGAGCCGTTAAATATGATCCTTGGGCTAATAATTTATCTAAAGGAAGTACTATTGTAGCTGTTATTGGAGAATATCCTTATGCTGAAGGTTATGGCGATAGTCCAACTATTAGCCTAAGCTCATTTGACAAGGCTGTTTTAGATAAATGTTACAAGTCTGGCAACCAGCTAGTTGTTGTGATATTATCAGGTAGGCCGCTTATTATAGAAAAACACATTGATAACTGGGGCGGGCTTATCGCTGCCTGGCTTCCTGGAATGGCAGGAGAAGGGATTGCTGATGTACTTTTCGGAGATTATAATCCAACTGGTAAACTTAGCTACACTTGGCCAATGGATATAAATCAGGTTCCCATTAATGTGGGCGCCTTAGACTATGATCCACTATTTCCATTTGGCTATGGCCTATCCTATTAATATTTGTCTATCTTTAGCCTATGTTAAGACATTTCTGGAAACCTAGTTTTATTTTTTTTACCTGTTTGATCGGGCAAACTATTCAGATAAACGAGGTAGTATCATCAAACCAAGCAACTATATATGATGAGGATGGTGACACCCCGGACTGGATAGAGTTATACAACACTTCAACGAATAGTGTTTCAATTCATAATTGGGGCCTGTCAGATGATACTGATACTCCTTTTAAATGGAGATTCCCTAATGTCACCCTTAATTCAGAACAGTATTTATTGATTATGGCCTCCAATAAAAACCGCACAGATATTGTTGTGCAGTGGGAGACTATTATTAATTGGGGAGATGAGTGGGACTATTTTATAGGAAACCAGCCCCCGCCATCTAATTGGAACCAAATAGGGTTTAACACTATTAATTGGGATACCGGACCTAGTGGGTTTGGCTATGGTGACAATGATGATAATACTGTCATTAGTCCTGTGATATCAGTTTATCTTGTAAAAACATTTTTTATTTCTGATCCTGAACATGTAAAAAAAATAGCTCTTCATATTGATTATGATGATGCGTTTGTGGCTTATTTAAACAGTGTTGAATTTGCACGTGCTAATATTATGGGGTCGCCACCGAGCTATAATCAGGGCGCTGAAATTTGGCGAGAGGCTGAAATGTATAACGGTGGAAGCCCAGAGCTTTATTGGGTGGATTCATCTGATACTTGGCTAGCTCCTGGTGTAAATGTTTTAGCGATACAAGTACATAATTACAATAGCAGTTCATCTGATATGTCTTGCATACCATTTCTTACCGTTGGTAGAGACATAATTATAGATGAAGCATTCGAAGTGGCGGAGGAAATTAATCTACCGGGTTCAATGCTTCACACAAACTTTAAGATTAGTTCCACTGGTGAAACTATCGTCATCACAGACTCAGACAGTTTACTTTTAGACTCATTATATACGGGGAATTTGTTGCCCGATGTTTCTATAGGTAGAGTGGACGATGGAGAAAATATTGGTATGTTTATTATTCCAACCCCTGGGGACGCTAACGGATCTGAATCTGTATTGGGCGTATTAAGTGAGCTCACCTACTCACATTTCTCAGGTTTTTATGATGAATCATCCATATTTATTGGTATAACCAGCAATGATGATAATGTAAATATTTATTATACGCTTGATGGTTCAGAGCCAAGCTCCGATTCACATTTATATTCCGGACCTATTTTTCTTCAAGAAAATAAAGTGATTCGAGCAGCAAGCTTTAAAGATGGCTGGTTAAAATCTCCAATTAAAACCTCCACATTCATACTTGATAACGAGAATTATGATTTCCCTACTATATTTTTGTCTACTGCTCCTGAAAACTTTTTTGATTATTATACGGGGATCTATGTAATGGGCCCCAATGCTTCAAGCGATTTTCCACATTTCGGAGCCAACTTTTGGGAAGACTGGGAAAGACCTGTGTATATGGAAATCCTAGAGTCCGATGGTACCTATTTTGAGTCACCGGCTGGGGCAAAAATATTTGGTGGTTGGTCCAGAGGCCAAGCTCAAAAATCACTTTCAATTTTTGCGAGAGGGGAGTACGGCGCACAAGAGTTTGATTATCCTATGTTTCCTGATTTGGATATTGATTCCTATCAAAGTTTTGTCCTTAGAAACTCTGGCAACGATTGGAGCTTTACTATGCTTAGAGATGGATATATGACAGGGTTGTTTGATAATATAGATCTAGACCACCAAGCTTACCGGCCAATATTAGTATATCTAAATGGAGAATTCTGGGGGTTATATAATCTTCGTGAAAAGGTGAGTGAGCATTTTATTGCTAGCCATCATCAAGTTGATCCGGATGACCTTGATTTGATAGAGGTTCAAACAGCTAATGAAGGGACCATTAATAATTATAATCAGTTATTAAGCTATATAGAAAACTCAGATATGGAAGATCCGGAAGTATACGACTCCCTTTCAAGGTGGATTGACATTGATAACCATATAGATTATAATGTTGCTCAAATATTTATAGACAACCGTGATTGGCCGGGGAATAATATCAAATACTGGAGGCCTCGTTCTGAAGATGGTTTATGGCGGTGGGTTTTGTATGATACTGATTTCGGTTTTGGTATTCCATGGATGGGGCTTGCATATGATTTTAATACCCTAGAGTTTGCGACAGAACCAAACGGCCCGGGTTGGCCGAATCCTCCTTGGTCTACCTTTTTGCTTAGAAAAATGCTTGAAAGTCCAATCTATCGAAATCGATTCATTAATATTTTTTGTGACCGGCTAAACACAATCTTTAAGCCAAGTTATCTAGTAGACAGATTGGACTCTTTATCATCCTATATACAGGACATAATACCTATACATCAGGAACGCTGGCCATATTCTGCTCAGGATTGGGATTATCACATTCAGATTGTTGAAAACTTTGCACAAAACAGACACTTGTATATGAGACAGCATCTACGAGAATTTTTCAATCTACCTGGTCTTGTTTATTGTTTGTTTGTTGTCCCATCAACCGGTGGGGGAAAGATAAAGATCAATACAATTATTCCTGAAGATTACCCTTGGGGGGGCTATTATTACCCCAATATTCCTATCGAGGTCAGCGCTGAGCCTGACACGGGATATATTTTTTCAGGCTGGGCACAGTTTCCAGACTCTAGCGAGTCTATGAAAATTCAGATTACAGATGGGTTCACATTAACAGCCATGTTTGAACCATACATTGTTGGTGACACTGTGGACCTAGTAATAAACGAAATTAACTATAATAGTTCGGATGATTTTAATCCTGAAGACTGGATAGAGATTTATAATAATGGAGTAGACAGTGTAAATATTTCCGGATGGTTTTTTACTGATGAGAATGAAGATCATCGATATACATTTCCGGAGCATACGATTATACATGCTGGTGAGTATTTACTCTTAGCCCAAGACACGAGTGCCTTTTTTAATTTATTCTTCCCCACATCAGATGTTTTCGGATCCTTTGAGTTTGGGCTTAGTGGTGGCGGTGAGTTAATCAGCCTGTATGATGTTTCAGGCAGAGTGGTAGACCAGCTAGAGTATGATGATAATGCTCCTTGGCCAATTGAGCCCGATGGTAACGGGCCAACTCTTGAGCTCATTTCTCCAGATATTCCTAATGATATAGCTGGGGCCTGGTCTTTTTCATCTGGACATGGAACTCCAGGCGAGCAGAACAGTGTTTTTGGCTCTTTAGATAATGAATTTGAAAAAACAGTTCCAAATACATATTCATTATTCCCAGGATATCCAAACCCGTTTAACTCTAATGTTAAAATAAAATTTGCGATCCCGAGTGAACAATTTGTAGAAATAATTATTCTGAATATTCTCGGAGAAAAAGTTCGAACCCTTACTAACAGTAACTATGACCCAGGGTTAAATACTTTGTTCTGGGATGGGGAAAATGATTATGGTCAAGCGTTAAGTACCGGCTTATATTTTTGTAGTTTAAAAACAAAGAAATTTCAAAACAGCATAAAATTGTTGCTTGTAAAATAGAGAACATAAATGTCTAGAATTATATTAATAATAACCTCTGTTTCGCTCTTGTTTGGAGAAGATAAAATCTCAGATGATTTAGCGTATATAATGGTCATTGAAATAATAAATAAAAAAGTTGTTCCAACGGAATATATCGAAAAGGTGTTTAACAATAAAAATATTGAACGGCATAAAGAAATCCTTGAGCGATTTGCAACGCCCTATGAAAAAAAATCGTGGGAACAATATAAAAAACTGTTTATAAAAAATTCTCGTATTGTTGCAGGAACAAATTTTTATACTGAAAACAAAGATCTTATTCTAAGTGTATCTAAAAAATATGATGTAGATCCATTCATCATTCTTAGCATCGCAGGGATTGAAAGCAATTATGGAAAACACTATAAAGGGTTTACGGTGTTTAACTCTTTATATACTCAGATCCATGATATGCCTAAGCGTGCAAAGTGGGCCTCAAAAGAATTGGCATCATATTTGGAATACTGTTTTAAAGATAAGATAGATCCACAAAGTATTGAGGGTTCATATGCAGGTGCTTTTGGCTTTGGTCAGTTTATTCCATCAAGCTTCAACCGCTTTTCAGTAGATTTTGATGGAGACGGAGTTAGAAGTCCCCATGCTTGGCCAGATGTGCTAGCTAGTATTGCAAACTATTTAAGGGAAAATGGATATGTCCCTGGCAGCGCTAATTATGATAAGGGCGGAGACATATGGAAATCAGTGCGGGCATACAACCATTCTGATAACTATGTTATGGCAGTGCTGGGGCTTACAGAAAAAATTAGAGAGAGCTGCTCTGCGCTTAAACAATACTAAAACCTAACAGTAAGCATAATTATTTTCCCATCTCTTTTAATATCAACAGGAACGCTCTGTCCAGGCTTTATCTCTTCCATTCGTTTCATGTATTCATAAATATCTTTAATCGGTTTTCGATTTATAGACTTGATCACGTCCCCAGATCTAATACCTGCCTTAGCAGCCGGGCCACTCGGATCATAAATTTTATCAACTTTCAGTCCTTCTGTTGTACCACCATAATAAGGGATTATCCCTAGTTTAACTTTTTGATTTCTTCTTTGAGTTGGACGTTTTTTAGGCCCCGCGATTGTAAACGCTGGTCTGGCTTCATTCCTGCTTAGGTCTATAGCTGTTTTGTATATTATTCCCAATATCCTTGTTTCCCCAGAAGCGTTTATGTCTTGCCAGTCATCTTCTGGTAGATGATAGTGGTCACTATAGTCACCCGTAAAGAAGAACAATACAGGAATGTCTTCTGCGTAAAAGCTAGCATGGTCACTAGGCCCATATCCTGCTTGGTCATATTCTAGGTTTAAATTAGAAATTTTTGATAAACCGCTTAGAAACGGTTCAAATATAGGAGAGGTCCCAACCCCGCCAACCATTGCAGTAGAATCTTTCATTTTTCCGATCATGTCCATATTAATCATTGTAATAATGTTTGTTTTTTCTATTGTTGGATTTGCAATAAAATGCTTAGACCCTAATAAACCTTTTTCTTCAGCATCAAAACCTATCAGCAGGATGCTTCTTTTTAATAACTGTTTGTTTGACTGAAGTTTATGAGCCAGCTCTAATAATCCAGCTACACCAGAAGCGTTATCATTTGCCCCATTGTGGATTGCGCTAGTATCTGGCTTTAGAGACCCAGAGCCTGGCCCCCCATAACCCAGATGGTCGAAGTGAGCACCAATAACAATATATTCATCTCGGTATCTGTGGTTTCTGCTGATTATTTTTCCTATCACATTCGCCGCTCTTGAATAAATGTTTTTTAATTCCACGTTTGCTGATATTGTTACATTTGGAATATTAAAAGATACGGGTTTAAGTAAGCGATTCATTTTATTTTGGATAGTTTTTCTTGATGTCCCAGCATTTTTCAGGATAATGTCTGCGACGTTATTACTTAAATGAATAGCGGGGATTCCTGATTTTGAATAACCTGATATATATTTAAACGGTATCAGTGTTGTGTCTTCTATTTGTGAAACAAATAATATTCCAGCAGCGCCCCGGTCTCTTGCTTCTATCATTTTTTTATGTAGGTCTGCATGTGGCGCATAGATTGAGTGGGGGCTATCACGCTCTGGGCTGTGCCTCATTACCATAACCCATTTACCCTCAACATTTAAGTTTTTATAATCATTCCACACTAAAGAGTCAGATACCAGATTAAATCCGTATCCTGCGAAGACTATGTCATTTGATAAAGTTGCATTTCCAGAAAACCAAAGGGGGATATAGTCTTGTTCTATATTCAGCGGTTTTTCATTAACAGATACAGAGTTGTTTTTCCCAAGCTTTACACTATCAAGAAGGCTAAAGTTTTGTTTGAATGATCCATTATTACCGCCAGGCTGAACCCCAAAAGATCTCAGGTTTTTAATTAGATAAGAAATAACATCCCTTGATTCTCTTGTGCCCGGGGATCTTCCAGCCCTCTCATCATCCGCTAAGAAACGAATATGTTTCATAATGTCAGGGGCTGTAATCTCTGGAGATCCTATGTCACCAGGGCCTACTTGGCGAAACCAGTAAAAACAACATCCAACAACAACAATAATTAAAATTGTTGATAATAATCTTCTGTTATCTGTCATAATACATCTGTGTTAGATTAATTTAACATCTTTAATAATACATCTGTGGGAAACAATAATATCAATATTAAGGTTGAAACAACCTTTATCAAAGACAGATCCTCAATTGAGGTTCCTATATATGTGTTTGCATATAATGTGGAAATAAAGAACACACAAACCGTGGAAGTACAATTATTATCAAGATACTGGCATATAACAGATGGCAATGGACAGATAGAGGAAATTAGAGGCCCGGGTGTAGTTGGCTTAAAGCCAATAATACAGCCTGAAGAAATATTTCAATATTCAAGCTTTTGTCCTTTGAAGACTCCGTTTGGGGTTATGCATGGGGCATTTCAGATGAAAAACAGCGCAGAAGATTATTTTAATGCTTTAGTTTCGCCATTTAGGCTCACTATTCCTGACCATGTAAACTAATATAATATAGTGTTTATTATTAGATATACTAAATATAACAGCAAAACCCATTTACCATATAGGCTGGCTAAGTGTAAAGGTTTAATCAGTTTTCTGTAATTGGTTCTTCCGCCAACATAAGTATTCGTTGTTTCTCTTTTTGGCCTAGCAGTATACTGCCAAAGATGGTATCCAAATGTTTTTACAATATTAACATTTTCTATATCATATGACTCACTGGCATATAAATTTTTATATTCTTCTATTGGCAAAATGTAGTCTCCGGCATCAATAATATTCATAAATACATTCGAAAAATATTTTTCTGGTAAGATGCAAGGTTCAATCCCTATGATTCTACCATTTTCATTTAAAACCCTACTGAATTCTTTAAATAATAATTTACAGGTTTTGGAGTCAATATGATGGAGGCACAAAGAGATAAAAACAATATCAAAGGAGTGATCTTGGAATGGGATTTTATCTTTTTCTGTAGAGATAAAAGGGATTTTTTCAAATCTGGTATCAGGATATTTTATTTTTGCGCTTAATACTCTGCTTTTATCTACCTCTACCCCTATATAATCGTCAGAGTGAAATAATTTAGAATTTGATCCGATACCACAACCGAAATCTAGAACTTTCTGCCCTTGCTGATAAAAATCACTAACAAAGTCAAACGTGTGCTTACCCTGTAGTGGCACCACAAGGTTTCTATATACAAATGTTTCCATCTTTAGAAATAAACTCATCACTAATCCTTATATAGGGATAGGACCCATAGTGCATCTTCTTGTTTTAGGTTTACACCTAACTTCCCTGCCGCAGCAGCTTGTTTTTCATTTCTTTGACCTAAAAGAGCACAAGCTGTAGGGTTATCATAAAGTATTGCTCCAAGTAAGGCATGGAGCACGGGCTGAGAAGATATTTCTGAAAATCTGTTTTTAATTTTATCTTTATTTGATTTCATCTTATTTATAAAGTCAATGTTTTTAAACTCATCTACTGTTCTACGAAAGTCACCTTTTGGGAATTCTTTAACCTGATCATATTTCCCAGTTAGAATGCCATGTTTTATTGGTGAAAAATAACAAACCCCAATATCGTTTGATGTTACGTATTCTTTTAATCCTGAAGTTACATATTCAACATCGTACACATTATAAAGGGGTTGCACAACATCTGGGTTAACTATATTTATAAACTTCAGGACTCTCTTTGATGACCAATCAGATAGACCGATGAACCTTGTTTTACCTTCTTCCTTAAATCGATACATCATTTCGACAGCATCTTCAAGATATTCATTATTTTTACCAAAGTTGCAGTGATGTAGGTATATAAGATCAACACAATCGGTTTTAAGGTTTTTTAATGATTTTTCTATTTTAAGTTTCATATATTGAGGATGATACCAGTGATTATGAGGGCCCATATCCCAGCCCACTTTAGTGGCTAAAAAGATATTCTTTCTAGGAATCTCTTTCCACATAGATCCAATAATTTTTTCAGAGTGTCCCTCTCCGTATACATCTGCTGTGTCCCAGTGATTTATATCACATGAAAATGCTTTTAATAATGCCAGTCTAGAGTCTTGGTCAGACTGACCGGCCCAGCCCACGTTTGATCCACCAGAAGTATTTTCTTTGCCATAAGACCAAGCGCCCAGACTTATTACTGAAACCCGTTCACTGGTTCGCCCTAAAATAATTTTTCTCATTGTTTATAATATAATTAAGACTGAAAGTTTGCGCAAAGATATTAAAATTTATATATAATGACGCAGCAATATTTGAAAGTTATAGATATAGGTCACTCAGGAAAATCCCCTGACGATGCCATATCAATCTTAGAAACAACCGTAAGCCAATGTGCATATGAAAGTAAAGTAAAAGCCATAAAGGTCATTACGGGGCATGGGTCTGGCAGGCTTCGTGAGATTGTCCGTGAGTGGTGCAAAGATCAAGAGGGGCGTTTTAAAGGAGTGATATATGGTGAAGACTATGACATGTTTAATAAAAGCGCTGTTCATATGAGAGACGAATGTCTTCAGCCCAATGATATAGACTTTGGCAGGAATAATTCTGCGATTACGTTTATATGGTTAAGGTAGTAAAGTAAATAGAATGAATAAAATTTATGTTGGGCCATCAATTTCAATAATTATTATGTTATTAATCTATGGATGTTCCAGTAATGCCTATAAAAGAATGAGTATCGAAAATCCAGAAAAGTTATTATCTATGCAAGACTCTCTGCTAACTATAAGAAAAAACGATGATAGTATATTAGAAGCACTAGTTGTTGCTCATAATAGAGTTGCTCAAAAACAGATAAAACAAGATGATTATGTATCAGCTATAAGTCACTATAAAAACGCAACAAAACTAAACACCGCTGACACTGTTTCTAGATACGGGTTGTTATTGGCAGAAGGACATGAACTATTAAAAAAGGGGAACAAGAATGGTATCTGGGATGGAATCGAAAAATACTCTAAGGCTTCTACATTGTATCCCCAAAATGGTGAGCCATTATATTGGATAGCGATTGCGTACACAAAACTGGGAGACAAAGATTTTGATTTAATTATTGAATCGTATGAAAAAGCACTGTCTCTTGAGCTTGATAGAGAGCTAAGGGTTGAAGCGGGAAAAAAATACAAACATGCTAAAAAAAGAAAGAAAAATTTAGATTCGTTTTGGAGATAAAATATAGGTTTATCTTCCTAAAACAGCGGAAATTTATCTAATTTATAATTTCTTGACACACGATTGATTATTAGGTAAAATTGCTCCCACGCAGCATTATGAGATGCTGTGTGACTTAAAAATCCGAGGTATGAAATGAGATCACAATTGAGCTTTTATAGGCGGGTTGTATGCTCGCTGACTGTTCTGTTGCTCGCTGGGCACTCCGTGTCCCTAGCGGCAGATAAGTATATTGTCTCAGGCACTGTAATAGGACCTGATGGCGAACCAAAGAGTAAGGTTAAAGTTGAGCTTACAGGCGAAAAATCTTATGATGGTAAAACAAATAAAAAAGGATCTTTTAAAATCAAAAGAGTCCTTGGTGGAGAATATTCTTTACAAGTGTTAGAGAAAAAGGATGTTTTGCATGAAGAAACACTTACCGTAACCGGAGATATTGAGGGCTATGAAATTAAACTAGCCGCAGCCTCTTCAGGGACCCCCGCTCCAGCGCCGGAAGTTATTGCATCGGCAGCTCCGGCAGCAATAACAGCTCAGGCTGCTGTCGCCTCAGTGCCACAGACTGCTGAAGCTAGTGGCGGTGTTACAAATGATTTTATTTTAAATGAACTAAATTTTGAGATAAAGAAACTGACAGCAGAGTTTAAGCACCTAGCCAGAGAGATGGATGATCTCAAAGCTCTAAGCAAAATGTGGATTAATCCACTAACGATTTATTCAAAAGAAATAATTCTTAAAAATGGCAGCACAGTTTTTGGCAAAATTGTTTATCAGGATGATAAATCATTAAAAGTAGAAACCCTTGTGGGATATCTTATTATAAAACGAGATGAAGTTGTTCGGATCGTTGATAATGTTATCACAGAGGATCAGCAAGAATATGTTCCTGAACAGATAAGAGAGAGCTATGCTCCGCCTCCAATGCCTAAACTAACGGTTCCAAAATACACCTCTTCTAGTGTATCTGGTCGAGATATGGGTCAGAAATTTTCTGCTAATTGTGTATTAATGGGAAATATATCTGAAAAGAAAGATAATCAGGGAAATATTGTTTTCAATGGGGAAATTAAAAATATTGGAGGTCGCCGCGCTGATTTTGTAAAGGTAGATTTTGTTTTTCGTAAAAATTGGAGTGGAGAAACACGAACGCTTACAACATTTCTTATTGGCTCATATAATACTTTTGATAGTGGGATTGTTTCCGATGCGAGCTTACTCCCTGGTGCGCTAGGCAGGTTCGAGCTTTATGTTCCGCAGGACTTTGGCTCATTTATTGGTTATTCATATGTGATTGACTGGGAGGAATACCAATAAAGTTTATTGGATTTGAAAAATGCCCAAAACCATAAACATTCTTATAATATTTTCTTTGGTATCTGTTTATTGTCAAACAAACAGCGCTGACGTATTCTTTTTAGATATGGGTGTTGCTATTGAACCAAAAAATGGGTCTGAGAAATTGAGCAGCCTAATAAAACAAACCGTTAATACTAATAACAAAAAAATAGTAACAAGCAAAACAGATAGATCTATATATATGGCTACTTCTTCTGAAATGTTTTCTACACTAGATAAAATAAATGATCAGGTTTATGCGATAGAAGAGTATTTTAAATCAAAATTAGTAGCCCTTGAAATAGAAAACTCTAGGCTGCGGAATCAAGTCGTCAGTCTAAATCAAAAACTCAATTCTGAAATTATTAACTTATCTGATAAAAACATTGTTGATAGTAAACCAATAACTGAAGTGCCAATGCCAATAGAAAGCAACCCTATTAGTATAGATATCATAGAAACAGATTCGCCCTCAGATAGAGTTGAAAATATTATTGATGAACCCCCCGCAGGATTTAATGAGGCAATCTATACTTCTGGAGTCATTGCATATAATAATGAGAATTATGATCAATGTATTAAATATTTTAAGGCCCTTTCTTTAAAAGAAACAAACAAGAGAACATCTGGGAATATTCTACTTTGGCTTGCAGAATCTTATGAACAGATAGGCAGGTACAAGCAAGCTTTAAAATCATTAACTCAATTATCGAAACTAGGGCTTGATAAATATTCTGACTTAGTTTTAATAAAACAGGGAATAATATATCGTAATATTGGAATGAATCGTGAAGCACAAGAGCTTTTTATAACTTTAGTTAATATTTATCCTGATAGCAAATATGCAAGTCTTGCTAAGGAAGAAATAAATAATATTTAATCGATATGAATACAAAAAATCATATAATTACAGTATTAATTGTTTTTTGCAACCTAATATTCTCTTCTACCCGTATTGTATATACGCGGCCAGGTTTAATGATGCGGGTACCCACGTCAAGCGTTCAAAAGGCGCCATATATTTTTAGAACTGGATTTGGAGTTGAGGTTCATAATTTTGATCCGATTAATACGGCTAAAGGTGTGTATTTTGACATGGAGTTTGGAAAAGGTTTTACAGCTGGTTTTTCAGCTATTCAAGGAGGAGACACCACTTCTTTAGATTTAATTTCAAAATCACAGTATACTCCTCAGGCTGAATTTGGGTTTCATTTTCAGCAAAGAATATTTACCTATAATGACATTTCACTTTCAGCTGGATTACAGGATGTTGTATTTCAAAATAATCAGGATGATGAACAGATTCTTAGTTTAAATACAGATTTATTATCTTTCTTTGTAGTTCTAGCTAGTGAAAAAGATTTAGGTGACTATAAAATGAGCACATTTATGGGATTTGGGACCGGTGGTCTTGGACCGATGGATAGTGTCAAAGTAGTAAGTGATTCAATACAAACAGGGAATGCGGGAGTTTTTGTTGGATTTTTACTAAAAACACCCTACTTCGGTAGGACTGGTGGAATGGATATTGTGGGTGAATTCGATGGGACAGGTGTCAATGTGGGACTCCGCATCCCCCTTACCTCGGATTACCGCCTGAACCTTGGGTTCACCCACATAGAGCGCCTACCTAGTTGGAAAACTCGTTATTGGACAGGTCACCCCGGTTTTACTATTGGGTTTGATATGGCAGTACCAAGAGTTGGTGGCTCTACTAGATCTCCATCAACCGGGCCATCTGGGCAGCCTTTACCATCTGGGCAGATGCCAATCCCCGGTGATGGATCTGTACCAGCCTATATGGATTCCACGATTGCAATGGCGGACTATACAGTATTGTCCCTTAGGGACTCAATGTCTATGATGAACAATGAGATGCGAAATCTTATGGTGCAGTTATCTGCGCTTGAACAGGAGTCACAGTTTCTTGTTGATTCACTAAAGCAGTTAAAGCTCGGTAAGAATGTGTCTGAAAAAAATATGAATGATGCCATGAGACATTTATCTAGAAGCCTTCGATATTTCTATGCTGGTGACTTTCGTGAGGCACTAAAAGAAGTAGATTTATCATTGGAACTAAAGCCTGATTTGGCTTTAGCTTACGCAAGGCGTGGCTCTATATATTACAAGCTAGGTGATGTCCAGAGAGCTACAATAAATTGGAATTTAGCTCTGAGGCTAGATCCTGAATATGATGATGTTAGAAACATTTTAAAGGCGCTTCATGAGAATCGTCTTAAAGATGCTAATTTTTTTGAGGAGTAATTTATGGATATTGCATTAATTATAGGTGTTATTCTCGGCCTTGCTGCTATGATTGGTAGTATTGCCTATGCTCTTTTTGTTGAAGGTTCCGCAGGGGGTTTTGGAAACTTTTTATCAGCACCCAGCTTTGGAATTGTGTTTGGCGGTATGATTGCATCAATATTTGTTGCCTTCCCAATGCCCCATGTTGTTGCACTTGGTAAGGCTATCGGGGCAGTGTTGAAGCCTGCAGATGACAAGATGGGCGGGCTTGTTGATGAGGCAGTAGAGGTTGCTGATGTAGGCCGAAAAGGAGCAGCGGATCTTGAAAAAGCAGTAGACGGCATAAATAATTATTTTTTCAAGGATGGCGTCCAAATGGTTGTGGATGGATATTCTCTTGAAGAGCTTACTGAGATTATGGAAACTAGAATTGAGTACAGAGAAAAAAGAGAGAGCGTTCAAAAGTCAATGTTAAAATCTATGGGAGACCTGGCTCCTGCGTGGGGGATGGTCGGGACACTTATTGGTCTGGTACTTATGTTAGCAGGGTTTGGTGGTGAAGGTGGTGCTGACAATCTTGGTGGTGGTATGGCTGCAGCGCTTATTACAACGCTTTATGGAGCTGTTTTTGCAAACTTGTTTTTTCTTCCTATGGCGGATAAAATGGGAAACAAGACAACGCAGACATCTATGTCTGCTTCTCTTTTAGTTGAAGCTACAAGGCTTATTCATCAGAGGAAACACCCTTTGATCGTACGCGAAAAATTAAATTCATTTATTCCTCCAGGCGAGTGGAAAACAGAAGGGTAATATTATTATATGGCTTCCCCAGAATTTAAAAACGGCTATAAAAAAGGTTATGCAGCTGGTGCAGACTCTGTAGAAGAGGGCCTCCCAGGGTGGTTTGGTACTTTCGCGGACATGATGACTCTTCTTTTTGCATTTTTTGTGCTTCTAGCTGCTATCTCTACTATGGATCCTGTAAAGCTTCAGGAGATGGCTAATTCAGAAGGAAAATCTCTTGGAAGTAAAATAAAAGCATCTGGAAAAGCAGAGTTAGAAGGAGAGTTTGAGCCGATAAAAAATCTAGCGGAAATGAAAAAAGAAATAGAAGAAACAATTGAAGAAATGAAAAAAGAAAGTCCAAAGGGTGATCCTCCGATTGATATTCAAACTAGCTCAAAGGGTTTGATTGTTAATATCAAGGGTGACTATGCATTTCCAATAGGTAAGGCATCAATGAAAGAAGAACTAAAAGGGCTTTTAGATGAAGAAATAATACCAAAGATCGAGAATAGTCCTTTTCAGGTTGAGGTCGCAGGTCACTCTGACTCAGATAGGATGCCAAAGAAGTGGAGAAAGAATTTTGCTACTAACTGGGAGCTTTCTGCTGCTCGCGGAGCCAGTGTTGTTAGATATATGATTGAAAAAGGTATCCCAGCGCCAAGGCTTTTAGCTGCTGGATACGGCCCCTGGGCACCCCACGGACTTGATAGTGTTAAAAAAGCAAATCCAATGTGGAACCCTTTAACCTTAACCTGGAAAGATCCAGTGATAGCTAAAAAAACGGGTGCGGAAATGCCTACAGTATTAAGTCTAAATAAAACTGAAAAAATGAAATCTCTAAATAGAAGAATTCAAATAACTTTTTTAAATCCGCCACATCACGGTAAGGGGCGGTCAGCAACAAGCTATGAGGAGTAAATACATACCGAGGAGTATTTTATGAAGCAAACATTTAAATCTATAACAAAGAAGCTTGCGTTCTTATTGTTAGCTGGACTTTTAATAGGTCAGGGCTCAGGATATCTTGCGCAAAAGCTTATGGTTGAAAATAACATTAGGGAGAGAGTGCGAGATGCTCTTTCTAAGATTGTTGACAATAATAAGTATGTTATTAATGTTGATATTGATCTTGAAATTAGTGATGAGGTAGAAGAGCAGATAACTGTTCTTGCTGAAAGGGAAGGTCAAAAAGTGGTTGTGGCAAAGCCCTCTGAAGCTACCGATGCGGAAAAATCTTTATCTAGTCTTCAACAATCTATAGATATCGAGCAAAATGTAGAGAAATCTTCTTATTCTGTTGGTTTACCTATTCCTGGGTTCGAAATGGATTTTACTAAATCAAATAAAACATCAAAAAAAGCGGAGAAACCTGCACCGCCAGTTATATCAGTTGATACAAAAGACCCTTTTGAGGTAACTAGCTCAGAAGTTGAATCAAATAAACCCCGTGTAGATAAAGTATTATCAAGGACTCGTCCATCTAGAGCGGAAATAAAGAAAATGTATATCAGTCTGATACTGCAAGAGGGGGCAGCGCCAGAACTAATTGAAAATATTCGCCAGTTAACAATGGCTGCCTCAAAATTCGATAGAAACAGGGGAGATAAGCTTACAATTATGACTGCAAGCTTCAGAGAAAAACGTGACCAGAGATCGGCTGAACAGATAATGTTAAAAAATATTGCAGAGAAGATTGAGCTTTTAGAACAAAAACGAGAGGTAGAAGAAAATAGCCAAGAGGCAATATGGAAAAATGAGTTAACTCGTTATAGAGATGAAGAATCTACAAGAAGAAAAGAAGATCGCAAGTTTTTTGAGGGTCAAATATCACAGCTTGAGCAGAAGGCAAAAGACAGAGCATATTCGCAAGAGAAAAAAGAAATGCTCCTGAGAGACTCTTTAAAACTAAAAAAGCTTAATGATGAAATTTTAGCACTTAAGTCAATGTTGAGGTCTTCAGGACGCAGAGACAGTCTTAAGAGTATTAGTAAGCAAGAGAGACTAGATTCGCTCCGTTATAATAATTTAAGTAGTGAACTCGATGATTTAGCCAAATCTTTACAGGTAGCAGTCTCTAAGGAGTCTAAAGAAGAAGAGGTTGTAGCAAAGCGAAAGATACAGGATGAGATGGCAGAAAGAGAACGCCAAAAAGAAGAACGTGAAAAAGAGATTTCTGATAAAATTCGCGAGCTTGATAATGTCCAAGATGAATTAGACAGGATTCATCAGTCTATGGAAAAAGAAAGTGGAAACACTGTAATAATACTAATTGGGCTAGGTGCATTAGTATTTCTTTTATTAGCTGCTTTACTATTTGTAATGTTAAAAAATAATAACAGGCAAGCTCCTGTTCCTCCATGGATGATGCCACCTCCACCTAGAAGACCGAGACCTAGAAAGAAAGAGGCAAAAAAAGAAAAGAATTTAGAACCAGCACAAAAAACCGAAGAGCCAGCATCTCAGCCTGAGCCTGTAGCAGCGCCAGCTGCACCTCAGTCTGAGCAGGCAGCTACTACTGAAAGTAATAATGAGGAATCTGAAGAAAGCTCATCACCTCCTTCAAGCGATGATGATCCTTCTGTCGTCCGTAGTGAGATCAATGATATCCGCAAGTCAGTTGTCTCGATGAGTGTTGGACAACCTGACCGTACTACTACTATTGTCAAAGAGTGGCTTGAGCAGCCTGAGCCTGCACCACCAGCTGAACCAGAGCCAGAGGCCTCCGGAGATAGCGAAGCTGAAGAAGCTGAAGAGAAAGAAAAATAGGAATAGAGGTTAAGATATGATTACTGATTATAACCGCCTATCGGGGCTTCACAAAGTAGCCATTCTCTTTACTGTGTTGGGAGAGAGCTTGGCAATGTCTCTAATAAAAGGTCTTTCTCGCACAGAGATAAGAAAAATCCGTGCCACTATTAGTGAAATGGATAGTGTTTCCTTTACATTAAAAAGACGAATAATGGAAGAATTCTATTTTGGCTTTCTCAGTGAGCAGTTCCAAGAAGATGGGAATGAAGAAGATGAGGGGCCAATAAAACCATTCGAGTTTTTAACAGAAATGACAGATGAGCAGCTTATTGCTCTTTTGGCAAATCAAGATGTTCCAGTTGTAGCAATAGCATTAGCTCAATTAGACGCTGAAAAGAGGATGACCATACTTGAGCGAATGGAGCCTGAGGAAAAAGGAAAAACTCTTATTGAGCTAGGTAGTCTTCAAGACATTCCTCTTGAGGCCATTATAGAGGTTGCAGGAAAGCTTAAAGAAAAAGGGTCTTATTTGCCTAAGCCTGTTGAATTTTCAAGAGGTGGTGCAAAAGAGATAGCTGACCTAATCGGTGAGATGGATGCAGAGGAGGGCGAAAGATATATGCAAACACTGCAAAATGAAAATCCAGAACTTTACAAAGATGTAAAGATCCTTGTTCTTACGTTTGAAGATATTATTGAGAAATTTCCTGATGGAATCTTACGTGATCTTATGAACAGTGTCGAGCTTGATGCTTTGGCTATGGCAGTTAAAGGAATTGACCAAGAGACTATCGATAGAATTATTGGCAATCTTCCTCAAAAGAAACAAGCCATGTTTGAGCCCGTAGAGGGGCCTCAGCCGAAACGAGAGGTTGATGATGCTAGAAAAGCTATTGTAACAGCTGCTAAACAGATGGAAAAAGATGGAGTATTTAATTTAGCTGATATGATGGGTGGCGGAGAGATGGTTGAATAGTATTTTATATCACTCTAACTATTATATTTATTAGCCCTACCCCCAGGTGGGGCTTTTTTATTATTTTTAATTTAATTCTGCCTGTGCGGCTGAAAGTCTTGCTATGGGGACTCGGTAGGGTGAGCAGCTAACATAGTCCAGTCCATTTTTTTTGCAAAAATGAATTGATTTGGGATCTCCTCCGTGTTCACCACATATACCTATTTTAAGAGAAGAATTAACTTTTCTTCCTAATTTAACTGCGATAGAAACTAATTTCCCTACACCATGAATATCTAGACTTTGAAAAGGATCTTCATATAAGATATTTCTATCTAAATAATCAGGTAAAAAAGATCCAATATCATCACGACTGAAACCATATGTGGTTTGGGTTAAATCATTTGTCCCGAAACTAAAAAACTCTGCATGCTCAGCAATCTCATCCGCTGTTAAACAGGCTCTCGGTAGTTCGATCATTGTCCCAACGAGATATTTTAAAGTTAGACCATACTGCTTTTCAATATCTGCTGCAACTTTTCTTATAATGCTTTCTTGGTCAGTATATTCCGTTACTGTCCCTACTAGAGGGACCATAATTTCAGGGAGAACACTAACACCTTCCTTTGTTAATTCTGCCGTTGCATCTAAAATTGCATTGGCTTGCATTTCTGTTATTTCTGGGTATGCAATACCAAGTCTGCAGCCACGATGTCCTAGCATTGGATTTAGCTCATGAAGACTATTAATTCTTTGTATCACAGTAGATTTATCAATCTCAAGACTAGAGGCTAATTCGTTTATTTGCTCTTCATTTAATGTAATAAACTCATGAAGCGGTGGGTCCAGTAACCTGATTGTGACTGGTTTACCTTCCATTGTTTTCAAGATCCTTTTAAAATCTTCTTTTTGGAAAGGTAAGAGCTCCATTACGGCTGACCTTCTGTCATTTTCGTTTTCAGCAAGAATCATTTTTCTCATTGCAAGAATACGTGTGTCATCAAAAAACATATGTTCTGTCCTACAGAGCCCAATCCCTTCTGCTCCAAATTTAATTGCCTGTTTAGCATCATCTTGGCTTTCCGCATTTGTTCGTATTTTTAGTTTTCGGGTTTCATCTGCCCAGGTCATTAATTGTTTATACTCAAGGTTTGTATCGGGATCAGCTGGAGTAAGATTTAATTGCCCTAGGTACACATTCCCGAGTGATCCATTCATGGTGATCCATTCACCTTCTTTTATTATGGTATTGTCTACACGCAATTCTTTTTTGTCAACAGATATGTTTAATTCATTACAGCCAACAATGCAACACTTTCCCCATCCTCTGGCAACAAGAGCTGCGTGTGATGTCATACCACCTCTCGCTGTTAAGATGGCCTCTGCTGCGTGCATACCATGAACATCCTCTGGAGATGTTTCCTCTCTAATAAGAATTACTTTTTCACCTTTGGCATGCCAAAGTTCAGCATCATCTGCTGTAAAAACAGCTTTACCTTTTGCCCCACCTGGACCCGCGGGAAGCCCTTTCGTTAAGATTGGTGTATTTTGTTCATTTTCAGTGTCTAATGTGGGGTGTAATAGTTCGTCAAGTTGGTTTGGATTAACCCTCAACAGTGCAGTTTTTTTATCAATCATGTTTTCGTTTACCATATCAACAGCCATTTTTATTGCGGCAACTCCATTACGTTTTCCTACTCTGGTTTGTAGCATCCATAATTTTCCATCTTGAATTGTAAATTCAATATCCTGCATGTCTAAGTAGTGTTTTTCAAGTCTTATCCTAATATCATATAGTTCATTATAAATACTGGGCATTGACTCTTCTAAAGACGGTAAATCTTTTGTTTCTTTTGTTTTTGTATCTTCATTAAGAGGGTGCGGGGTACGAAGGCCTGCTACAACGTCTTCACCTTGAGCATTTGTAAGCCACTCTCCAAAAAATTTATTCTCACCAGTTGCAGGATTTCTTGTAAAGGCAACACCAGTAGCTGATTCTTCTCCTGTATTTCCGAAAACCATAGTCTGAACATTTACAGCGGTGCCCCATTCTTCTGGAATATTTTCTATTTTTCTATAACTGATTGCTCTAGCTCCGTTCCAACTCTTAAAAACAGCTTTAATTCCTCCCCATAGTTGTGAATTAGCATCGTCGGGGAAGTCTTTCCCAAGAGTATTTTTTATTTCTTTTTTAAAAGTATCTATAACAGTAATCCAATCATCTTCAGATAGATCTGTGTCATGTTTCAGGTTATATTCTTTTTTATATGAAGAGAGATGGTGTTCCAGTTTTTTTCGAATCCCTTCACCTTCTTTTGGTTCAATCCCAGTTGCTTTTTCCATCACAACATCTGCGTACATTGTTATAAGCCTTCGATAAGCATCATAAACAAATCTTGGATTATTTGTTTTATTAATTAAACCAGGAATTGTTTTGCTAGTGAGTCCAACATTTAGTACTGTTTCCATCATCCCTGGCATTGACTGTCTGGCCCCAGAGCGAACCGAAAGGAGAAGGGGGTTGCTTTCATCGCCAAATTTTGCGTTCATTATATTTTCAAGAGAAGTAAGACAATCAAGCACTTCATTATCTAGCGCTTTTGGTAATGTCTTATTATTCCTATAATATTCAGTGCAGACCTCTGTGGTAAGTGTAAAACCAGGGGGGACTGGGATATCCAACAAATTCATCTCCGCTAGGTTTGCACCTTTTCCGCCTAGTAAATTTTTCATATCCGCTTTCCCGTCTGCTTTACCATCACCAAAACTGTATACATATTTCATTTTATTATTCTTTCTTTTTTATATTTTTGAAAAACTAGGAGGATATTGTATGTGTTTAATATATAATTACTTGTAAATATTTGATATCCATGGATCGAATTTAAATTTATTTTTTATTTTATTTGATATCTGCTTTGCTACAACAATCATTTTATATTCTCCATGCTGAACTCTAAACCAAGTTTTTCCATTAACCCAAGCCTCAGATACTTTTGATGGGTAGCCAGCTAATGTCATTTTTTTTGCTAATTTTTCAGCAGATTTTTTATCCTCTAGAGAACTTATTTGTATTGTATAGTATTCGGTTTTACCATTTTTTTTATAAATATTTTGTTTTGTTATCACTGTATCCGTTTTTCTGGGTGACTTAACTATCGGTCTTAAAGAGGGGTGCCCTTCTATTATAGAAACTAAAATCTTATTAGCCGTATTTCTATTTTCATAATTCTTGGTTTTTACTCGAAAAAACGTTCCATTAACTGTATTTATTTTTTCTAGATATGATGCGATCCCTGATGTTTTAATCTTATTAATAAGTTTTTTAGCATTATTCTTGTTTTTAAATGATGCAATCTGCACAAAATATTTACCATCGTTTTTTTTCTTATTAGATTGTTTAGTAGATGGCTTACTATCCAATTTAGGTTTAACAAGTATAGTCTTTTTCTTTTCTAAAAACTTTGTGACAGGGGTTTTATTTTTTTTAGCATGGATATCATTTTTTATATCTGCTAAATATATAGACTCTACCCAGCCTTGATTACCATTAAAATTTGTTTTGTAAAATATTTTATCATCATCTGACTTATTTATTACTGTTATTCTTTCATTTGTGTTTATTTTTACAAATGCTGGTATTTCATCAACAATATTTTTTTCTAGTACATCACCATATAAAAAAGCATCTTTTTTTGTTACAAACATGGTTTCAGTTATTGCTTCAGATATTGTTTCTTTTTTGCTGCAATTATATTGAAATAGTAAAAAGAAGGGAATTAATAATGTAATTTTTGTAAAAGAGATTAGTTTCTCTTTTCTTTTATATTGCGGTTGGCGATTATTCTTAAAAATATATCTCACAAAAATGTAACCAGATCTCAGTAAGATAATATTAAGAATTAAAATTAAAAAACAGGGGAGAAGTACCTAATCTCTTTCAGATTCCCTTTATTGTTATAAAAATACCATTTATCAACCATTTTCCCGGTTTTATAAGTACCTTGCATTTCCTTACGTGTTTTATCATAGTCCCACCAGCTTGTCCAGGTTCCATCTTTTTTACCATTTTTATATTCACCTTCGGTGAGTTTTCCATCTTCAAAGTATGCTATCCATTTACCATGTTTTACGCCTTCACCAAATAAGCCCTCTTGGGTTTTTTCACCCTTTTCATTATAAAAGATCCATTTGTCATGTGCGTTACCATCCTGTAGTGTCCCTTCTTTTTCTTTGTTCCCATTTTCATAATAGAAGGTCCATTTACCATTGTAAACACCATTTTCATAAGTACCAATATCTTTTATTTGTTGGTTAGCATAGTAAGTGGTCCACAGGCCATGTTTTTTATCCTCTTTCCAAGCACCAATTTCTTCTTTTCCACCGCTCCAGGTTCCCCTTGGCTGCGGCTCCGGGATGTCTATTAGAACAACCTCTGGAACCTTTCTATTTTTATACCACCTAATCCAGGGCCCATCTTTTTTACCATTTAATGTTCTTCCAAGAAAGATATATTCTTCTTCTTCATTTTCATCAGCTATGACACCAGTAAATGGAGTCGTATTATCATCTTGCTTGTATAATAATTCATCTTCTCCCATATTACTAAGTTGACTAACCTTAACGTGCTCTAGGTTTTTTCCATAGTCGAAGGTGAAGTCAACCTGCCCATCAACATTCCAATAGGTCCATACGCCTTCTGGCTTGGATATTTTCTTATCTAAATTTGCAGACAAATGACCTTCTTTTTCTTTGTTGCCATTTTCATAATAGTATGTTGTAAGCCCGTCTCGAACATTGTTTTTGTGGAATCCTCGTTCTTTGATTTGATCACTTTCAGGGTGCCACTTCACCCAAGGTCCGTTTGCTATTTCAGCCCCCTTAGGTGTTTCTCCTTTGTAGGTAACCATTTTTGATCTAAAGCCATTGACCCAAGTAGTGGATGGCCCATTACGTTCACCATCTTTGTAAAATCTTTCATATTCTTTTCCAAGAGTGTCCGAAGCAGAAACAACCCACTTAGTTTCTCTTCCATTTAAAACTCCATTTGCATATGTAAATTCTTGTGTAACATCACCATACTCATTATAGTAAAGCCACAAACCAGATCTTTGGTCTTTAGAGTAGGTTCCTTCGCTGCTCTTGATTCCTTTTTCATACCAATAGACCCAGGCACCTTCTTTTAATCCATCGATATAGTATCCTTCTTCATCTTTATTATCATTTAGGTACCACCACCAGCTCCATAGTTCGTTATTTTCATCTTTGTATACGCCTTCTTTATATTCCCAGTTACCATTTTCAACATATTTAAGAGTGGGGTCTTCTTTATACCATTTTGTCCATCTTCCATGTGGTAATCCTTTTTTGTATCGCTGTTCCTCTTTAAGGTGACCATTATCATACCAATATTTGTAAAGACTATCTATCTTACCAAAATCAAATGTTCCTTGTTCTTTTGCTTTTCCATTGTTGTACGAGAGTGACCATTCACCATGTTTTTTCCCGCGGTAGTATTCTCCTTCAACCTCAACCTGTCCATTATCATACCATTGTACCCACTTACCATCTCTTTTTCCATCTAAAAATCTACCAAGGAGCTTATATCCTCTTTTCCCACCAGTCTCTTCCACGATACCGTTGTAAGGTTCATACTTACCAATTTTATATGTTACACCATCTCGCTCTTCAATTTCACCTAACTTGACACGCTCAAGACCATCTCCATAATTAAATTTCAGCCATCTTCTACCATCTCTTTCCCAGTATGTCCATTCTCCCTTTTTTTCATTACCTCTCATGATACCTTGTCTGTCTAAGATACCTTCTTTATACCATTTTGTAACCTGCCCATCTATTTTCCCATCAACAAATGTTTCTTCATGAAGTTTATGATAAGCGGTTCCTGTTGAATCGTTCCAAACTGTCCAAATACCATGTTTTTTTTCCTTCTTATAATCGCCTTCTTTATCCTTAAGCCCATCTTTTCTCCACCAGATCCAATGACCATTCTTTTTCCCGTCTTCATAATGGGATTGGATTGAGTCTATTCCATTAGTATACCAAAAATGCCATGACCCATCTTTCTCACCACTTTTATAATTAACATGGGATTTTTTATGTTGATCATTTTTTTCATCAAACCATTTTATATGAGCACCGTTTTGAACTCCACTACTATCATAGTTTATTTCTTCAGTTTTTTGGCCGTTTTCTGACCAGTAAGTCCACTTATTATGTTTTTTATTGTTCAGATAGTCACCAACTTTTTCTTTAATTATTCCTCCTGCATACCAGCTTTTGTATTCACCGTTGAGTTTTCCACTTGAGTAAGTGGCCTGTAATTTTTTATTTCCATTTTCATACCAAGTAGTCCAAATACTGTCTCGTTCTCCATTAGAAAAATTCCTCTCTCTTTTTTTCTGACCATCTTTAAACCATTCGGCCCACAATCCTTGTTGTACGCCATCTTTGTAGTAGGTTTCCTCTTTTTTTATTCCTGTATCTTCATAAAATTTTGTCCAGAGACCTTCTTGTTTCCCGATGACGTAATTTTTTTCTTCTGTTTTATTCCCATTTTGGTTCCAGTATGATTGAAGACCATTAAATTTCCCATTAGAATAATTAAGCTCAGTTTTTCTTTTTCCATCTTGATAGTATTCGGTCCAGGTACCGTCCCTATTGCCATTCAAATAAGAGCCCTGAAGTTTTAATTTTGGTTTAAAATCAGGAATTACAACCTCTACAGAGTCCCACCTATTATTATTCTCTAGAGTGTCCTTTGTGTTTGCTTCTCCGTCTTCTCCAAAGTCCAACCACCAGGCTTCTTCCCAGTATTCAGCCCAATCACCATTACGAACACCGTTAACATAATTTCCTTCGGTTTTGACACCACCATTTTCGTGTTTTGTAGTTACTAAACCATCATTCTGTGACCAGACTATAGATAGCATGGCAATAGCAGCCAATATCTGTTTATTGTTATATATATACATACTTTTTAGACAAATGGAAGAAAGGTAAACATAGATTTACCCCCCCTCGGATTCCTTTTGTGATTGAAATTTAAGTCAACAAAGTCATAAAGTCAAAAAATGAATAAAAAATTTAATTTTTCTTATTCAGTCTTATCCAGAAACTTTGTCCAAATTTATCGTTTAGATTTATAAGGCCTTCGTTAGCGTTATTTGTGCCAAGAAAAGCAGTTTCAGTTTCAAACTTATTATTTGTTCTTAGGTATCCGCCACCGTCAGTAGCATTACCAATAAAAGTAGTCATCTTACCAAATCTATTGTAGGTACGAAAATAACCACTACCTAAAAAAGAGCCCGTTTCTCCAGCGTTATCATAGATTCTTATCTGGCCAGAACTATCTGCCCCAGTACCAATATAGATGCTCTCTTGGCCACTAAAATTATATGTTCTGAGATATCCACCTCCATTTGTTCCTGTGCCAAGAAAAATGGTTCTTTCTCCAAATTGGTTATATGCCTGGAGATAGCCATCTCCAAGATATGACCTAGTTTCGCCCTTCTTATCATATATACGGAGCTGACCAGAATTATCAGATCCAGTACCTAGGTATGAAGTTTCTCGTCCAGAATTATTATAGGTTCGTATATATCCTCCACCCATCCTTCCTGTCCCTACATATGCTGATTCGTCACCCTCACCATTATATGCTCTTAAATACCCGCCGCCATCTTTTCCTGTGCCAACAAAAAGCGTGGGCTCTCCGAATGTGTTATATGTTTGCATATAGCCATTACCCATATAACCCATTACGACACCTCTATCATCTTCGATAGTAATACTTTTTACTACGAGGTGTCCAAGTTCATCAGTCTCTGGTCGAAAACCATATACAGATAAAATAAGTAGAGTTGTTATAACTCCAATTATTGTACTTTTTATATCAATGACTTTCATTATGCCTCCTGAAATTTATTGTCATTGAAAAAACTTGGTCGAATTTAATCATATTCATATGTAATTATGTTAATTAGTATTGGATTCCCATTTTCTCCTGGTTTTAGCATATCGTAATCATGAATTCTTGATAATCTTCCTACACTGTCATAGCCAATAGTTTTCTTTTGGATTAAACGACTTTTTCCATCAAAAGTAGCCTCAATAATATTTTTATTGTTACTATTTTTCTGAGTTTCAATTCTGTGAATTAGTTTTTTTGATGGATCTGTAATAATCTTTGTTTGTCTAATTTCTTCATCATTATAAAGAAAAGTAGAAGTTTTTTCTATATTACCATCAAGGTTAAAATAATTAATCTTTATCGTTCTTCCATAGGTATCATACTCATAGTTTTCAGATCCTATAGCAAAGCCACGTCTAGAGTTAATTTTTTCATAGAGCTGTCCATCATTATTATATGAATAGGTTGTTTTTCTCATTATAGATGGATCAAAATTTTCAGACTTAATGGTTAGTATTCCATTGCTATCAATATCATATATAGTAGATTCAATGATAAATCCCGCATAAAACTCTTTATGCTCTTGCACTGTTCCAGACTCGTTATAAGAGAAAGTTTCCCCCCACGGCATATTGTTTGGATCAGATGAAGGAATATCAATTTTATTTTCTGGGTTTACTTTTGATGGATCAAACCGGATAACTTTCCAAAGTTTTCCATTGCTGTAGTATTTATAAAATTCAAGCCACTTTAATGAATCGTTGTTGTTCCCATATAAAACCTTGGAAACAAGCTGACCTTCAAGATTATATTCATATTTAAAATGCATGAGTCTTTCTATCCCAATGAGTTTTTTAAGGGATACTCTATCGTTAAAATCTATATACCTGTATTTTTCAGATAGAGGTATGTTATGAACATAAAGACTACTATCTAATACTCTTCTTTTATGGTTGTATCGAACGAAAGTAGAGTGCGTTAGCTCCCTAGTTTCTGTCCCAAAATTACGGGATATAGTATAAGTTTTAATCGTTTTTGTTTTTGTCATCCCAGCCAAAATGGCACTAAGAAATATGGCCAGATACAGTATTTGCTTTATTAGCTTCATCTAAACACAATTTTCACTACTTTTTCTAATTTAAACTAGCAATTTTTTATAAATAAATGGATATGTTTTTCAATTATAACTATATACAAAAAACCAAAGAAAATTACTACTTAAAGTAGTGCCTTATAATATGATAAACTCCCTAAGTTGCTATATATCAATAATATAAAGAATATCATTTTATTGTTGACTTTAGAATAAAGATTGTTTTAATATTGGTTTATAGCGGAGTCCAATATGTTGCAAAAATTAAAACATATAACCCTTTTTGCGTCCCTGATTGTATCAGGTGCAATGGCGGCTACACTTGAGGATATCAAGTATGACCCTAAGAGCAATGGGCTTATGCTAAGTATCGAATTCTCTGAGCCAATTCCAGATGATAATATTATTGGTTGGAAATCAGATAGAAATTGGCTGTATATAACTTTATTGGGAGTAAAACACCAGAATAATATTAAACCTAAGTCTGATCCTAATAATTTAATCAAAGAGTTGGTTATAGATAACTTTGATGAATCTGTTCAAATCGCGGTACTTTTAACTAAAAAAATTCAATGGTACAATATAATTAACTCAAAAAATTCTTCATCTGCAGTGGTATTTATACACACTGAAATGAAAAATGATCAGCAGGCTAATTTTAAGCGCCATATTGATAGGACTGGCAGATCTGTTTTTTCAGAGGTAGCTCAGGAAGGGTTTCCTACATATAATACAAGTTTTCAGGCAGCATTTAATAAGGCAAGAGAAGATCTTGGCCCAAATGCAATATTCAAATATAAAGGGAATCTCTATCACACAAACCACCCTAATGAGGTATCTAAAGTTTTATTGTCTGGTCTAGATAATAAAAAATACGAGGATTCAATAGATGATTATTTTACTCAATATTCGAATACTTTTTCAAATAATGACGATGTTGCATGGGACGATGGTCTTGTAGAGGACAATAATTCTAATATAAACACTGTTGATGAATACTTCATTGAACAAGAATCAGGGGAAGAATTAACCGAGTGGGAAGATTTATCTGAAAAACAGGACCACACAAGCAGTCTAAGTCTTTGGGATAAAATGAGTGCAGCTAAAGAGAACGATAATAAAGCTGCTTTATTTGATAATCTAGAGTCTTCAAAAGGACAGCTTATTGAAGAGCTAGCAGAACATTCTATAATTAATGATAAACTAGATGGAAGAATTGTAAAAGTTCCCAAAACATCATGGTGGCAAAAACTACCGTTTGTATCTATTTCAAAAAGTAAAATAAGTAAGTATGGGAAACCGAAGAATGATAAACTATTATTGGGGCAATCAGCAATAAGAATAGATGCTAATCTAGATGGGGTCCCTATTTATATAGACGGTAGGTATATTGGTCACACTCCTCTAAAAACACCTATTCGTGTAGAGCCAGGTTGGCACCAGGTTAGTGGTTTTTCACCACAATATTTAATGTATTTAAATACAGGAACGATAGACTATGTTTCTAACGACCCGATGTTACACAATCAAATATTTGGGACAGAAACATTATATGTAGAAGGTGGGAAAATTGCAAGATCTGAGATGAGATTTGATTATGTTGGCCCTTCTCTACCTGTTAAGAAAAAAAATGGAGGCTGGTTAGTTGGCTTTCCTGTTGTGATAACATTCTTTTACTTGCTTGCTTGGGGTGTCGCATAAGGCAAAACTATATTCCCCCCTACACAGCTAGAAGTGTTTCAAAATGTCTCCATTTTAATCATAAATAGATTCATATTTATAATCTAATACACACATAATACTTTTTTTATTTATTCTAAAAAAGTATAGTTTTTATTCGTGAAAATGAATAAAAAAATTAAGTCACATATATTGTCTCAAACAGTTGATAAAAACAATAGAAAAATTGGTATAGAAGTTGAATGTTTTGTTTATACAAAAAACATTAAAAGAATACCTGTTAACCCATCAAATAATTATTCTGCAATTAATCTTTTACATGAATTAAATAACGTATCTAACAAAACTGACGGAGTTTACTCATTAGAGCCCGGAGGTCAAATAGAGTGGTCTAGCCCCCCTTTTTCTGATATTAGCGGCCTAGAAAAATCACTTTATAGTTACAAAAAATTAATTGACGATGTTTTGAAAAAAAGAAATCTAATGTCGCTATATATCGGGGTTGACCCTTTTTGCGATCCTGAAAGTATAGATCTTATAGAACATAAAAAATATCAGTTAATGAATTCAAATATGAAAAAAAACGGTACACTTGGCAAGTGGATGATGAGAAATACAGCTAGTATACAAGTAAACTATGATATAATTGATGAAAGGGATGCAGAGGAGATTATGTTTATTTCAGATTGTATTCATCCAATATCAGCATATCTTTTTTCTAACAGTCCCTTTCAATTATGCAAACCTGTCGGCGATAATAATCTTCGCAATCAAATCTGGGAAAATACGGACAGCAATAGATGCAGAAGTTTGTTTGACCATAAAATTGATCGACCAGATCAACTTATAGATTCATACATTAAATTTATGATGGGAGTTCCTGGAATATTTCAATTAGATGACGATTTGCAAATTCAAAACACTGATTTAACACTTGGGAAACAGCTAGAGCAAAAATTAATCAATAAGAAAATCAAAAAGGAAGATATACAAGCTGCGCTACATCAGATTTTTACTAACGTTCGCCTTAAGTCTTTAATTGAAATTAGAGACATTGACTGCCTCCCATTTAGGCATATTCTTGCTCCAGTCGCATTTCTCACTGGGTTATTAACAGATAATTCTATTCGAAAGCAACTAATTAGTGAATTTTTGAAATGGAGCACGCAAGAAAGACAACTATGGAATAGAGCAGCACTTAAATTAGACCCAAATCAATCGGGACCAGATAACAGAACTTATTTAGATTGGATTACATGGGTTGGTGAAATAGCAATAAAAGGACTTTGTAATAGGGGATATAATGAAACAAAATATTTCTCCAATTATTTTTATAATATTATTGAAAAAGGGCCAATAAGTATTCAGGATCAGAACCACTTCAAATCTTCGAATAAATCATTACGTGAATTCCTGTTCACTATCAAATGATTGTTCGTGACCAAGGGGTTTTATATGCTTAATTTCTTCCTTAATTTTCTGATTTATTCCCAATAAGAGTAATGGAAAAACAAATAACGAACGACAGAATAGGAACAACCCTACGAACTGATAAATGGTGGGTAGAACCATTATGGACTGGATTGGGATTTCTTAGTTTTGTGGTATATACCACCTGGGCAATGTTTCAGGGTGACCATTACTGGTGGAGTGCAGGTCAAGAGGGGTTTGGTGGTTATTTATCTCCGTTTTATTCACCACTTTTATTTATAAAAGAAGGTGTTGAAGGGGCTGCTCCTTTGGGTCATGCCTGGTTTGGATCTTGGCCAAAATGGTGGCCAAAATTGATTGTTGCCTCTCCCGCAATTCTTATTCTTGCTGGGCCTCTATCCTTCCGTATGACTTGCTATTATTACAGGAAGTTTTATTACCGAGCATATTTTTTGTCACCTCCTGCCTGTGCTGTGTCCGGGGTGCCTCAGAAAAAATATCAAGGTGAAACGGCTCTTATGATTTTTCAAAACTTGCACAGATATACTCTATATATTGCTTTGGGATTTGTGGCGGTATTATCCTATGATGGTATTTTATCTTTATTCCGTGGCGGGGAATTTGGGATAGGAGTTGGTTCCGTAATCCTATTGATTAATCCTCTTCTTTTAGCCGGATATGTATTTGGTTGTCATGCATTCAGACACCTAGCTGGTGGTGGGATGGATTGTTTTTCGTGTCCAAATGGTCAGAAAAAAGTAAGATATAATTTTTGGAGAGGCGTTTCTTGGCTTAATGGGAGACACATGTTTTGGGCTTGGATCAGCATGGTTTGGGTAGGTTTTACAGATTATTATGTACGAATGGTTTCCTCAGGTCTTTGGACTGATTATAGTACTTGGATCCTATAAATGTTTGACATTGCTGATATTCAATCTGTAGAGCATGATGTAATTATAATTGGAGCAGGAGGAGCGGGATTACGCGCAGCAATTGAATGTTCCAAAAGAGGATTAAGCACAGGACTAATTTGTAAATCTTTACTTGGTAAGGCTCACACTGTGATGGCTGAAGGTGGTGTAGCAGCCGCACTGGGGAATGTAGATAATCGCGATCATTGGAAAATGCATTTCCGAGATACAATGCGAGGCGGTAAGTTTTTGAATGTGTGGCGCATGGCAGAGTTACATGCAAAACAAGCCCCAGATCGTGTCCGAGAATTAGAAGAATGGGGAGCTGTTTTTGATCGCACAAACAAAGGACTAATTAACCAGCGTAATTTTGGGGGACATCGTTATCCTAGATTAGCACATGTAGGTGATCGAACCGGGTTAGAAATCATCCGGACACTTCAAGATTATGGCGTTCATCAGGGGATAGAAGTTTATATGGAATGTACAGGCTTAGATCTCATTAAAGATGGAAATAAAATTTCTGGTATGGTGGGAATGTGGCGGGATAGTGGACAATTTATCATTTTTAAAACAGGAGCTGTAATAATGGCTACTGGAGGAGGAGGAAAAGCCTGGAAAGTTACGTCCAATTCTTGGGAATACACTGGCGATGGTCACGCTATGGCCTATGAAGCAGGAGCGGAACTAATAGACATGGAATTTACTCAGTTTCATCCAACAGGAATGGTTTGGCCACCCTCTGTACATGGTACACTAGTAACTGAAGGTGTTCGAGGAGAGGGAGGTATTCTTGTAAATAGTGAAGGACATAGGTTTATGTTTGACAATATTCCCAAGCGTTTTGCATCAGAGACTGCAGATACTGAAGAGGAAGCAGGAAGATGGCTGGCAGGTGACACAAATGCTCGTAGGCCCCCAGAGCTTCTCACTCGAGATGTAGTAGCCCGCGCTATAAGAAAAGAGGTTAAAGCCGGAAGAGGGTCTCCACATGGAGGGGCATTTTTAGATATTGCAAACCAACGAAGTGAAGAGGATATTAAAAAGAAACTTCCCTCTATGTATCATCAGTTCAAAGTACTTGCAGAACTAGATATTACTAAAGACGTCATGGAAGTAGGCCCCACATTGCACTACATGATGGGCGGTATTCGAGTTGATGCAGATACACAAATGTCTAACGTGCCAGGACTATTTGCTTGTGGCGAATGTTCAGGGGGTATGCATGGAGCAAATCGCTTAGGTGGGAATTCCCTATCAGACCTTTTAGTTTTCGGAAAACTTGCAGGTGCGGGTGTTTCAGACTATATCAAAAAATTAAATCAGAAACCGCAAATTGATGATGATCAGATAAAATTCATTATTCGTAATGCAACAGTAATTCTTAACAGGGAAGCTGGTGAAAACCCCTATCTTATGCATGAAAAACTTGTGGAAAATATGCAAAACAGTGTAGGTATTGTTCGAACTGAAAAACTCTTATCCGAAGGAATTACAAAACTGGAAGATTTGAAACTATCTTACAAAAATATTAAAGCGAGTGGTGCTTCGCAGTACAATCCAGGTTGGCACGAAGCTTTGGCACTTAGAAATTTAATTATTACAGCTGAATCTGTGGCTAGATCAGCACTCATGCGCGAGGAAAGTCGCGGAGCTCACACAAGGGTTGATTTCCCGGGTGAGAAAGATGAGTGGCTTGATTACAATGTCGTTCTTAGTAAAGATGAAAATGGGAATATGCGGACAAGCAAAATTCCTAGAGAAAAACCAGATAAAGAACTTGAAAGAATAGCAAATTTATCTATGGAATCTTTAGAAAGTGAAATATCTTCTGAAAAATAGATTACAATGTCATTGAGAAATTTTAAACTTTATCGCGGAAATGATTCAGATGGGCAATTAGTTGATTACCAAATCAAAGTAGACCAGGGTATGGTTGTTTTGGATGTTATTCATCGAATTCAGGCTAAAGAGGCTAATGATTTAGCTGTTCGATGGAATTGTAAAGCAGGAAAGTGTGGTTCTTGCAGTGTTGAAATTAATGGAAAGCCGAAACTTGCATGTATGACCAGGATGAATGAATATAAATCAGAAGAAACCATATCAATTCGTCCGTTAAAAACTTTTCCTACAATAAAAGACCTAGTATCAGATGTTTCTTGGAATTATAAACAAAACAAACGTATATCTCCTTTTACACCAGACCCATCGCAAAAAGATGAAAAAGGTAACTACAAGATGTTTCAGGAAGATGTAGATCGGATTCAGGAATTTCGTAAATGTATTGAGTGTTATTTATGCCAAAATGTATGTCATGTTTTACGTGACCATAATCGTAAAGACAATTTTGTAGGACCAAGATTTATGATTCGACTAGCGGGTTTAGATATGCACCCTCTTGATAAGGAAGATCGGATTCCAGCTGCCAAGGAAGATTTTGGATCAGGAATGTGTAATATTACCCGTTGTTGTACAGATGTTTGCCCGGAACACATACAGATCACTGATAACGGAATTATTCCATTGAAAGAACGCGTTGTTGATCGATTTTATGATCCTATTATGTGGTTATG
>ERZ651768.272-NODE-272-length-38811-cov-4.141375_pt1 | contig 38811 bp, 25 predicted proteins | sample MGYA00514754_ERZ651768 | MGnify/ENA metagenome assembly ERZ651768
CTCGTCTAATGAGGAGGTTCCGGAAGTCAGTTTCTGCACCCTGCGGCGACGTTCCAACAGTGCGACACCACTGACGAAGCCGCCTATGTTCGCCAACTTCTTCGCTCCTTGGATGATCTTCGCAGACACAGCCTCTCCCAACTCTGCCTGCTCCGCCAGCTCTGGTGGGCTCATCACGGCAATGGCCAGAAGATCCTCGAAGCCGGCCTCGCGTAGCTTCTCAGCGGTTGCTGGACCAACTCCGGGCAGATCCTCGACGGTCGGCTCCGGCTCGTCCACGTCTATCACAATCTCTTCCTCATCGATATTCTCAAGTTCGTGGCACTCCACTGATTCGACCACGGCACATGTACCAGGTCGAAGATCATGGGTTATCCCATTAATTGTTATCAATCCTCTACCCGACTGCACCATAAAAACCTCACCCATATCAGGATGACTATGTTTCATTACCTTTTCTCCTGACGGAAAAACCGACTGAGCCAATTGAGTTATATTTCCGAATTCATGATTTGCAAGCCAAACCCGTTTGTTGATTCGTTCGTTATGGGAATTGGACTGTGACGAAATATCCTTGAGGTTTAATAGTTTCATTGGCAAAGTTCCCAGTATTATTCTTCGTAACGCTGATAATCTTTATGGTTATGGAGATGCTTCCTGGCGTATTTAACGCTGGTGAATCCTCCCAGCACCTTCCGGCCACGTTTAGTCTGGAAAAATGGATGATTTTTTGTAAGCGGTGGATATTTTTTCAATATCTGGTCAAATTCCGTCCGCACTTTCTGAACCTGTTGATCCTCCGAATTGGTAACATTAATATAACCATATCCATCGCGACTGTCACCGCAATCATAGAAACGGCCTCTGGGCATGTCCAGGATCGGATTAACTGCCTCCAGCAGGTATCGTTTCGTCCGGACAAGCTGGCTGGTACCGATGGTGCTGTATATCCAGTCGCGGTGCCGGTCGGTTTCACCACTGAAGAATGGTTTTAGACTTGTACCATCAACCCTATAATCCGAAGGTAATTTACCGCCGGCATAATCCACAAGGGTCGGCAATATATCAGTCAAGTCAGTTAACTCGGCTGTTAAACCGCGCTTCTTCACTGGACCTCCATAAGCTACAAAAGGTATCTGACAGCCTCGTTCAACCGCCCTGGATTTCGCCGTCGAACCGGACCCATTATCAGAACAATAGATAATGATCGTATTTTCCAGTAAACCCAGATCCTGCACGTGCTGGATTATCCGGCCCACCAGAACATCGATATATTCATTCATACTCTGGAAGCGAGCAGCATTTTCCTCAGAATCAGTGCTCTTTTGTATTACTCCAACGGATCCCCTTTTCGGATTTGTCGATGGGCCTACTCTTGTACCATGGGGCGCCACCATGGGATAGTAAGCCAGGAAGGGCTGATCTTTCTTGCGTTCAATAAAATCACAAATGAAATCAGTAAATATATCCGGACCGAAATCGTCTGGTTTTGTATCCAGCAGTTTATGGTTTTGCACAATGCCAGGATGCCAGTAACGGGCTGTAGTATTATCATTCTCCCAGTCACCCCTAAATTCCTGATTCCCGGATAACTTTCTGATTTCGCCAATCGATTCCCACAGACAGTATTCATCAAAACCACCCTCTTCTGAATATGGCGTTCCTTTTCCAAGATGCCATTTACCAGCAATTGCGGTAGCGTAACCGGTCTGTTTCATCAGCTTGGAAAAACTGTGATGATACTTATGCAGATCTTTGGTTTCACCATTTTGGGGAACATACAGATTATTATGATAGAATCCGGTCCGATTAGCATACCGACCGGTCATGATCATCGCCCTAGTCGGGCTGCAGATTGCACAGGCCCAGGCCGTCTGGAATTGGACACCTTCACGCGCCATAAAATCAATATTGGGCGTTTTGACAGAATCATTACTGTAGCATCCATATAGATCAGGACTCACATCATCGGACATTATCAGGATGATATTGGGGGGGGGTCTTTTCCTCCCCGCGATGGCTGAGTGGGCAATTTGCGGAACTGCCAGACCAGCAGCTCCGATTCCGGCGGTTGTTAAAAATTGTCGTCTGGTAATTTTCATGGTGTAATACCTCTTACTATTTTAATAATAGACATTTTTTCACCTGCACCCCATTCTCAGATTCCAGCCTGATGAAATAAATACCTGTACTGATTTCCACCGGATTCCATTCGATTATGTAGTGTCCATCAACCATGAATTTATTCAGAATTGTATTTATTAATTGCCCGGTAATGGAATGAACAGACAAGCGGATTTGCTGGGGGTGATTCAGATTAAACCTGATTTGAGTGCGGGAATTAAAAGGATTGGGATAATTTTGCTGCAGATGAAAAGCTTTTGGCAACGTTTCAGTGTTTCTTTGTTCATCAACATCAAGCTGATATGAACTTACGTCCCAGGTGACACCCGGAGTCCAGTTTTCACCTCCGTATTCATAAGCACCCAGATCGGGAGCGTTTCCCACATAGCCATCAGTAATTCCTTCAACATGTATACCAGCATCAATCAGAGCAGAATCAGGCTTGGGCCGAAAATCATATTCGTCGGGATTGTAATCTTCAAAATTCTCGTAAGCAGGCGCAGATATCAAAAGATCTTTTACATCACCGCCCGTTTCATACTCATTCCAGTTGTGGTCATAAATGCCCGGTACCGGATAATTCTGGTATGTATCTGACCTATGGCCTGCTATTTTATCGGCAGCATTATTGCGTGTAATGGTGCCTTCATTGCCACCTAGATCGATGAGGATGATGATGCCATTTTTTTCTGTATCAAAACTTGTGTTATTGTACACGAAATGATGGTGTCCCTTAACCATGTGACTTGACATTATATTCCAAGAGACATTGTGATGCATTGTTCCCTGAGTTCCATCTCCATCACCATCGAATCTTGCGCCATATTTTGGACTGTCATGCAACCAGTTATAGCGTATTTCTGCCCCAGGTTGCTGCCCTTCCATCAAATGAACAATAGCACCATCACTTTGAAGATAACCCGTATCATACATGTCATTGTATTCTACAATGCTTATGTCACCTGGGTTGATACCGGAGGATGCACCGGTTCTATGCAGAGTATTCTGACGAAATACATTATTGTCGCCATTCATTCTGATGGTGGTCATTACCGATGAAAGATCAGTGACAGTATAATCGATATGATAAAAATAGCAATTTTCAATTGTATTATTACCTGAGGATGTCTCAATAGCACCGCCATCGGTGTACCTGAATGCACATTGACTGACCGTGCAGTAATTACCACCTGTGATTAAGGTCATTTCCGGTTGAGTATCCACTATACCAAGCATTCTTTTATAGCAGCTTGGGTACAGAAAATTGCTACTGTCAACCACCATGTAATCTGAATTATCCATTTTGAAAGTGGATGCAAAAAAGTGTAATCCCTTAAGCTCTATGTAACTTGAATTTGTGATCTGAAAAGAGTATGACTGAACTTTGCCATGAATGTTAAGATTATTCGGATCAGCATTACCGGGCGGCCAGAAATACAACTCATTCGTCTCATGATCGAAAAACCACTCACTCTCCTGATCAAGAAACTCTAGTTTTTTCTCCAGAAAATAATAATGATGTTTCGTGCGATAACCAGATTCAGGCACCGGATCGTAGGTAAAAGTGCTATTCCCGACACCGTGACTGTTAACAAACCTTGTCCAGGTTTTAAATGACCCAACATTCAGAATACCAATAGCCCCAGTCATGTCGATGCCGGAATTTGCCAGGTTCACATCATCATGTGGGTCATCTACCATTACACCATTGCTACCGTTATCTTCATCACCATGTGCCCAATGCTGCTCCTGATTCCATACGCTACCATCTACAAATCCTGCGTTAGGCCAGCGGGCCATGACCATTTCCTCACTATTCACAAAAAGCTGCCAGATGTCTACCATCAGCGTTGTTTTATAGATGTTTCCATCCTGGACAGTCCAAGAACTGGTTATCGGGATAGTACCGTCAAGTATGACAGGCTCATCCTGGTAATTAGTAAAAGTAATCGGGTCAGATGAATTGCCATTTAAATTATTGATCTGTATTTCTTCGTGATAAGTTCCTGCTCGCAGATAACAGTTATCACCGGATTGCATCAGATCAGCAGCATGCTGAATTGTCTGGAAAGGAGCTCCGATTGTACCACTGTTTTCATCGGAACCATTTGGTGAAACATAATAATCAGTGGCACTTAAAAGAGAGACTGAAATTATTAAAACTAAGTAGAGAATCACTTTTTTCGTTAGCAAATTGATACCAATGCTATTGTGCTTATGGGAAATCACTTCAGCAAGATCATCTTTCTGGCCACACTGTAGTCACCAGCCTGTATTCGATAGAAATATATTCAGGCACTGACTGTGTATCCAACCTGGTCATTACCATTCCAGCGGATTGTATGATAGCCGACTTTCTGAATCTGATTTGCCTTCAGATAATTGCAATCTATTTCTAAGAAAGTAAAAGGGGCAGATTAATTAATCTACCCCTTTATTGGGATCATCCAATCACGTATTGTAACCTTAGGAGGTAAATGGAGAATAATACATGATACAGAAGCTTATATGATGCGTTAATTATTTCATCAATATCATTTTCCTAGTAACGTATACGCCACCACCGGTCAATGTGTAGAAATAGATTCCCGATGGCAGATCAACACCATTAAACCTTACCGTGTGCACACCGGCGGGATAATTGCCACTGGCAATCAGGGCAACTTCCTGGCCAATCATATTGAATGCCTTTAAACTGATATCATCGGCAATCGGTAGATCAAAAGTTATCTTAGTCACAGGGTTGAATGGATTAGGATAGTTCTGACCCAGAGAGTAACCATCGATAATGACCGGAGAATCATCGTACACACTGACGACTGCGGTTGGATCCCAACGTGGATCACCAATGGTTGAGCTATCGCTACCGGCACCGAACAGCGGTGAACCTGCTAGCAGGGTGAAATCACCTGTTGAATCACTGGTAAATAAAGGATCAACCTGGAGATTGTGCCCCCCATCCGTCCACTGTTGGACTGGTCCACTGCCAGAATTGTACCAATTGCAGTAATCTACTAGAACAGCATCTGATTCCTGAATATTGATTACTTGATTTCCAACATCTGTTATTGTTGTGTTCATAATGGTAGATGCCGAATTCACATAATTTAACATAATGGCATTTCTATTATTTCCGGCTATACCATTGATGGTGTTATGATTGATAACAGCCGTGCCGTATAAACTATTAACACTTCCTTCATTCACATCTCTCATCGCAAACGCAATTGTATTATGATCCGTGTTATTTACGGTATTGTTCGTGAACTGGGTGTAACTAAGAACGCCGCGCCCATGACCGGGTTTATGGTTGATCTTTGGACCGCCACCAAGAAAATTATTAAAAACACAGTTATCGATAATCAAGGTGTCCAGAACACCATGTAACCCAGGGGTTGTGGCTATTGTATCACCATCAACAACGACAGGATCGTTGTCCTCATAATCGATACCGTCGAAGTGCCAGCTTCCATCAGCCACCATAAATGAATCCAACACACCAGTGATACTCATTGTGGCCTGACTGGCGTCACGGAAAAGACAATCAGTAAACTTCCAATTCACTCCCTCATAGGCCCGATTACGGAACATACGGGTTACAAGACCGGCCGTCTTGGCTGAATCACGTGCTTCAGACATGGTCACCTCCAGTCCTTCAAGTGTCAGACTGGCGTAAGTGAAGGCTAAGGTTCTTTCCAGGTTCGCAATGACCGCAGAGTCAGTTGACCATAAGAATGAAAGGATGGGCCTGCTTGCCAGTCCATCGAATGCCGCAATCGTTACTGGCCTTAACACGAAAAGCGGATCATTGCTATAAACACCTTCCGCGACCAGTACCAGCCTATCTCCTGCTGCAGCCGTGTCCAACGCACCTGTGATCGTATTATTTCCGGGCTGGACAAATATATCGGTCGCCATCAAGCCAGATGAAGCCACTACCAATAATAAACCAACTGTTAACATTTTTTTCATTATTTTCCTCCTTAATTGATTATTTAGAATTCTTAAATATAATATATATACTTAATATACCAAATATTATTTTTTTTATTCCAGTAAACAAAACTGATTTTTTCATGAATTAAATATTCAACTAGTGAATGTATTGGGTCTTTACTTTCAATCTCTATGAATTAAAGACCGAATCTCAATGATACGCCTAAATGGTTTTCAGTCTTGAGTACATAATTAAGATTTGTTTCCCACGAATCATAGTACTTAAGAAATCGGTACTCATAACCCAGATCAATCTGTCCGAACGGGAAAGCCACGCTGATTCCCGCACTTACACTTTCCATTTCAGGCCCCTTATGACGGAAGGCTGCCCTGTTCGGGACGAATACCTCAGGCACACTACGGTAGCCGGTCATAACTGATATACCGGGAGTTATTCCGTATTTCATTCCAATTCCAAAAGTTGTTTGATCCACCCAGTTCAATCGTATTGTATCCAGTTGAAAAATAGTATGATTAAAACTGGTGTCAGTATATGAAAAATTTGTCTGGCTGTAAGGGTTAAACCCAATATCAAAAGATATGCTCAGTCGATTCTTTGGTTCGATCTTTGCTCCAAGTGCTATTGTAATGGGTAAGTCTATCTGGTCTTGTCCATTTATGTTTTTGGTAATTATTGTATCATTCTCAAAAAATTCAATTGTGTAATCCCAGTCGCGGGTTATTGTATAAGGACTGGTTATACAGAACCCCAGGTCAAATTGCTTGTAATTGAATAAAATCCCGAATTTTGTAGAAAAACCACTGTAGGTAGAATTACCGGACTGTACAACTGTCATTGTATCGTATGTGAATGCAAAATTATCATTTGTCGGAAATAAGAAATAGCCCATTTTATCCATTTCAAGATGATCATCACTCTCACCGCTCAAATTCTGTATTGATAATCCTAATTGCAGATGATCACTTAATTTAAATGCTAAACCAGCAGTCAAACCATTAATGCCTCCAACCCTCATTCGCTCGTATTTAAACCAGTTCATAACCATTGAGTCAGGAGTTGCTATAATTACAGGATTGGTCCGATCACCAAAATGAGGATTGAGATAGGTATCATTACGATCATATTCATAAATATCATTTCGCCGGGCCAACCCAGCAGCCAAAACCAGGCTCTTACCCATAATTTTTAAAGGAATTGCCAGAGAGATATTGTTCACGGGCGATTGTGATATATAACTATCCTTCCAATCTGCTACATCCGGACTGTACTGGTCGAAGCCGAGCAAAGGAATGGCATAATCATCTGGTGACATCAATCTCACCAATGCGGTATCAAGCAAACCATTATGACGCGGGTCAGGCACATAGCGACCATCCAGTAGGGCCGGTAAAAGTGGATGTTTTCTACTTTCAGTCCAATACTGGTTCTCATGCTGCTTCCACTGACTGGATTTACCTGTTATACTGATCTGCAGCCGATTTATATCACCCAGACCGGCTGGATTATTAAACAAGCTATTAACGTCTCCTGTTTGCGCTATAGAGGTGTACCCTTGAGCTAAGGCTTGAGCACTGAACACATTTAATGTTGAAAGCCCCTGAAACCCCAGCGGGTCTCCATTCCCTTGAGACGTTGAGACCGTAGGTAAGAAATACAGCACACCCAATAAAATAAAACTAATCCTAAGATGACTGAGCAATTTCAATGTAAAAGAAAAAATTGTATGATTTGTATTTCTAATCATTCTCAAAACTCTATCCCAGCACTTATTCGATGGATATTTAAAAGATACTTTCCATAGCTAGCGTAGGAATAATCTCCGCGAAAATTATTAATTCGAACACCCATACCAAAATTTATACCCTGAGTATCATAGTTAAACTTGTAGCCTGATCGAATAAACAGAAGATCCTTATACCCCCACTCCAGCCCCGTATTATATTGCTGACCATAGTCGCGAGGTCCGACAATTTCAAACGCCACGCGTAGGCGCTGCTCTTCAGATCGAAAGAACATAGGGCTTGCTGAGGATATAATAAACCCCGATATTCCTAACACAAGAGTTTGCGGCAGTGGATAGGATTCGAAATCAACATTATTTGTTTCAGGATCTTCATCCCCGAATGATACTTCTGGGCCAAAATTCCTAATGACCGCAGAGGTTTGAATAGTTCTATAGCCTGTTTTATATAGCAACCCAAAATCAAAACCAAAACCGTCCGCGGAAGCCATGACAAGATCTTCCCGAACATATTTTGATGAAACCCCAAATGAAAATTTATCTGTAAGTGACTTAGCCAAAGAGAGACCAACCACCATCTGATTGGGGCTAATAGTCTCTCCCGTGAGACCCGGATTATAAGTCCCGTCATCCATAAACACCAGTTGCTCTGTTGTTGTTACATCAATCGATCCAACATCAGTAAAGATTGCGTGAAGTCCAAGTGTTCCGCCAGTACCAATATTGTAAGCCAGAGAAAGGGCAGTTGTTTTAACCTGAAAAAAGTATTCATAAAAGGACAGCGATAGGTCACGCTTTTTTACCTCAGATAGGCCTGCAGGATTATAAAAGGCTGCATTGGCATTATTGATTGTTGAAGTTACAGCATTTCCCATCCCAGTAGACTGTGCATCAGGCATCACCTTCAGAAACTGAAAAATAGTTGTACCGACTTTATTCTGTCCTGAAAGCGGGTTAAAAACCGAGAATAGGAAGACAGTCAGGATCATCAATGATTGTCTTATATATTTACTTATTTCAGTCATTTCTCATCGATTGCATCATTTAATGATTACAAATTTTCCACCGGTTTCATCCCCTTCAGGTGTGGAAACAACAAAGAAATACATGCCCGGCGCCATAACCTGGTGGTTAAGGGTTACCTGATAAAAGGGTTCCGAATAGGTTGGTACATCATGATTAATTACATCAATCAACTGCCCGGCAAATGAAAATATTCTTACAGTACACTTCGCCGGCAAACCATAAAATCCAATTTGATCCTCAGTGCCTGTGCCAGAAAAACCAGAGTTTAAAACAAAAGGATTCGGCACAACATATACCTTCCCCATTTTGGCAACAGCGCCAATGTTTTTTTGATAATGGGTAATATTGGTCTTGCCACTTTCCATATTCTGATCATTTATGGATGTGACCGCATAAAAGGAAAAGTCACCAACCTTGAAATCTATATCATCATCAATCATCTCGTACAGATCCAGTTCAGTATTCACTGAGCCCAGCGGCAATTCCTTCAACAGCTTCCACGGACCAATCGGATGAATACTGCGATAGACATTAAATTGCATAAGATTACCAGCAGCGTGCGTAAAAGATTCAACGGCACGCCCCCAACGTAACCGGACTGAAGCATCATCAAGAGTTTCAACCGTTATGTCTGGTGCCGGATAGGGTATCGGTACCGCATAATTGCCATCCTTAGCATTATTCTCCGGCCAGCAAACTAATTCCCCATCAGCCCAGGTAGAATCATGAGGTATCACCTGTCCGGTGTAGGCTTCCCAGGCTTTCCGAGCCACATCATTCACCGTAATGACATCAGAGTTTACATAGTCGGGGTATCCATAATCATCAATGTAGTTTTCAGTCATCACCTGACCATTAATAACGACCCTGCGATTCATGGATGGAACAGTGCCCCACAAATCATCTTTTTGATGACCTCCCCAGTATTGCTTGGCAGCATCTGCGCCATAGCCTACTACCTGGGCAAAGGAATACTCCAGTTTATCTCCCTTAGATAAAGTATAAGGACCAAAAGCAAAACTGCGGCCAGGATAATCGGAATGAGTATGTTCGAACTGTCCACGACCAGTCCAGGCTGTATTCAGACCCCACTGTTCAACCTCTTCTAGATTGAAAAATCCGTTTGCACGCGAATCAGTCCTCAATTGCGGTCTATTCCCAGCCATAACTACTACAGATGAAAACCAGGCATGAGTCAAAAAGGTGTGATACGGCTGTTTGATGCGGAGCTGATCATCCAGTTCATCTTCAGTTGGCTCATATTCACTGTCACTGGAAGTTGAATCAGGTCCATCAAACACAGTCAGATGGTTTTGATCATAATACAGCATGGTATAGCCAACCGCGGCCGGACTGCTGAAACCACCGCCATTTACTCCGCTGGACGCGAACTCCTGAAATAATTCCGGAATCGGTTCCGGCTTCCCGGCCAGGTCAAAATTTCCTCCCGTCTCACAGTCCATATTGAACGCCAGCCAATAATCAGGGTCAAATGATGCCCAGTTATCCCCCTTGAATATACCAGGCTTCCATTTCCATTGATTATAGTGACGCTGATAGCCATACATAGACGGAGCAAAACTCTGTGCAAAATAAATGAGTACATCGACCAGTGTATCCACCGTGTCCATCTCAATCGTGGATGGATCCATATCGGTATTACCGGTGAATTCAAATTCATATTCATGGAGAACAATATCATCATAATCAGGGTAACTGTAAGATCTGGTCGTACGCTGCACTGTCAACCCCACACTGGTAGCCCACTTGGCATATACAATCTGCTCAGCTTCATTCGGATCAAAATCAGGATTCAGACTGCCATCATCCAGTAGTGGATAGTTCTGTACTTCATAAAAACTGATTGGAAAGGTCCAGACCCCAACACTGGTCTCGGGTCCTCCGTCGCCAATCATACCGCAGAAGGCGAACTTTTTATTTTTATATTCCAGACTACCGGGATAATTGACGGAAATATGAATACCGCCGCCAAGGGAATTATGCTGACCGTCGTATTCAACACCTGCCACAATCGTTTTTGACCTGCCCGGCCATTCAAACATCGGCTGGGCCGACCATTCTATTCCGTTATTTTTCAGGGGCTGGGACAAAATACCATTATTGAACACTGATTCGTGGAGCATACCCCGATCATGGATGATATATTCACGCTGGGCCACTAGCGATTGGCTGATTATCAGCAGTATAAATGCGCTTTTAACTGAATTCTTTGCATTCATCATTGTGTGCATTCCTGATTTGTAATAAATACAGCAAGACACTCCGGATAATCCCAGAAATCCCACACATTATTACCTTCACCTTCATCACCGGTGTCTGCGATTCCATCCAATCCAAAATCTGAAAATTCCTCAGCAGGATCCCAAGTCCCATTTCCATTTGCATCAGACAAGCTTTCAGGCATAGGACAAATTGAATTTTCTTGAATAGATAACACATCCAACTGTTCGGTCAGAGCACAGTTAAGATTATCAATGTCTGTGATACTATTCCCTTTTAATCTTAATTCTTTGAGCCCAACAAGCTCGTTAATAAAAGATGGAATCTGATCTAAAAAACTATGCTGAACTTGAAGAACCTGAAGCCCTGTAAGATTGCCAATCGACTCGGGCAATTGGGCAAGCCTGGTATACTCCAGCTGAAGCTCACTTAATTTAAACAGATTCCCGATCTCTGATGGAAGCGAATCCAAGTATGTATTTATAACGTGTAATTCTTCAAGCTCTGTTAACGCATCAATGGATCCCGGAAGCTTTGATACACGAGGATTAGACAGCCAGAGATATACCAGGCGGCTATCACGCCAGTGCTGGATGCCCAGGCCCAGAGGTTCGATCACTAATGGAATATTTCTAACTCCATCAGCATCATAATCAATATAGGTTTCCTGGTCCCATATACCATTGTCTTCCCCATAGTCACCTGTCGAGCTAACACCATCCAGCCCCCAATCATAATAATCTTCACCCATATCCCAGATGCCATTCCCATTAAGATCATCAAATGGCTCCACATCGTCCCAGACACCATTGTTATTATCATCAGAAAATGGTTCTCCCACATTATACAAACCATCTCCGTTAAGATCAAAAAAGCTCTCTCCCTCATCACGAATACCATTATCATTTAAGTCGTCAAATGACTCAGCAAGGTCCCAAATGCCATTCCCGTTTAAGTCATCGAATGGCTCAGACCCATCCATCTCACCATTACCGTTCAAATCAACCAGCATAGGCTCTCTTGACTGCAGATCGTTCAGGTCAATAATGTCCTGCAAAACGGCCAGGTCGCCTTCATTGTGTTCAATTAATTCATCCTCGCAACTACTCCAAATCAGTGCTGAAGTCAACAAAGCAATTACTAGTGCGCTCTCAAACACAATATGTAAACAGGCAGCCATTGCTTCTTGCAGTCTTATCATCAGTTTATTATCAGGCCGATCTTGAAGTATCGTGGTGTATTTTTTAAAAAGATTAATTCTTGTCGATATAGTAATGGGTCCCAGTCATCGAAAAGCATCGGATCTCCAATATCATTTGTTTGGTCATCGTCATAATATGTCTCCCACCGTGACACCGCGTTTGCGTTATTAAACAATGTATAGGCGTAATCCCTTTGGTTCAATAGGTTATAAACTTCCACATAAACTGACAAACTCGTTTGTTTGAGCCGTATCATTTTTTGCATTCTAAGTTTAACATTATGAAAAACAGGTGTACGCTTGTTGAACTTGGCACCTAGACCACCATCATCATATGTGTACGGACGCCCACTTTGGAAAGAATATCTCAAACTAAGTGCCCAATCAGACAAGGGCCGAAAATCTTTAAAAATTATGGGACCACTGTCTCTTCCTGTTCTATAGCTGAAATAGGATACAAAGCGATGGGTTCGATCAAAATTGAGGTATTCATCCTCTGGATCCGGTAACTCAACCGGAAGCTCACCTTCATCCGGTTTTTCTATAAATTTGATATCTGCATCAAAAGGGGTAGCACTCTTACCTGTCCCAACTTGAAAATTATAGCGCATAATTGCCGTGAAATCCCCATGTCGTTTTTCAAAGTTTGTATGAAACCCTTTAATATCGGCATACTCGCGATTGGCAAACGTTTCGTAGAGATTCCCTTTTTCATCCTCGTAGTAAACATGTTGCACAAGATCTTTTACATCCTTGTAATAGGCACTGACTTCCAGGACTGAGCTAAGCCTTGTAATATATTGTACAAAACCAAGATCATAGGCTGTTGTATTTTCCGGACGTAATCTTGGGTTTCCTAATCGACTTACTGTAAAGGATTCAGTTTCATCGCCAAGACTTGTTGTAATGTAATTATCATATATTTTTGTAAAGTCTGGCCGCTGGGTAAAGGTCCCATAATTGACATGTACGACTGTTTTTTCAGATACAGGGTATGCTAATCCAATACGCGGCTGTATTCTTGTAAAAGTTTTTGATTTTGTTTGCAATGCTTTATCCATATCATAGTATGGCTCTCGCTCATTGTATGGTATTGATGGGTCAGGATTAAACTCGGGATTACGAAGAGGAGAAAATATATCAGAAAAATAATCATTGTTAAAATCGTAAATATCGTATCGCAGCCCCAGGTTTGCGATCATTCCCTGAAACTCCAGTTTATTCTGAGCGTATAACGCACCTTCGAACGGATTCCCGTTAAATTTAAATAGGGACACACTGCCGGGGCTATCAATATCCTGTTCCCTATTAACATTTAAATCATACAGGTAGTACTGCCAGCCTAACTTTGACAGAATACTATTATTTATTTGGTGGGTGAAAAAACCAGACAGGCTGAATGTTTTGGTGGTACTTCCTCCACGCTTCCTTGCAAAAATATTATTAGTCAATCCCCCAGGAGCTGAATATTTAGTTATATAGCTATTCGCATTTTTAATGAGATATACACCAGGTTCACGAGTCGCAATATGGTCTTGTTCATCCGTATATAGATATCGAGCATTCAACTCTAACAGTGCCGCCTGTGAAAAGATATGTATATATCTGAGTCCTGACTCTAATACATTTGTTTCATGATAAATATTTTTATGTTCCAGTTCAAACAAGTAGGGGACGCCAATCCCTGGCATAATCGTATTATCAAATCCATCATAATAATTAAGTGATAGATACAATTTATCTAAAGAACCTATGTCATTGGTTAAGTTTGCCATAATTTGGCGCTTACGTTTTGGCCATACTGTAGGCAATTTTTCATGCTCAATTTGTTGTGATCCGGCTATAAATATTCGGGATCTGGTAGATAAAGGTCCTCCCAAAGATAGGCTGGCACGGTAATCTGTTTTACTCTCATTATCAATACCAAGTTCACGTGCAAATCCTAAAAATTGTTTATAGGCTAACTCGGCAAACTTGAGACTGTCTTCAAGTGTCATTTCTTCCGGCATATACGAAGTCCAGTTTGGCGTAGAACTTGTGAAAAAAGCCCGGGAAGGGTCGTTCGGGTCCGAACTCATCCATGCTTCTGGACCACTATAAAAAATATCAAACGGAGAATTGCCTTCTAAATCATAGTAATTACCACCCCAATTTCTAGCGTGTGGCAGTGAACCACTAAAATCACCGTGAATAATCCACTTACTGCTACCCTCCTTTGGCACCATATTGATAACACCAGATTGCACATTGCCATATTCAGCGCTGAAACCGCTGGTGATGACCTCTACTTGCTGCATTCCTGCAATCATTGGTGTATAGGCCCGTTGATTGCTGAGAGGGTTAACAATGGTCGCACCATTGATCAGGTACAACGATTCACCTTCACGTCCGCCACGGATATTGTTATCGACAACGTCGGCCTGCAGATCCATTATGTCATCTATATCGGCAATACCAGCTATTTCTCTAATCTCATCGATCATATACACCTGCTTGGTCACGGTCTGATCAATTTCTATACGATCCTCCCGCTGTGCAGTCACCAGTACTTCTTCACCAGCTAGGGTTTCAATATCCAATGTAAAATTGACCCAGGTGGTTTTATCCACATCAACACGTACCTTGGATCGTTTTTCACTCCGGTAGCCTATCATCTGTGCCTGTATATCATAGAATCCCGGTTGCAGATTTAAAATGAAGTATTCACCTGTTAGACTTGTAGCAGCACCCAAGGGGATTGAAAGGTCAACTAGTTCATCGTTTACCCACTCCGACGTAATAATAATATTGACTCCCACAAGCGGAGCTTGAGAACCACCTTCATTTATCAAACCAGCAATTTTACCAGTTGTCCCGGAGAAAAGAAATGAGCTAAATAAAACACTGGCTGAAAAGAATTCAAGTATTTTTAACCGTTTTGCAATTGATGACTTTTTTATTCGCATTTTTTATTAAGCATCCATATTAACAAATAAAAAACTGTTATTGACCCTCTTCAAATTAACTTTGGTATGCTAAACATACCTATATAATTTAAAAATAAATTTTAGCCACTCTTATCTACTATAATTTATATGATCGCAACAAAATAATAATAATCATGTTCAGCGAACGTCTTTATTTAAACTAAAACCGATATGGACATTTAAATAGGGACTCACTGTCCAGCCAAATATTGTGTATCCTAAAATGCCTGACATGAATTTCGGTGTTTAAATCACAGTCAAAACGAACGATAGTGCTCCACAGTTTAGCAGTTGACTGGGAGATTGTATTTAATCCCCAGGTAAATTTTCAATCATTGTGATAAACTTCTTCCATTTGTGACCACTGTTCGTCAGGCTGTCGGTTTTTCAAAGGTATCTGGCAGGGATCGGTAAGTTCCCACCATCTCTGATTCTCCGGATCAGTTTTCAGGTCTCCCATATCACGGTCAAAATCAGACCCAACATACTCAAAATAACTGAATAGAAAATATTTACCATCATCAAACTGGTGAAGAAAGATAGAGTAATTCTTGATATTATGTTTGGTAAGCAAATGCCGAACACCGGCATGAGAATCTGAATGGAGGCTCTTATACTCCTCCAGCTTATCAGGATTCAGTTCAATTACATTTCCAAAACGTTTGATATTGTATGTCTTGCTCATTTTAATCCTTATTTCCTATCTTTTAATTATTCGTTATCATTGGTTTTTAACAGTGAACTGCCAAATTTGTCCGCTTTCTATTCTTTCAGCATTGTAGGCATCGACACGCCAAAAATAGGTTTTCTCAGGTTCTAACTCCGGTGGTGTAAAGATGTTGTTATCCTGCTTACCGAAATATAATTTTGATTTAGGGTCGGCATTTCGCACGGCCTCTCTGTCGTCACCAAAATAAATCGCGTGGATGTTTGACTTATAACCATTTAACCACAAAAGATCTGCATCAAGCTTCACATCTGTCGCACGATCCGGGGGTATAGGCGTGGAAGCATTGGGATACTGATAACCGGGAATCCAATAATTTTCATCTCCAAATTCATAGGGCCCCATATCTGGTGCTTTTCCAAGATAAGACGATTGATTTAATTCTGAAAATTCAGTTTTAGTGAGAATGGTTCCAGCATCAATAATCGAAGAATTAGCCCGAGGGCGAAAATCCAAGTTTTTTGGATCGCGCAGATATAATTCAGCCACATCAACAAGATTTGTCACCAGTTTGCAAATTGGTTGAACATCCTTGCTATTATTTGCACTAATGCGATTCGAAAAATTATTAGCCATAATGGTATTCTTGTTGGTGCTTTTCCATTTCGGCGCGATCATGGGAATAATTCCAACAGAGCTGTTAAAACATAAGTTGTTTGCCACCAAGTGCTTGTCGCCTTTCACCTTAATACCACCACTGTTCCAGGTTACATTACCTAAAACCTGCCCTCCGCCATTAACCGTCTTCGGGTTTAGGCCCGCGTCAAACCGGATGCCAACCTTAAGTGTGGAATGAGCCCAGTTACGGCGAACAATGGGAGGATTTTTAACGGTGAAGCCACCCATCTGAAATCCAGACCCATCATGCTGCAAGCTGCCATTGTTAAAGATATGATTATACTCAATAAGACCCCCATTGCGGAACCCTGCCGATGCACCGGCATTGTACACCGTACAGCGCCTGATGGTAGTTTGACGACTAACCTGAACTGAATGGGCGGCACCCATGCAGCTATAATCAATGTCATGAAAAAGACAGTTTTCAATAATGTCGTTACCACCTTTAATCTCCAACGCTATGCCATCTGCGTATTCAAACCGACAATTAATGATACGGTTATTGGATTCAGCTTTATTCCCTTTGTTTTTTATTAAAGGCGATTCAGGTACATCCAAATTCCCAAGTACTCTTTTTGAGTAGGCCGGATAAAGTTGTTGTGAGTTTTCTATTGTTATATTTTCAGATGACGTTATTCTAAATGTGGCTCCAAAAAAGTCAATTCCGCGAAAATGCAGATAGCGGGATTTATCAATTATTAATGCATAAGACATCACTTTTCCACGAACATTTTTCCCACCGGGATTTTTTCTGTCAGGAGGAATGAAATAAACTGTTTTGGTGACTGGATCGAACCACCACTCCCGTGGTACGTCCAGACACATGGGACCTTCAAAATAGTAATAAGATTGTCCGTTTTTCTGATTTTTCTTCTCCCAAAAATCAGGACGGAAATCATTTGGGTTACACCATTTTCTGGCAGACTTCTGAAGCGAACCGCTATTTGCAAATGTAGTGTCATAATTAAAATATTCCTTCCCAGACTCATGGTCGGTCACTACACTGGCAAATGACATCCAGGAAGCAATATTCATTATAGCAATGGCACCGGTGAAGTCTACCCCGGTTTCCGCCAGAGACTCTGTGTTAAAGCCGTCTTTTATATTCTGATGATAATATCCATCTTGTTCTTTCTGACGTTCACGTTTTGAATCAAATGGACGCTCATCGTATAAGGTTCCAGGCACACTTTTCTTGGAAGCATGGCGATAAGTTTCTTTTATCCTCCAGAAATATTCATCAGTCATATGGGCGTTTGGCCAGCGGGCGGCAGTCATCATACTATCTTCGTAAAATAGCTGCCATACATCAAAATCCAATTGGGTAGAAAAAACTCCCTTTTTATTATCCTTCCACTTACTGGTGATAGATCTGGTCCCATCTAAAATGACTTTCTCATCCTTATAGGCGGTAAATATGATCGGTTTCCGCTTCTTTCCCTTAAGATTATCTATTTTAATTGATTCATCATACCGACCACCCCGGATATAACAAATATCACCGGACTTAACTGATTTCACCGCCTTTTGAATTGTACGGAACGGTTTTATTAATGTACCGGGGTTCTTATCATTACCATCAAAAGAAACGTAGTACTCAGTTCCATACAAACCAGATATACTAACTACAATTATTAGAGTAAAGATTTTCCTATTAAGATTGGCTCTCATTTCTCCATTTTCCTAATTCACTTAAAGCTATTTTGGAATCAACTTTTTCTCAGGAATAATCTTGAAAGCCAAAGCATGGTTTCCATTATAATCCCTCGGAACTCTAATAATCAAACCATCGTTGGTTTGATCCCATTGTATTTGTTCTTCGGAACCCAACAGGCTCACTGATTCTACATTCCCAAATCCAATTTGATTGTGGTTTGACAGTGAGGCTATCACAGTTCCTTCGTTCCCTGGATGGTCCAAAAGAATGATATAGAGGGTATCTCCCCTAGTGGTAAAACGGATATCTTTGGCAGTGTAGCTCACTTTATTCTTCTTCTCACTGAAAGCGCCGCCACGTTGTCTAGTGGGACCTTCTCCATATTTCACCCAGGGCCTGGTACCATAGATAGCCTCACCATTAACTTTCAGCCAATCTCCTAATCCTAACAATCGCTTTTTTACTTCATCCGGGAACGTGCCATCAGCCCGCGGTCCAACATTCAGTAACAGACAGCCATTTTTACTGACAATATCTACCAGGATATCAACCAGTTCATTGACTGGTTTATACTGTGGATCTTCCACATAACTCCAGGATTTTTCATCAATTGATGTGTCAGTCAGCCAGATAAATTTGCTGAGCGAATCATTCCTGCCGCGTTCGAAATCCAATATACCTGCACCTTTAGGCAGATCCTCATGCTTATAGGTAACCCCAACCTCCTTGCCCCACTTCAATCCTTTATTATAGTAATAGCTGAGGAAACTGCGTTTATGCCCATCAAACTCTTGTTGTGACGAACGCCAGAATTTTTCTCTTTGCAAGCCGCCATCAAACCACAGTAAATCGGGTTCATATTTATCAATCACTTCGATGACCTTTTCTATCCAAGCCTGCATGTATTCCCGAGAAGGTGGATCTTCTACAGTATGTACTGGGGGATAAATCTTATATGCCCCGGCATATTTTGGATCTTCCGTATCATGGCGTTTATCTTCGGTGTAGGAAACCTCATACCACCACCATTTTCTGGCATGATGAAAAGATGTTACAAATTTCATTCCGCGTCCTTTTAGGGCCTTGCCCAACTCACCGACTATATCTCTGCGTGGTCCCATATCCATCGCATCCCATTTAGTCAGGTCACTGTCCCACATGGCAAACCCATCATGATGTTCTGCAACAGGACCGGCAAACTTGGCACCCGAAATAACAAATAAGTCTGCCCACTCATCAGCATTAAATTTATCAGCAGTGAAAAGGGGTATCAGGTCTTTATAGCCGAAATCAGCAGGATCACCATATCGTTCCTTGTGAAATACATAAAAGTTTCCATGTTTCGTCTTCTTGTTCCAATACATCCTGCGGGCGTACCACTCATTTCCCCATGCAGGAACAGAATAGGGACCCCAGTGTGTATAAATACCAAATTTCGCATCCCGAAACCACTCTGGATCCGGGTGCCGCTGTAATGATTCCCATTCTTCGGTGTATTGGACAACACTGGGGGAAGACTCCTCCTTATCGAGACTAATCTTGTATCCTTTTTTCATACAACTACTAATCAATATCACCATTAATATCATTTTCAATATGTTTGCATTAATATGCAATTTTCTGGACATTATGGTTTTCCCGAATTATAGGTTTTATTGAAATCATTCATGCTTTTTGGTGTCTTATCCCATGGCTGAGCCGATGTGGGGTCATATAGCATATGATTTCCTTATTTGCTTAAGTGTTTTCCCTGATCGTGTTCCAACCGAAGAACCCTATTACCAAGAAACAAATGAAAGGCAGGCAAAAGCTTGCACGGGTACTGGACAACATAAAATCCCCGATTGTAAAAGATGGCATATCTATAATTGCTCCCTGCAGAGGTGGCATAAGAGAACCTCCACCAATTGCTAAAATTAATCCAGCCGATCCAATTTTAGCATCATCTCCCAATCCTTTAAGTGCAATACCATAAATTGTGGGGAACATCAAGGACATACAGGCAGAAATTGCTACCAGTGAATAGATACCCACCATCCCGGAAATGAAAATGGCACCCAATGTGAATACACCACCACCTATAGCAAGGATCATGAGCAACTGACCCGGATTGATGAATTTTAAAATGTATGTACAAATAAACCGGCTGGTGACAAAAATAATCATAGCGACCATATTATAAGATTGCGCTTCTGCCTTGGTCAATCCCAATTCATTAACTCCATATTGAATAATGAAGGTCCAACACATGATCTGTGCCCCCACATAAAATGCCTGGGCAATGACACCATCCTTGTAATGCCTATTCGATAATAATCGATTTAAAGTTGGTTTAAGATCCAATTTACTTTCAACTGATGATTTTGATCCCGGTAATTTTGAAAATAAAAAAATGAAAAATACCACACCAACAACTATTCCCAAGATCAGATATGGATCAACTATCACATTCAAATCATTTTGTTGAATTTGGGAAAAGGCATCCGGATCATTTTGTGCCAATTCTCGCCGGGATGTTTCTGAAGCAGGGTTTAATTGAGCTAAAATAAATTCCTTCGCAACAAACATCCCTGTCAAGGATCCCAATGGATTAAATGCTTGTGCAAAGTTTAGACGTTGTGTGGCGGTGCTTTCATCCCCCATGGACAAGATGTAAGGATTTGCGCTGGTTTCAAGAAAAGATAATCCACAGGTCATGATAAAATAGGCAACAAGAAATGCTTCAAAAACCATCATTTTTCCTGCAGGGATAAAAAGAAAGCATCCGATGGAGTACAAAGCTAATCCCATGAGAATAGCTTGCTTATAATTAAATCTTTTAATAAAAATCGCTGCGGGAATCGCCATAAGGCAATACCCGCCATAAAAGGCAAATTGCACCAGCGCACTTTCAAAATGACTGATCAATAAAATGTTTTTGAAAGCTGCAACCAGTGGATTCGTTATATCATTGGCAAAACCCCAAAGCGGAAATAACAATCCAATGAGTACAAACGGAATTATGTATTGTTTTGAAATTATCTGTGGTTTATTAGATAACGATTTACCCATGATGATTTAATTAATTTATATTCATTAAACACTTTCTGTTTTTTAGTTCTATTGCATCTCAAAAAAATCGAGGTGGAAAAGATATTTAACAATAATATTTTAACCACACCCAAATAAATACGGTTAATTTAAAAAACGATTAATAAGTCGTCTTTGCTAAACCCGGTATCCATAACGATACTTTAAAAAGTAAAGGGTATCGTAATAGAGAAACAAAATCCAATTTATTTTTCATTAAAGAGTGGGATGGGAGATTTAATAATTTAAAAATTAAATAGAATTTCCCACCCAAATTCCGATGCAGAATAGAACTCCTGTAACAAAGTGCATATTAATCGTACCGGCATTTGCAGGCTGGAGCAGACGGTCATCATAGTATTTATAAAGTACTTGGATCGCTCTCACACCAAAATAAGATGCTACAAGCGCAATCAAAGTCAACATGGGAAAAGTACCATTCAAGGCCATGACTACAATGCTGATAAAAGCACCTGCAACTAACAATACATAACCGATCCTAGCCTTTTCTGGACCAAAGACGACAATCAAGGTATCCTTCCCCGTAGCTTTATCGCCATCATGATCCGGAAATTCGTTTACATACACGATAGCGGCTACCAGGAGACCAATAGGGATACCTGCCAAAAAGGCTTCTGGTAACAATTGTCCAGTCTGAACAAGCGCACTGCCTGCTACCATCAATGGACCAAAATTGAGCCCAATAAGTAATTCACCCAGCCCTTTCCTGGATGCGAACCGAAAGGGCGGTGCTGTGTAGAACAGACCCGATAAAAAACCAATCAGGCCCAGCCATAAGACCGACATTCCCGCTTTTTGAATGAGCGGAATACCTACAACCGCACTCAATGCGAAAGATACAACGGCTACTGTTAACATTCCCTTGGCTGAAATAAGGCCCATTTGAATACTGCGACTCCCACCAGAGAATGGCACCATATAATTGTAATTTGCTTCGTCAGTTCCACTGATATGGTCAAAGTAATCATTGGATGTATTTGTACCAATATGTAGTAGACAACCACCCAGAATAGTTATTCCTAACCAACCCCAACTAATAGGAAACCCAGCTGATTTTGCTACAGCTGAACCAAGCAAGATTGGTACAATAGTTGCCGTAAGAAACGGCAAACGCATAATAACCATCCAGCAGAATATCTTTGTCCATAAACTTATGGATGGGCGCACCTCATCAGGGGTTATATTTTCCAATGGAGTCGTAATACCGCAATAACCAATGTGTTCTCCATTTTTTCCTTTAGTTGGTGTGATTTTAATGTGGCAGGGGATTTCATGACCATCTTTATGCAAAAATACAGTATTTCCTTCCCAGACACCTTTTTCCACGGATTCTTTTAACCAATTAATCACGTGGCCTAAAACTACTTGTCCAGGACTGAAATCACTGACCCTAACCTTACTGATGATTTCAGCTGGATTATATCCGAAAAGTTTTCCTGCTCCTTCACTGAAGGTTTCAATTTTTCCATCTAAGTCACAGGTTATAATACTTTTTAATTGATCATTCATTTTATCTAACAGTATAAAATTTATTTTAAAAAAGAAAGATTCTGGGCGAAATTTAAAGGTCTCACACCATTTCTTAGGGATAAAAAATTACCAAGTTTGAAGCAACTATAATTTCAGGATGAATAGGGTAAAAAGAATATTTTTGATACATTTATACTGTTAAATGAGTTCTCCTACTAAACGCGTTGCATTTCATACTCTTGGATGCAAACTTAACTTCTCAGAGACGGCTACTATTTCCCGTGAATTTATTCATCATGGCTTTGAAAAAGTAGATTATCGAGACGAAGCGGATATTTACATCTTGAACACATGCTCTGTCACTGAAAATGCAGATAAAGAAGCGCGTAAAATAATACGTCAGATGAAACGCAGAAATCCTGATTCATCTATTACCGTAATTGGGTGCTATGCACAGCTCAAGCCCAATGATATTGCATCAATTGATGGGGTAGATTTAGTTTTAGGTGCTGAAGAAAAATTCAATCTCCTGCACTATGTAGATAACATTGATTTGAATACCGGGACAAAAGTGATCCAATCCAAGATTGAGCATGTACAAAAGTTCAAGCCGTCTTATTCATCGGGGGAACGAACAAGATCATTTTTAAAAGTGCAAGATGGTTGTGACTATACCTGTTCATTTTGTACGATTCCATTGGCTCGAGGCGAGAGCCGGGGCGATACCATTGAAAATACCATGAAAGTGGCGATAGAAGTGGCGGAAACCAATACTCGCGAGATTGTGCTCACCGGTGTGAACATTGGAGATTTTGGTAAAGGGAGTAATGAAACATTTTTTGAACTCGTCCAACAATTGGATACTCTGGATGGAATTGACCGAATCCGAATCTCATCCATCGAGCCAAATTTACTCACCAATGAGATCATTGATTTTTGTGCACGATCTCAAAAATTTATGCCCCATTTCCACATTCCACTCCAATCTGGTTCAGACAAAATATTAGGCACTATGCGTCGGAGATATAAACGAGATTTTTATGAAAACCGTATCGAAAAAGTTAAATCTGTCATTCCCGATGCTTGCATTGGTGTGGATGTGATTGTAGGATTCCCTGGTGAAACAGATGATGACTTTCTGGATACCTATGATTATTTAAATGAACAGAATATTTCTTATTTCCATGTGTTCACTTATTCCGAGAGATCCAATACAGATGCTACCAAGATAGGAAAGGTAGTATCGAAAGAGAAGAGAACTGAACGGAGTAAAATGCTCCATATTCTATCCGATAAGAAAAGGCGATACTTTCACAATCAGTTCATTGGGAAGGAACGGTCAGTCCTTTTTGAGAATAAAAAAAATGGAAAATTATGGGGCCATACCGACAATTATATTAATGTTCAGATAGATGAAAGTTCAGATCTGGTCAATACTATACAAACTGTTCAACTAACTGATAATAATGGAGTTGTTGTGTCAGGCCAGTTAAAGTTCATATAAAATGTTATCCCAAAATGCGATCTAGGTCTGCATGGTGAACCGTCCAGATACTTGGAATAGCAATACATTTCAGAATGGCTGATTTGCTGGCCGTAGCGGTCCACTCCCGATTCTTTTTCCATGACGATCTTATTTATCAATTGTGCTGGTGTACTTTTTCCGGGAAGAATCCAAGCCAAATTAACACAAGTGAATTATGCTTGGAAAGATTTGAGGATAGATATGAAATCCAAAACGAAAAAAAATAATTTCCCAAAAAGGTGTGAAGACCATTGATGGTTTTAATGGACAGGTAGATTTTATGATTTTGGAGTTGATTTCACTCGCTCTATTCTTGAAGCTAGGATCTTTAGAATATCGTTTTCTAAAACACAAGAATATATTTCCTATCTGTCATTAAGTCGCTTTATACGTAATAATGTGGTGAGCTAAGATTTATAATCTTCAATCGGTGGACACCTGCAGATCAGATTTCGATCACCAAATGCATTATCTACCCGGCCAACGGATGGCCAGTATTTATGCTCTTTCAGCCAAGGCGCAGGATAGGCTGCTTGTTGACGGGAATATCCGTGATCCCATTCATCCGAGGTGGTATGAGAAGCAGTGTGGGGTGCATTTTTCAATGGATTATCCATTGGATCCAGTTTTCCATCCATCACATCTTGGATCTCTTGTTTAATAGAGATCATGGCATCACAGAATCGGTCCAATTCTTCCTTGGATTCACTCTCGGTTGGTTCAATCATAAGCGTTCCAGGAACAGGGAAAGACATGGTAGGTGCATGATACCCATAATCCATTAATCGTTTTGCAACATCCTCATCCGAAATACTGGAATCTTTCTTTAAGTCCCGAATATCAATGATGAATTCGTGAGCGTTTAAGCCACTTATTCCACGGTATAGAATTGAGAAATGGTCTCCCAGATTTTTTGCCATATAGTTGGCATTCAAGATTGCAACTTGTGTGCCTTTTTTGAGCCCATCAGGGCCCATCATAGCTATGTAAGACCAGGAGATTGGTAAAATACTACTGCTTCCAAAAGGTGCTGATGAAACAGCATGAATAGCATTTTCTCCTCCGGTTTCAATTTGGGAATGTCCTGGCAGAAAAGGTGCTAAATGATTTTTGCAAACAATTGGACCCATTCCGGGTCCACCGCCACCATGGGGAATACAAAAAGTTTTGTGGAGATTAATGTGCATTACATCACCACCGAATTCACCCGGCTTACACAGCCCAATCATGGCATTAAGGTTAGCACCATCAATATAAACTTGCCCACTATGATCATGAACGATCTGACAGATCTCCTTGATTGTATGTTCAAAAACGCCGTGGGTGGATGGATAGGTTATCATGACTGCAGCGAGGTTATCCGAATATAGTTCTGCTTTTTCCCCTAAATCATCCTTAGAAATATTTCCATGTTTATCACATTGTACTACAACCACTTTCATTCCTGCCATAATTGCTGAGGCAGGATTCGTACCGTGCGCTGATGCAGGAATCAAACAAATGTTTCTATGGTCATCACCATTCAAAAAATGATAAGCTCGTATCAAAAGTAAACCGGTATATTCTCCTTGGGCGCCGGAATTTGGTTGCAACGAAATATCATCGAAACCAGTGGCTTCCACTAACCAATTTCCCAACTCACTGATGATTTGTCGATAACCTTCTGTTTGACTGTTTGGTGCAAAAGGATGGATGTTTCCAAACTCTGGCCAGGTGAAAGCTTCCATCTCTGTGGTTGCATTCAGTTTCATGGTGCAGGACCCAAGCGGTATCATACTTGTATTTAGGGACAAATCCTTTGTTTCCAAGCGATGGAGATACCGAAGGATTTCTGTTTCAGACCGATAGGAATGAAATACAGGATGATCCAAATATGATGATGTTCGAACTAGATCCATAGGAATAGTTGACATTGTTTCATCTATTTTATCTGCCCCAAATACGGATAGAATCTCATCGATATGGAATTCTGTTATTGTTTCATCAATGGATATTCCAGCAGTCCCATCTCCAAAATCCCGAAGGTTTAATTTTAACGCTTCGGCTTTTTCTTTCCATCCAGAATCTGTTTTGAATTTGATTGTATCAAAGAAATAATTATGGACTAATTCAAAACCAGTTTCTTTTAGCGAGCCGACCAATCTAGCTGTTAATTGATTAACTCGTTCAGCAATCTTTTTGAGTCCATTAGGCCCATGGTACACTGCATATATTCCGGATATTATGGCCAATAAAACTTGAGCTGTACAGATGTTGGATGTTGCTTTTTCGCGACGTATATGTTGTTCACGTGTCTGGAGCGCCATTCGAAGTGCCGGGTTCCCATGAGCATCCCGCGAGATTCCAATAATGCGTCCAGGGATCTTCCTTTTAAAATATTCTGTTGCAGAAAAAAATGCAGCATGGGGTCCACCATATCCCAAAGGAACCCCAAACCTCTGGGCATTACCAACAGCAGCATCAGCACCCATTTCTCCAGGGGGCTTTAATAAAATAAGAGCTAATAGATCAGTTGCTATACATACATAAGAATTATTTTCATGTGCAGAATTGCACATTAGGGAGAAATCTTGAATAGATCCTTCTGTGTCTGGATATTGAACCAGTGCACCAAAAATGGACTCGTTAAAATAAAAACTAATATGATTGGTGATCACAAGTTGGATTCCCAATGGCTCGGATCGTGTTTTCAGAACATCTATAGTTTGTGGATGACATTTATCCGAAACCAAAAAAGTATTTTTATTAGAATCCTCCGTTGCATTAAAGAACATTAGCATAGCTTCGGCCGCTGCCGTTCCTTCATCTAATAAGGATGCATTTGCTAATGGAAGTCCGGTGAGATCTGAAATCATGGTTTGGAAAATCAGCAAGGCCTCTAAACGTCCTTGGCTAATTTCTGCTTGGTAAGGGGTATATTGGGTATACCAACCTGGATTTTCAAGAATATTTCTTCGTATAACACTTGGTGTAATAGTGCCATAATATCCCATTCCAATCAGGGATTTGAATATGTTATTATTTTTGGAATATTTACCTAATTGATCTATAGCCTCAGTTTCAGATAAAGCCTGAGGGATTTTAGATTGATATTGTGATAGTATATTATCAGGAATTACTGATTGAACTAAATCATTCAATGAATCAAATCCTAAATAATCTAGCATAGATTTTATGTCTTTATCTTGTGGGCCTATATGCCTTGATAAGAATTTGTTTAGGGTATTATTCATGTTTTTTGCAAAAAGTATTTTAAACTAGAGTGAAAAAACCATTAAACATTTAAGCATAAATTTATAAGAATTTTATCTTGATATACGATGGAGATTAGAGCAAAATTTTGGTAGAGATGAGTAATCAATCAAAAAAATGATAATACAACAAAAATTGATTAAAATAGGTGATCGAGTGATTATTGATGATAAAGAATGGAAAGTAGCAGAAATTAAAGAAAATTTGGTAACATTATATCATGAAAATATAGATGGTTCTGGACAAACAATTTTAATGTCTCCTGCTGAAGTAAAAGATATATTATCATCAAAGCAATATCTCTAACTGGAAATAATAATAGAATTCCTTTTTCACTAGGGAAAGAGATAAATTCGTTAGCTGTTATTGTTTATATTTTTTCATGACGAAATTATACAAAAGAAGGATATTTTGATGGATATATCACAACGACTACTTCGTTTAGTCCAAAAAATCAGATTATTCAATGCACCCTTTGAGGTGCTTTTTTTCTATAAGAGATCATAGAGAATGTCCATGCAGCGTTTGATTGAATTACAAGAAATTGATAGGCAATTACAAGATTTAAATAGCTTGCTTGGTGATTTGCCAAAAAAGGTTAATGAAATGAATGAAAAGGAAGAATTACTACGTACTAACCTTAAAAATAATAAAATTCGGTTGAAAGAGATTCAAGTGGAATTTCATAAATCGGAAGTAAAAGCTGCAGAGATCGATGGTAAAATCAATAAAATTAAAGATCAACTGTTTTTAGTGACAAATAATAAACAGTATGATGCCTTAATGCATGAAATTGATCATTTGAGAGAAGAAAAATCACGTTTAGAATCTGAGATCCTAACTTATTTAGAAGAAAAAGATAAATTTGTAAATAATATTGAAAATGAAGGAACACAACTAAAATCATTGGCAGATAAATTAATTACTCGTAAAAAGAAACTGGAAATAGCCCTATCTGAATCTGCAGGCGAAAAATCCGCACTAGAGCAAAAACGGCAAGATAAAGTGAAACAAATCGATCCTCATAACATTGCATTGTATAATCAGGTAAGCGCAGCAAGAAATGGATTAGCTGTCGTACACCTATCTGGTAGTTCCTGCAGTGGTTGTGGTGCAGCTATAACAATGCAAACAGTTTCTGAAATCCGTTCTAGAAATGCTATATATCGGTGTGATGTGTGTAGCAGATTTGTGTATAGCAATCATAATTCAATTAATTAATTATAGTTTATTGAAAAATTGAGTCAGTTGGATGGTTACTCTTGGGTGACCGTAGGTAATTCGAGAGAGGAAAGTCCGAGCATCGCAGGATATGGTGCCCCGTAACACAGGGAATCCGTGAGGATATGGAAAGTGCAACAGAAAGAAAACCGCTTTGGCCCATGTGTCAAAGTAAGGGTGAAAAAGTGGTGTAAGAGACCACTAATCTTTTTGGAGACATTAAGAGTTTGTAAACCCCACCTGATGCAAGACCGAATAGGTCCAAAGATGTGGTCCGCATCATTTGATGGACGGGTAGGTTGCTTGATCTCGATGGTAACATTGAGGCTAGACAAATGATCATCTATCCCTGATTTTAGGGTGGACAGGACTCGGCTTACAGACTGGCTCAAATAATTTTGTTAATTAATTTCTATAATGTGTTGGCGTATTCTAGATTAAGATCAATCTCATATTTATTATTTGACACCATAATTTCATGTGTCTGAAATAATGGTCCAACCAGAAGACAGTAAAAAGGTTGAATCAATTGAATCATCTCATTCACTTCTTGAACTTTTTATTAAGTTTATGATGTAGATGGTACAAAACAGCCATCAATTTTATATACCGGGATTATAGCAATTAAGTGGAATGTAACTAAATATATTCCCAACCAAAATGAAAGAGAACATGATTATTGCGAACTGAACTAGGGATAGATGTGGTAAAACGGAAAGGTATAAGTCTCGTAATTTATATGATTATTGTGCCAATACATTTTGTTGAATCAATTATACATCAGAGATCCTTGACATGATTAAATTTTAACTTTACACCTATAAATATTGGAAATCTAAATGGTGGATAAACTGTTTTTTAATGATGAACATTTAATGATCCGGGATATGGTTCGGGATTTTTCTGAATCTGAAATCAGGCCCATTGCCCAGGAACTTGATAAAAAAGAAAAATTTCCAAAAGAATTAGTATCCAAAATGGGTGAACTGGGGTTAATGGGAATAATCATTCCGGAAAAATATGGTGGTGCCGGACTGGACATGGTTTCTTTTGTAACTGCCATCATTGAACTGGCTCAAGTTGATGCTTCTGTAGCGATAACCATGGCTGCCCATACATCTTTGGGTTCAATTCCGATTCTTCTATTAGGAAATGAGAAACAAAAGAAGACATATTTACCCAAATTGGCCAGCGGGAAAATGATTGGAGCTTTTGGATTAACTGAACCTGATGCTGGTAGCGATGCCGGTGCAACAAAGACAAAAGCAGTTTGGGATGGAAACAATTACATTGTGAATGGTGGTAAAATATTTATTACCAATGCTGGGGAGGCTGGTCTTTTATCTTTTACATCCCAGGTTGAGGTTGAAAATAAATTAAAAGGAATTGCAGCATTTGTCATACCGACTAATACTTCAGGTTTAGAAATAGGTCCTAAGGAGAAAAAAATGGGATGGCGAGCAAGTGATACCCGTCAGCTGTTTTTTAATAATATGAAAATACATCCTGAAGCTATGTTGGGAAATGTTACGGATGGATTTAAAACGTTTTTAAAAACATTAACGTCTGGCAGAATATCACTTGCAGCATTAGCGGTTGGCACTGCTTTAGGTGCCTATAAGAAAGCGTTGCAATATGCAACAGAGAGAGAAGCTTTTGGCAAACCAATATATAAGTTTCAATCCATTGGATTCAAACTGGCCGATATGGCGACGGAAATTGAAGCAGCAAAACTTATGGTATACTATGCTGCGTGGTTGAAAGACCAAGGGATACGTTTTACCAAACAGGCAGCTATGGCCAAACTATTTGCTAGTGAGGTTGCTATGAAATCAACAATAGAAGCAATACAAGTGTTTGGTGGATACGGATATGTTAAAGAAAATGATGTAGAACGGTTTTTCCGTGATGCTAAAATACTTGAGATTGGAGAAGGAACCAGTGAAATTCAACGACTCATCATCATCCGTGAAATTTTAAAGCATTTTTAAATACTATGATTAGAAATCATAAATCATTGCGCACCATTTTGGATCAATTTGTATCTCAAGGTCAATTCTGGGTTCAATATATAATTATAATTGGATTAATTTTAATTATTTCACTACTTTTCCCAAAGGGGCAGTCGTTAAAGTATTCTTATCAACTGAATGATATTACTCGTGAACCCATTATTGCCCCCTTCACTTTTTCAATTTTAAAAATTGATGAAAGATACAAACAGGATTTAAACGAGCGTAAAAAATCGGTCCCGTTTGTATTTAACAGAGATGAAAAAATTGTTGAATCACAAATAATTTCTTTAGATAAATTCTTTGTTGCTGTCAATGAACTCCGATATGGAATATGGAGATTTAATGAATCAAAACAGTTAGTATTCGAACGTAAATATCATCCTAGTGGGGAGAAGGCACGGTCGGATTACATTGCAGATAGTACTAACCTATCTATATTATCATTAGAATTTAAAAAAATATATCCATTCACAGCGTTAAAGGATTCTTCATGGAAAAAATATTTTTCCACTGAGAAAAGGCCTCGCAATTTGAAAGATTGGCGTATCCATAAAGAAATAGTGCAGCAAATTTGTAGAAATAGATGGGCAGAAGGGATTTATGATATTCCAATAGACAGTATTATTAGTGAACAGGTTACTGTTAATCAGGGTGAAGTACCCATTCTTTCCGTTCCATCTGCTTTTAATAGTTTAGAAACTGCTTGGACAAAAGCTCGGGAGGAATTTCTAGATCAGTCCACTGATGAAAACGATTTTAATGATTTAGGATATGATTTAATTGTGGAGTTTATGAAACCCAATCTATTGTTTGACAATACGGTCACAGAATCAAGACAGCAAGTGAGTCTCAGCAAAGTTCCTCGGAGCAAAGGAGTAGTACTGGAAAATGAATTGATTGTCGATGCAAATATTAGGATTACCCAGGATGTGCTCCAAAAACTTAATTCATTGGCTGCCGCAATTGAAGAGAAAGATACAGGAGGTGAACTGACTTGGATTGGGAATTATATTGGTAGAGTAATACTATTATCTGTTGTTATTTCTTTGTTCTTTACATTTTTACTTATTTACCGTGTTGCAATCTTTCGTGATTGGAAAATGATTCTTCTAATAACGCTTGTATTTTTTCTTCAAATGGGTCTTGCGCATATTATTGTTATGCAGCTTGAATGGTCAGAATACCTTATTCCTGTTACAGTTGGTGCTATGACCCTTACTATCCTGTTTGATGCCCGAATAGGATTTATGGCAACAGTAGTAATAGCTATTTTAATGGGATTAATGATGGGTCAGAATATTGATTTTGTTATTGTTTCTCTGTTCACATCTACGATAGCTGTCTATAATATCCGTGAACTCCGAAAACGTAGTCAGTTGTTTACAACAATGTTTGCACTGATGGGTGCCAGTGTTATCGTTGTGGTTGCTCTTGGGTTATTTAAAGAGCATACTTGGAGTAATGTATTTTTTGATTTGCAATTATTAGCGTTAAACAGTTTTTTAGCACCGATTATTACTTATGGATTAATTGGATTATTTGAAATTGCATTTGAAATCACAACTAATCTTACCCTTATCGAATTACTGGATTATGATCATCCACTTTTGAAACGTGCTCAACAAGAAACGAATGGAACATTCAATCATAGTATTGTAGTTGGGAATCTAGCTGAAGCATGTGCCGGTGCTATTAATGCACATTCCCTATTATGTCGAGTGGGAGCGTATTATCATGATATCGGTAAAATGGTGAAACCCGATTATTTTATTGAGAATCAATATACTGGTGAAAATAAACATCATACGCTAAGGCCAACCATGAGCGCTCGCATCATACGTAACCATGTTAATGATGGATTGAAATTAGCGAATGAGTATGGCTTACCAAAAATAGTATCAGACTTTATTCCTATGCATCATGGGAAAACCCGCGTAGAGTATTTTTTTAGGAAAGCAATTGAAGAAGCAGATGGCGATATATCTAAGGTTGATGAAAGCCAGTTTCGATATCCCGGGCCTAAGCCCAATACAAAGGAAACAGGCATACTGATGATTTGCGAAGCAATTGAAGCTGCTGTGCGCTCAATTAAAGACCCTGATATAATGAAAATTGAAGCAATGATTGACAAAATCATCAAACAGAGAATTGATGACCACCAGTTGGATGAGTGTCCATTAACTTTAGATGAATTAAGGAAAATTAAAGGTACGGTAGATGGCAACGCAGGCATGTTACCCGTGCTCCGAGGAATTTATCATATCCGAATAGAATATCCGGATGATAATCAAAAAATAAGACAAATAGATTGATCTGAATGAAACGTATTCAAATTGAATGTGATCCTGTATATGATTGTCCCGATATAAATCATTGCCAAGCTTTGATCACTGCTGTACTTACTACAGATAAAGTAATAGATGCAGAGATTACTGTTATTTTTGGATCTGATAAATTGATTAGTAATTTGAAAATGCGGTATTTCCAGAAAAATCAATGGACAGACGTCATTTCTTTCCGATTTAATAATTACGATCAATCTAATTTGGAAGGGGAGATTTATATCAGTTTACCTATGGCTCGTAAAAACGCCAAGAAGTATAATGAATCTTACGAGCGAGAAATAGCCCGACTTATTATTCATGGCACATTGCATCTTCTTGGATATAAGGATGCACTGGAAACAGATAAACAGAAAATGACTGATATGGAGGAATATTATTTAAGACAAACTAATTGGAAATATTTATTTGGGGTCTAAATGGATAAAAAAACCACTTCTAAAAAGTTTGTTGAACTCCTTGAAATAGTGGAAAAACTCCGTGGACCTGGTGGTTGTCCTTGGGATAGAGAACAGACTCACGAAACTTTATTACCCTACTTTTTAGAAGAAGCTTACGAGGTAATGGAAAGTGTTGATGAAGAAAACTGGGATGTTTTGAAGGAAGAATTAGGAGATATTATGTTGCATGTAGTTTTGCAGGCTCAAATTTCTACAGAAAATGAGAGATTTAACATTAATGATGCCTTGAATAATGTAAATGAAAAACTAGTAAAAAGACACCCACATGTATTCGGAGATAGGAATACTGATGCGTCCTTTAATGCTAAACAAAATTGGGAAACTGCTAAACATGAAGAAAAAGGACGTGTATCTCGTTTAGATGGTGTGCCTTCAACGCTCCCTGCGTTGCTTCAATCTCAGCGTCTCCAGGAAAAGGCATCTTATGTTGGGTTTGACTGGAAAAAGATAGATGATGTCTGGGATAAAGTGCATGAGGAAATAGATGAACTTCAAAAAGCATATGAATCGGGAAGTACGGACCATATCAGGGAAGAAATTGGCGATGTATTATTCACTATTATCAATATTTCTCGTTTTCTTGGTATCTCCGGGGAAGATGCCCTTCGACAAACGAACCGAAAATTTACCCATCGATTTCAAGCTATCGAGAAAGAACTTAAACTAAGAGGGAAAACAATAAATGAGTCGTCCCTAGAAGAAATGGATAAAATCTGGGATACTATTAAAAAAGATGATTTATTATCTTTTTCTCCCAGCCAATAGTTTTATTGGCCAGATAATTTTTAATTCTTTGTTTTTATTTCCCCATGCGCTTAGAAGATCATCATAAATTAAGTCTAAGGGGTTCTTATTTTTTTCATTTTCAAATCTTTGTATTGCTGACCAAGTAGATAAATAATCTATTTCTCGATCAAAATTCCAGTTTTTCATTATTTTAAAATTTGGTGTTTTAATCATATTAAAAGGAAAAAAAATATTGCTGTATCCATGTACTATGTATTTTCTTTCTTCTGGCCAATAGGGACCGAGAATATCTACGTACAGCTTCATAATTACTTTTTCAATGGCAGGATTTATTTCCTGCAAATTATAGCACCAAATGGCTATAAGCCCGTTCGGTTTTAAGGTGCGGTTAGTTTCATTGAAAAAAGCATCGAAATCAAACCATTGAAATGCCTGAGCAACCGTAATAAGATCAATTGAATGATCACCAAGTGGACATTTTTCTGCAATAGTTTGTAGATAGGTGATGTTGTCCTTTTTTGTTGCGTTTGAAATTTGTTTTGAACTTGCATCGGTTGCTAAAACATTATGGTAAAAAGGAGATAATAATGCCGCAGCCTGGCCATTACCAGTACCACAATCCCATGCTTGGTCATGGTGCTGAGTATTGTCGGATAGAAATTGAAATAATTCAATTGGGTAATCAGGACGGTAATTTGCGTAATCTTTTGAATGCGCTGAATAATAATCCTTGAAATGGTTAATGTTTGATGATCTCTTCACCTTGGACCGTGACTATTAGTTTTCGGTTTCCACCACCATTACGATGTTCACATAAATATATTCCTTGCCATGTACCAAGATTCAATTTTTCATTAGTAATCGGCATGCTTACTGATGATCCCAATATAGAAGATTTTAAATGTGCAGGCATGTCATCGGGTCCTTCCATAGTGTGTATATAATATGGTTGTTTTTCTGGGACTAAATAGTTGAAATGAGATTCAAAATCTCTTCTTACACTAGGGTCTGCATTTTCATTGATCGTCAATGAAGCAGAAGTATGCTTGATGAAAATATGTAAAATCCCCTTCTTAATTGTTTTTATTTCTGGGATATTCTCAAGAATCTCATCGGTAACCAGGTGGAAGCCTCTAGACTTCGCGGATAATAAAATTTCTTTCTGGATCCACATTTATAAGAATTTTTCCATCTAAAACTCCAATTGACCTAGCAGTTTCTTAGCAATCTCGTTTGTAATTTTAAATTCTCGGTTCAGAGAAAATAAATTATGTTTTTCTTTCTTTTTTTCTAGCGGCTGGGAATAAAATGTTGTTAAGGATCAACCGGTAACCCGGTGAATTCCGATGCAGAGATAAATCTGTAGGTGGATCTCCCACAAAATGCTGATAATCTTCAGGATCATGTCCACCGTAGAAAGTGAAAGTACCCTTACCAAAATTTCCATGGAGATATTTTATCTGTTCTGATGCCGGATCTTCGCCCATAATTACTACATGTTTTTTGATTCGGTTCCGATGGAACCCCGTTGTCTGGCCCATGAATCCTTTTACAACTGCCACATGGTTCTGGGTTAGCATTGTGGGTACGGGATCGTATTTTGCCGAAAATTCAAATAGAGAAAAATAGTCTGCTTCAGCACCCCGGGTCACAGGATTATGACTAGGTGGGAAATCAATATCTGAAAATTCATAAATCATGGGATCGCTGTATAATTTGAAATCAGTGAATGTTAGCGATTTGGAATAATCCAGTTTCTGTTGGACTTTAGGATCTATTGGTGATCCGTCAAATACTTGGTGAACACCATCCACATTTTCAAGTGTAAGGGAAATATCATATGAATCAGTGGCAGAACACATAGCAAAAAGAAATCCGCCATTACCCACAAAAGATTTAATTGCTCGGGAAACTGCCTTTTTTTCTTCATGGACGGAGGGTAATCCCAACTGCCGGGCCATATTTTCAAATTGCCGCTTTTGGTCTATATACCACTGAGCATTGTGATAATTGCGGTAGAATTTCCCATATTGTCCAGTAAAATCCTCGTGATGTAGATGTAGCCAGTCATATTCCGGAAGTTTACCGGTAAGCACTTTTTCATCCCATAATTTTTCATAATGGACTTCGGCGTAGGTCAAAGCAAGAGTAACTGCATCATCCCAGGGTTGTGTATTAGGGGGAGTATAAATGGCGATTTTGGGTGCTTTCTCTAATAAGGCAATATCCATGTTTTCTTGTTCAATAGTAGTATAAATTTCAATGATTTCATCTGAAATTTGTATGAAAGAAACGCCACGAATACGACATTCTGCTTGGATGAAAGGATGATCATCCACTAGGAAAGAACCCCCGCGATAATTCAAGAGCCACTCTACATTTACATTTCGGGTCAATATATAATAAGCGATTCCATAAGCTTTTAAATGGTCATTCTGTTCTTGGTCCATTGGAATTAATAATTTTTGGCCATTCAATCCAGATACTATCAGCACTAAAGTTAGAACGAATCTAATCATTTAGCTTTCTGTCTGTTTAAGCTGGCGTATATGATAGCGGATTGGCTCAAAAAATACAGATAATGGATATTCATTAATGATACGAAGGAAATATTTCAGCGCCTTTTCCTTATCATTAAAAATTTGTTCATATATTTGTCCAGAAAAAATAATACTTCTATCTGATAGGGATGTTTTTTCAATGGCTTGCGCCGTTTTCAGCGCCAATTCTGGTTGGTTGAGTCTTAGGAGAATCAATGAACGTCTCAAAGTTACCAGTGGTATAAGATCAACATTTGGATATGTATCAATAAAATAGCTTAGGTGTTCACCTGCCTCAGATAGTTTTTGCTGTCGAAGATATAATTCAGCTGTTAGAAATACTTTAAAAGCATTTTTCCCCTGCACGTCCGATTGCTGGTAATATTGACTCAAAATGTCTTGGAGCTCCATGATATCATTGAACGATTTATCCAGAGGAGTAATAGTTGAAAAAATGTCGTTGAGTATTGTGATTGCCGTATCTGGATTACCAGAAAAAAGATGAACCTGTATCAATTTGTGTAGAATTGGGTCCAGTTTTTGCAAATAGTACATGGAGTCAAGAAAAGCTATTGCTCCACCTGTATCTCCCATAGCCAACAAGACATCTCCTACTCGTAATATGATGCGTTTATACAAATCTGGTTTTGGTTTTTGACGAATTGCTGTTTTATAAGTTTTCAATGCCTTATCAAAATCCTGAACAATGCGATATTGGATTTCAGCAAGCCTGAAGTGAGCATCAGCGATCAAAGATGATTTTGGAAGAGATACCAATATTGAATCATAAAGGTTAAGGCTTGATTCAAGATGTTCAGGTGAAATGCTGGAATAAAGCTGAAAGGGATCCTTAAAAAAAAGATTATTATCAAAGAAATAAGGGATAATATCCCTGTTTTCAATTGGAATGATTTGATCCTCGAATGTTTTAGCGAGACCTAATAATGCCTGCCCAGTTGCATGTGGCTTTAATCTTTTCTGTAAGGCAAATTGATATGCATCAGTTGCAAGAGAAAATGATCCTTCTTTGCGAAGATTATTTGCAAAATGGAGCCATTTTTGATCGTTAAAAAAGCCCTTATTAGCCAATGTAAAAAAGGTATTGTAAGCATCGAAGTATTGTCGGTGTTTAAAATAATGATCTGCTAAGATTGTTAGCATGATATTGGGGTGTTTATCACCAGCATCAGTTAATTTAGTTTCAATTAATTGTTTAGCTTCAGGCTCATCACTCATGGTTAGAATCCGGCGAGATATAGAAGCACTTTGCTGATGGTTATATACCAAGTTCAGTATGTATTCATCAAGAGCTCGATCATACACGCGCCTCGTTTGATAAAAATAACCCAGATCCCGTGAAAGGAATGCTGAGCCAAATTGTTGGCGTCCTTTATTTATTAATAAAGAAATCTCATCATTCAATCCATATTTTCCATAGATCGGAAGTAAAAATCGATAATAGGATTGGTTTTCCTGGAATGATGTTAATCCTTTCCGCCATACAGCTATGGCTTCACCAGCCTGATCATTAAGAAAATGAAATTCCCCCAATTCTACATATGACTGAATGTCGTTAGGCTGATACTTCAAACGGGACCTTAAAAATTGAATACCATCATGGTACCTTTGAGTTTTACGATAAATATTTTTTAGTGAACGGATAGCCTGATAGTTCTTCGGATTTTTGTTTAGTATATCATTGTAGATAGAAATAGCACCATTCCATTCTCCACGTCGCTCCAGTATTTGGGCGGTTTTTAAGGATGCTTTAACCTGTGTTTGAGCTATGATATTGCAGCAAAAACAAATTGCTACGGCGATAAAGAATCTATGGGTTAGGTATTTCATTGGTTTGTTCAAATATTTTTACTTCCAACTGGCTCATGGTG
>ERZ651768.273-NODE-273-length-38770-cov-6.958365_pt1 | contig 38770 bp, 36 predicted proteins | sample MGYA00514754_ERZ651768 | MGnify/ENA metagenome assembly ERZ651768
AGGCCTTCTTTTGCTTGCAACCTAGCCTCTTTCCTAGTTTCAGCTATATGCCAATTCATTACGATGCGCCAATTTTTGCGGTCAACGCTGTTTCCATGTTTTGCAGCAGATTCTTCAGCAAAACTCCACTGTGTTGGCAACGATCGCATTCCTTCGGCAACCATCGCTCCAATCGATAAAACACCGGCCTGGTGTTTTCCGGCCAGTGTCATTCCTGAAGGACTGATTTGAGAGGCTACGGCGAATTCCATGTTTTTCTGAAGGGGTTTGAGATGAAGCTTTGCATCTCTCAGTTTGAACCAATCCGATTCATAGCTGAAGCGCTCTTCTCCCTCGAATAATTTCCTAATCACTCCCATTGCTTCATCTTGTCTGTCTCTTAGTAGCATTGGGTCTAGTCCCAGAGTATGTGCATCTGAAGGTAATGCTCCTGGTCCAGAACCAAAAATCAATCTTCCTCTGGATTGGTGATCGAGTTGGACTAACCTTTGAGCTACCATAAACGGATGGTGGTAGGGGAGAGATATTACCCCAGTACCGAGTTTGATTCTTTGAGTTCGTTCTGCGGCTGCAGCTAGGAATATCTCAGGTGAAGCAATCACTTCCCATCCAGTCGAGTGGTGCTCGCCGCACCAAAATTCATCATATCCGAGCTCATCAAGTTGACTGGCGAGTTTAAGATCACTTTGAAGTTGCAAGGTAGGGTTTTCTCCTATCGGATGGTGTGGAGCCAAAAAAACTCCAAAACGCATGTTTGCCATATAAATCCTTCCTTACGGCTATTCCTATTTAAGATTCTGCCCTTTTGGCTTTGTTTTTTAAATTGCTTAGCCCGCTCTCTATGTATCCTTGGAAACTGCACAAGAACATGCGCCCACCGGCGGAAACCCACCTTTCTATGTTGTTATCACCAGCGGTTGAACCAGTAGAATATCCAGCAGCGGCAATTTCCTTCATTGAACTTTCTATGACTTCTTCCACATCTGGGTGACTTGGCTTACCCAGGTACTCTGGCCCCATACTCTGAGAAAGGTCTCCAGGGACAACCATGAAACAATCTACGCCCTTAACAGTTAATATTTCTTGGAGATTTTCGATAGCTATAACATCTTCTATTAAAGCTAGGAGCATTATCTCCTCATTGGCTTTTGTTATATAGTCCTCCACGCCTAATCCCTGCCGAGAAGTAAACATTCCTCGGCTTCCTTTTGGGGTATATTTGCCGCCATGTACTAGTCTTTCAGCTTCCTTTTTTGTGTTCACATGCGGTACTACTACCGCTTGTGCACCCCTATCTAAAGCCCTCCCGACCAACCATGGATCGTTATTGTTTACTCTGACCAAAGAAGTCATCCCCCACAGATCACATGCTCTAGTAATATCACTAATTTGTGACCAAGTGGCTTCACCGTGCTCCATTTCCACCCATATAACATCTACGGTCCCAGTTGAACCCAGAAAATCCACCATATCAGTGTCAGTACATGAAACTGCAATGACAGTTTCCCCATTTTTCAATTTTTGTTTTGCTCTATTTTTTCTTATCTCTATCATTGTTTCTATGGGCCTTTTTCCCTACTCTCTTTGATCGCTAAATAGCTTCATTTTTTTGTAATTCCTCTATTTGTGAATCGGTGTAACCCAATGAAGATAGTATTTCATCATTATGTTCCCCTAATTCAGGAGCGAATCCAGGCGTACTCGGAGTTTCTGAAAATTTCCAGGGAGAGCCATGGATTTTGATGTTCTCGCCGATTTTCGGATGAAAAATTTCTTTTACGTAGCCATTGGCAACTACATTTGGATCGTTGGATGCTTCAAGCATAGTGTTTACAGGGGCTGCTACCATGTCAGCTTCTCTTAGAATGCTTACCCAGTGTTCTCGAGTGTCTTTTGAAAACATGGTTGACAGAGTGTCCAGTATTTCATTTTTATCCTCCTCAGAATCGAAGGCAATTCCTAGGTCGAGTAATCCCTTTTTATCCATCTCATTGTGGAATCCTAGGATTTTAAGAGCTGGAAGCCACTGGCGAGCGTCCAATTGTATTGCCAGGGGTTTTCCGTCGATATCGTTGAAGCATGCTGCAATACCGGCTCTATTCCGACTACCATTTATTCGGGCTCCAGTGATGGGAGCCTGGTTTTTCCACATCGTTGTGGCCATAGTCCAACCCATAAGCCGAAATGCGCTTCCTACAAGGGAAGTGTCTACCTTTTGACCTTGTCCGGTTTCCCTAGCATGAATCAAGGCGGCTAAAATGCCACCAAAAGTTAAAATTGCTGTAGTCTCATCTGCGACTGAGGCCACCCCAGTTCGCATTGGCTTTCCCGGTATTGAGAAGGCCTCAGTTACTCCGGATAGAGCCTGACCAACCGCATCTGTTCCTGGCAAATTAGCATCAGGACCTTCCAATCCATAAGCAGATATAGAAGCATAAACCAGTTTGGGGTTAATCTTCCTCAGTTCTTCATATCCGAATCCGTTCCGTTCAGCAGCGCCCGGTCTAAAGTTCTGCCCGAAAACATCGGCCCTTTTGATTAATTCATACAAGATTTGTTTTCCTTCCGGCGCCTTCAAATTAAGAGTGAGACTTTTTACACCTCTGTTATTAGTTTCGAAAAACGAACTTACACCATTCTTAATTTCGCCTGCCCGCCTCGATCCATCCCCGGTTCCGGGTACTTCAACTTTTATAACCTCGGCCCCTAAATCCGCCATTAGCATGTAAGGAACTGTGCCTGCCTGCGCAGTAGAACAAGTCACTACCCGTACTCCCGATAAAGCTCCTTCAGTGTTATTCATATGGGTATTTCCCTCCTAATTCCAAGAAGTATATTTTTATTCAGCTATAGTTTCTTCGCCTGTTTTGTGGAAATTAATCCATTCCCAATTCAGATTCACACCAATACCAGGGCCTTGAGGGGCATATACATTCCCGTTTTCATCTACGGCGTCAAGGTCATCACTATAATCCAAATATACAGGAGCCTTTGTGGTTGGAACATTCGGATGAACCAGACCAAGTTCATAAAAATTGGTATTTCTTATTGATGACATTATGTGTCTATGAACTGGGCCAGGGCCGTGGAGTTCCATATCAAGGCCGAATCCTTCCGAGGCATGGGCGATTTTCATGGCCCCAGTAACTCCCCCGTCTTCATGAGCCCCGGAGCGTACATAATCCGTAGCATCGGCTACGATGAAATCCACATGTTGTTCAAGTAACCTTATGTGCTCAGTCTGCAATAATGGAGTTTTCACTAATTGTCTCAGCTTTCTATGAGCAAACTGGGATACCCCATTATCCTGGAATGGATCTTCCCACCAGAAAAATTTAGCCTCGTCACAGGCTCTACCAAGTTTTAGCGCATCACCAAAATTCCTTATTTCGCAGGCGGGGTCAATAAGCAGGTCAAGCTTTCCTTCGAATTTGTTTCCAAGGTTTAGAACATTTTCGACTTCTCGAGTGATGTTTTCTCGTGCCAGTCCCCACCCATGCACTTTGAATGCCTGGTATCCCATTTGTAGACATTCGTGCGCGAAATCTTGGAAATCTGCAGTTGTTGATAGTCCACCATTCTCATCGCCATGCAAGGTGGAAGCGTAAGCTTTTAGTGGCTGCAGTTCGCCTCCTAATAAACGGAACAAAGGCTCATCATAAAATTTTCCTGCTATATCCCACAGGCAAATATCGATAATTCCCATGCCCAACATTGCCCAATGCCGAGACCCTCTTTTCAAATCGTTATATATTGGTTCACGTGCGAGGGCATTTTTGCCAATGAGATAGGAACCCAATATTTTTATTTCAGCTAGGGTAGGATCGTTAACGTCAGGGTACTCTCCAATTAAACCTTGATCAGTATGAATTCTCACTAAAGAGCCCGATTGTTTGGATGTTCCTCCTGGTTCATACACCATGTTAAAGGTGTTGTAGTCCCTACCTACTTCATTCAATGTGTGAGAGTAATGAATAGCTTCTATTTTTGTGATAACAGGTGATTCTTTCATTATTTTACCCGCTCTTCTTTTATTTCTTGTTGGTAACCAACCGGAATTTAGATGTTAGGTCTTTTCCATCCGCCTGAAATTTTTTCAAGTTCTAGGGCTACTGCGAGAGAAACATCTTCTCTCCATGGTCGGGAGACGATTTGCACCCCGATTGGTAAATTATCCTCAGTCTCTCCATACCTGACTACTGTTCCGGGCCATCCAGTCATATTGTAGGCCTGTGTGTATGCAAAGGCGTTTCTATTTTTGTCGCTGAAGGTCTCGCCGTGGCCACAGGCGGTAAAAGGAGCTGTGGGGCTGATTATAGCGTCATAATCCTTCATGAAAAACAACATGTCACTCCTGTATTTATCTAACATCTCTAGGGTAGCTGTGAATTCAGCTGTGGATATAGGGCTGGCGCTGCTTAAACGCTTTTGAAGAAATGGAGATATCTCTGTCGTATTGGCAGAATCAACCAATCGCTTTACCCATGCTCTTCCGTCACCACCATTAAGTGAATTATTGATTTCGGGGGTCATTTGCAATGCCTTTGGACGAGCCTCTTCAACTGTAAGGCCTATATTCTCTAGGTCTTTAGCAGCACTTCTTACAGTATTTTGTATTTCTTGAGACGGCTGGTGAATACCGTTATCTGTATAAAAGGCTACTCTTAGATTTTGAACCCTAACCTTATAAGGATCTCTTAAAGGCATTCCGATAATGGCAGGGTCTACCCAGTCTGGTCCGCAAAGGATAGGTAAAGTTAGTATCAAGTCTTCCACGTATCGGGCCATAGGTCCATTTTGAGTCAACGAATCGAATGCTCCCATAGTGTGGTTCACAATGTGGCCCGTTCTTGGTATTCGGCCACTATTGGGTTTTATTCCAGTTATTCCACAAAAATGTGACGGCATCCTTATGCTGCCACCAGTGTCACTTCCTATATCCAGTGGTGAACCTCCAGAAGCTATAATTGCGGCGGCTCCCCCGCTTGAACCTCCAGGGATTCTAGTTGGGTCGTAAGGGTTGTTGGTGCGTCCATACACTAGATTGTCCGTTTCTCCCGCCAGTGTAAATTCTGGGGTATTTGTTTTACCCAATAGAATTGCTCCGGCATTTCTTAACCTGGATGTGACTGTTGCATCGTTTTCCGGTATGAAGCTGACCCGCCCTTTGGTCCCACCAGTCGATATGACTTCTTTAGTATCCAGTGAATCTTTTAATGTCATAGGGACTCCGTGCAAGGGGCCAATCTTTTCCTGGTTTGAGATCTTCTTATCTGCCGCTTTTGCTTCAGCGATGGCTCTTTCAGAGCAGATTTGAACGACAGCGTTAAGTACAGGATTTACGGCCTCAATGCGCTTCAAATGCATCTCTGTAACTTCTAAACAGGATACTTTCTTCTGTTTAATTTCAGTTGCTATGTTGCTTACTGATTCATAAATTAGGTCATTCATTTGAGTGCTCCTTCCTTTGATATCGCGAATAGTACCACTAGCCTGCAATAAGGTATCTCTCCAGTGATATATTTGAGGCATCTCTAAATAGGCGTCTTTTTATGCTTCAGGATCAAAATAAATCAGGTGTGTGGTCCAACCCCAGACTTTGGGCTATTTCAGTAGGTGAAACCCTCGCATGGGCGGGCCTTTTTTATCTCTTTCCTGCTTCTCTGATACGTTGGAAATTGCATTTTGGCTGGAGCGCATCCGAGTTATCCGCGGCGCTCATGGTTGCCTTGGTGGTATCTGCCTTCATGGGAATAGTGTCTGGGAAACTGATTGATAAAGGATTTGGCCGAGAGTTGATGTCAGGCGGGGTTGCGCTAGGAGGAATTTGCTTGTTGTTTATTCCGTTGGTTGGGTCTTTGGCGGAATTCTATATCTTGTGGGCTGTAGCTGGCATTGCTATGGGAGCCTGTCTTTATGATCCGTGTTTTGCGATTCTCACTAGGCATTACGCTTCCAATGCAAAAGAACCCATTGTGATGGTTACCCTTTTTGCAGGCTTTTCAATAACCTTAAGTTTCATATTGTCTGCGACAATTTCTAGTGTTTTCAATTGGGAGGCTAGTTTTTATGTATTTAGTTTTTTACTGTGCTTTTTGGCGGCGCCACTTTTTTGGATTGGTATTTATGTAGATACAAAGGCAAATCTATCAACAACAGAGGGTTTTTCAGAATCAAAAAGTTCGACCACGTTTTTTCGATCATTAGTGAAGAAGCCCATTTTTTGGAGTTTAAGTATTCTGTTCACCGCTTTCGCTCTAAATCACATAATGTTAATTAGTCAGATACTTCCTTTGCTTGAAGCTAGGGGAGCTTCCTCTACCTCGGCTGTTTTGATGGCTTCTGCAATGGGACCGATGCAAGTCGGGGGGCGCATTGGGTTGCTGGCAATAGAAAAATATCTCAAAAGAGAATTCGAGATTATCGGAGTCGCCTTATTCAGTTGTGTGTTATTGGTTTGCGCTGGGGTATTGCTTTACTACTCTGAAATGAGTCCTCTCCTTCTTGGATTGTTCGTGGTATTCCAAGGAGGTTCATTTGGGATAATGAACCTGGTGAAACCAGTCATAACGGCTAGGCTTCTGGGTGAGTCTAATTTCGGATTAATATCGGCAGTTGTGGGTGTTGGCTATATTTGCGGATTTGCTATTGCCCCAGGGGTGTCTGGATTTATTTCAGATGCGTGGGGAATCGATAGTCTTATTGGCACAACTTTTTTACTGGCCTTAGTAGGATCTGTGATATTTTCAGCATCAGTAGGCATAAAGATTACTCAAAAGTAGGTGCTATTTAAAACTTGCTATGAAATCTGCTAGATGACCGCCGATATCATCTGGGGATATTTCCTGGACGAAATGCCCGCCTTTGACTGTGACTTCTCGTTGATTATTCCACAATCGAGCCTTTTCTCTCTGGTTACCAACCAGTATTGACCCAGGGTCCGCATTTATGAAGAGTTTGGGTATGTCACTTGTACTTAGAAATTCGGCATATGATTCAGCTATTGCGACCATATAATCAGGCTCTCCAGCAATAGGTATTTCCCGGGGCCAGGTAAGGGTAGGGCGTCTATCCTCCCCTGGTATCTTATAAGGTGCCAAATAAATTTCTAAGTCCTCTTCTGAAAGCTTTCCATCTCCTGCAAGTATCCTTTCAACAAATATGTTTTTCTCCAGTATTAGTTCTTCCCCAGCATCGGACCTGAAAGCTTGGAAAATATTCCTTGCCACCTCAGGCCAATCCTCCCAACTTTCTATAGGGCCAGTTATAGCTTCCATGTAAGTGATGCTTTTGACTCTTTTTGGGTTGAGCTGGCTCCAGTAAAATCCGAGAGCTGAGCCCCAGTCATGAACTACAAAATGTACGTTCCAGAGTTCCAAATTTTCGAATAGGTTGTATAGGTATTTACAGTGCTCTTCAAATTTGTAATTAGCCGGTCCGGTGTTGTCCAATTTATCGGAGTCACCCATCCCTATAAGGTCGGGTGCTATGACCCTTCCTAGATGATCAACATGTGGGATTATATTTCTCCAAAGGTATGAAGACGTTGGATTTCCATGGATAAAAACTATTGGATCTCCTATTCCTTCGTCTATGTAGGCCATAGATTTACCATCGATACCCATAAATTTTTTGGGATACTGCTCTCTAAAAAAATTACCTCTAGTTATCATTTTTCCTCAGTTTGTAGTTTGGGTCCCCCATAGATAAATATTGACGCCAGTTCCTCGATCTTATCAAAATGCACCTAAACATTCCTTCTTCCCTCTTAGGTATAATCGCGTTTATATTCACTAACAGGAGAAAACTTTGAATACAAGCAACCTTGAAATTGGTCAGTCAGGACGTATCGATGTGCAGATTACTACTGAAATGACTACTAATAGAACTGGAAATAAGGGTGATGATGTACTGTCTACCCCGGCAATGTTGGGTCTGATGGAAGGTGCATGCATCAAGCAATCAGATCATCTCTTGGATGAAGATACCTCCACTGTGGGTTACGCGGTTGATGGTCTTCGGCATGTTGCACGGACAGACGTTGGAGAAACTGTAGAAATATGCACATCCTTAACTGAAATTGATAGAGAAAAGGGTCGCCTTACTTATGAAATTCAGGTAAGCCACAATGGTAATACCGTCGGTAAAGCGATTCACAAAAGAGCGATAATTTCTAGAACATAGCTATTGGATTTACTGGAGAGCCTGTACCACCCTCTACCACCAGAGGAGCGATAGTAAAATGGAATACGTAACTGTTCAACTCTTCGCAGGTTTTCGCCAATCGATCAAAGTTGGCATTATCGAGAATAGGCATGCCCATGTGGGGGATGATTACTTCATGGACAGGGATTCTTGCCGGATAATCGTATTCACGGTGACCTGATTCCTGAAGGTCCCATCCGAGTAATGAGGCGTTTGTATCATATAGGAATTCAATTATTGAAGGAGCGTTACCAGGAGTATTGGGTGGGAATGTCATTTCTAAGTTTGGATGCGCTTTCCAAAAGGCACTATATCCTGATCGTATAAGAACTGCATCTCCCGAGCTTGGTGTTATGCCTTGGGTATCCGCCCAATCTTGGAGCTCCCAGCCTTCAACAGGATTCTCCAAATCGACAAAATCAATACCTCTGAATTTTGGAATGTCATAGAGAACCCCTCTGGTTATTATCCCGTCCTGCCAATTGTCTATAGAATGTGTGGCTGCTCCAGAATCTCTGACCAAAGCAGGGTCCTTATCGTTATATAGACGCCCTCCGGCAACTACACTTTTCGTGAAAAAATGGCAGAGTGCGTCTATGTGTGTATTTACAAAACCGTGATACGAAACCCCAATGTAATCTCCCGACCCCCGCTCATGAACTGCCATATTATGGTCAGCTGGTCTAGGATTTCTAAACTGGTCAGGTACTACCGAATGGGTCGCTAGGGGGTTCGCGCAAGAAATGGTCCGACCGGTATCGATGAGGCTGGCGGCTTCTTTTGTTACTTTGGGAGTTATGTGATTGAGTGTTCCAAACTGGTCATCGTCACCCCATCTTCCCCAGTTACTGAAACGGGCTTTGTAATCTAGGTACTCTTCAACAGTAGTTGGAGTTCGATCTTTCAATCCCATAATTTATACCTCTCCTTTGTTTCTTGCATGATACATGTCTTTGTGGCTAGCTTCACAAGTAAGTTTATATTTCCCTGAGGTTTTTAAAGGTCACGAAGGTGACTATTGCCAATAGAATCAAGGCTCCCCCATGCAATGACAAGGCAGTGGTTACTCCCAATATGGAAGCTAGAGCTCCGATTTCTAAGTTTCCTAAAGGACCAGTCCCGACTGCTGTTGTCCAAGCCCCCATAGCCCTTCCTCTTAAATCATTTGGGACCAATCTTTGTAGCAAGGTTTGGGAAAATAAATCAGAGAGAGACATCATCCCACTCATTAAAACAATTGCCAAAATAGCTATATGAACGGAAGGCGCCAAACCTAGAAGTAGAAGGGCTACACCAAACACATGCAAGACAATTATAAATCGAAGCCCATGCCGACCACCCTGCCCAAACATCGAAACGAGGAGGATTGCTATTATGCCTCCTGCAGAACTGAACGCGTGCAAAACCCCTAAGCCTTCAGGGCCCATGTCCCAGATATCGCGGGCGATGCTGGGCATTAAAGCGTGTGAGGTAAACCCAAATAATTCTACAGACATTACTATCAAGACCAAGGCAGATAGAGTGCGGTTGCGTTTCAATTCTTTCCAGAATTCAGAAAACCCATTTGCCAGACCGCCTCTCCTTGAGGGGGCTGAATTTCCGGGTGATTTGATTAAGGCCAAGAAGAGAAAGGCACACCCACAACCGACAGAAATTGCAAAATATCCAGCGCCGGCTCCCCATTCCCCAAGAGCAAAACCGACTACTAGGGCCCCAACCATTCCCCCACTACGTATTGCTAGGCTGAGATAAGACATGCCTAATAATCCATTTTCTTGACCCACCAAGTCAAAAACAAAACTTCGGCTGATGGTATTTAGCGTCATATGGATAGTTCCGCCAATTGCGGGAATTAACAATAAATGCCATAACTCTGCTTTGCCGGATGCCAATAAAAGACCCATCAGGAATGCCACTAGTGCAGCTGTTGCCATGAGTACCCGTATGAGTGTTCTTCTGTCTATGAGGTCTGAAATAGTACCAGCTGTTATCCCTAGAAAGAACGCAGGTGCATGTCGGATGCCCATGGCTAAACCCACCATGAATGGAGAGTCGGTTAGTTCCAGAATCACCCAACCTAGGACGACGTTTTCGCCACGGGTAACGCTTTCGAAGAAAGTTGAGAAAGCCAATAACCTGAAGTCTCGTAACTTCACTACGGGGGACTGCATTATCTTGTTTATCAAATCAGTTATGGACTATGGACAAATTATCTCCCAAATGAGTTTTGTCCAGCCGTTGTACCTCCATCTACCATGTAGACTCCACCATTGCAGAAGCTGCTTTCATCACTGGCTAGAAACATCATTAGCTTACCGACTTCCTCCGGTTCCCCATATCGCCTCAGTGGATTACCCGCAGCAACAGCTTTCTGGGCCTCTTCGACTGTACTGAAGCCCTGTTTTCCTTCAGAGACTCTTTGTTTTTCTATTGATCTCATCATCCGGGTTTGAATCGGAGCCGGATTAACTGTGTTCACGCGAATACCCATGGAAGAGCCTTCCATTGCTGCGGTTCGCATCAGCCCGATTACTGCGTGTTTACTAGCAGAGTAGGGTGCCATCCCTGCCGATCCTCTAACCCCGGCAGTAGATGATGTGATTACAATACTCCCACCTCCTCTTTCACGCATCACTGGCATAACATACTTTAAACCTAGCCATACCCCTTTAACGTTTACTGATATTACCTTGTCAAACATATCGACAGGAGTATCAATTATTGAGTTCACTTCTCCTTCTATTCCAGCGTTTGCGATAAATACGTCAATGCCACCGTGACGTTCAACAGTAGCCTTTACGAACTGTTGTACCTGAACCGGGTCCGTTGTATCACCGGCAACATAGCTTACATTTTCATCTCCGATGTCCTGGACCACACCCTTCAGAGCAGATTCGTTTAGGTCGACCAAAACTACATGAGCGCCCTCTTCTGCGAAAAGTTTTGCTGCTGCTCGGCCAATACCTCCAGCACCACCTGTTATCACTGCTACTTTACCAGCGAGCCTTGCCATAACGTACCTCTATCTCAATTTGCGTTTTTGTAACTAATTTAACGGAAGATTAAATTCTATGGATAATTCTATTATTGGTCTGGAATCCACTCACTGTGAGCTCGCTCACAGCATCCCTGTTTTTCTTATGATCAGGATTTGTGTTTATCGTTGAGATAGTCTCTGCGAGTTCTTCTAGGGTTTCTATAGGAGTGGTGAGTCTTACGATATCTAAGTCAGATGCTAAAGGTCGAGTCACCATTGGTTTTTTTTCAAATTTATCTCTCCACTGAAGTAATGCCTCAATCAAAAGTTGGGACTGCCCTCTTTTGGCCTTCATATATCTGCGGTTGATGTATTGTGCTTTATCTAATGAAATATTTTCCGAAGCGGCGAGTATAACCAGTACTTGATACGTGACTTTGCTACATAGTTCCTCCAGGGCCATTAGTCTTGCTTGGCCTTCGGGAGAGTTTGATACCGCCGTTTCAACCTCAGTTATTTCACTTAGTGTCAAACCCGTAATAGCGGTTGTAACGTCTCGGGTTTGAAGGTGGGAGGATGCGCTAGTAGCGGTCACAATTCCGGATTTGCCGGTGGCCTCCAAAGATTTTTTTACCCCTTCTGCCAGTATGAACTCTTTACCAGGTAAAGGCACTCTTCTGATTTCTATCAACGCGTTAGTCATGCAATCCCCCAAATAGAATCTGTTGTATTAGATTGTAATAAATAGAAACTATTTACTACAAATTTTATTCACGTTCGCACATTCAGGGGTTAATTTGTTATTGATGCTATATTTTCAGGTAGGGTAAGAATAGACTTGGAACTCCTGTGAGGTCATTGTCTAGTCTGAAGGAGGTTATTCATGAGTGATAATCAGATTCTTATACATAATGCTGCCTACATCATTACCATGGATTATGAAAGGCGAATTATCAAGAATGGGAGCATTCTGATTGAAAATGATCGGATTGCAGCGTTAGGTAAGATGTTGGACTTTTCGCAACTTAACGTGGATAAGGTAATTAATGCCCAGGATATGGTAATTACTCCAGGGTTTGTTAATGGGCACTGCCATATAAGTTACGCACATGCTACACGTGGGATATTTCCAGATGATCTAGGAAACGACTATCTTGTCAATGTGTTTCGTCTTCAGGATTCGATGTCCCCAAAAGAAGAGCTTTTGACCTCTTTATTAGCTATAACCGAGCTTCTAAGCTACGGCACAACTACTATCATGGACCCTGGTAGTACTAAACACGTTGACTTATGTATGGACGCTTACGAAGAATCTGGAATAAGGCTTATTACGGGGATTCAGGTCACTGACCGGGAAAATCCGTATCGAATGGCGGTATACTCCCATGACGACGCAATACGGACAACGGAATCCTTTATCACTGAATATAATGGCAGCCTTGAAGGAAGAGTTTATGCCTGGGCTATGCCTTTTTCCCCAGAATATGTTGGTGGCACTCTGTTAAGAGAGCTCAAACTTTTATCTGATCAATTAAATGTTGGGAGCACCCTCCATGTGAACAATGCAGGAAAATTCAATTCAAATGTATCTACTGAACCACCTGTGGTTGCCTTGGAAAGACATGGGTTTTGTGGCGCAAATGTAGCTCTAGCACATTGTGTGGGATTGTCTGATCAAGAAATTGCTTCTCTTTCTTCTACTGGTACTGCTGTAATCACCTGTCCTACCAACGTGGTGAAGAACGGTGGGGGCTATGGTAAGAATTTTCCCTTATCTGAATTGTTGGATGCTAGCGTACGAGTTGGCTTAGGAACAGATGCAGGAAATAATTCCAATCTTTTAGAGACCAACCGCTCAATGTACTTGGCTGCAGTACTCATAAAGGATGCTACCGGTGATGCAGCCCAGATTCCGGCTGAGAAAGCTTTGGAACTTGCTACTATAGATGGCGCAAAGGCTTTGGGTTTAGATTCTGAAATAGGGTCTTTGGAAGTTGGGAAAAAGGCAGACATAGTGATGTATGACACACTACGACCTGAATGGCAGTCACTTTTTAACCCTGTTAATAGCTTGGTCTACAACGCTGATGGCAGAAGTGTGAAAACAGTTATGGTAGACGGACGTGTTGTCATAGAGGACTATGTGCCTAAATTTGTTGACACCGAAAAGTTAATACGTCAGGTGCAGGATATTGGAGCCGATATGATGAACCGAAATAAAATGTCGTTCCCTCAAAAATGGCCGATAGTCTAGCGAGTATTGGGTACTTCAGTAACTCCCAAATCTATAGGGGAGGTCTTCTGGTGTTTGATCTTTAATCCACTCAGGTTGTAAATTTCCGATAACAGCCTCGACTTCAGATAAATCGGTGGAGGTAAGTTTCCACGTTGAAGCTTGGGCTACATTTTGGACTTGCACAACTGATTTCATACCTACTATAGCTGAAGTTACTGCAGAATTAGCTAGGGCCCATGCAATTGCTAACTGTATCAAATCTCTTCCGTGACTTTTAGCCCATTCCTCTAATTGTTGGGTTACTTCATAAATAGTTTGAAACAATTCCCCTTGGAAGAAATTGAATAATCTTCTTTCGTCATCTTTGGGAAATGTATGACCAGGTTTGTAGCTACCTCCCAGCAGACCTTTGGCCAATACTGAATGAGGAATAACCCCTATTTGGTTTTCTTTGCAAAAGGTCAAAGTTGGATTTTCTTGTCGGAAAAGTAAGTTGTATCGAGGCTGGGAACTGATAATCGGACCAAATTCCATAGCTTCCTGCGTTTGGTCGGACGTGAAGTTCGATAGCCCTATATGCCGGATCTTGCCCTGTTTTTTCAGATCCATCAGGATTTCCATAGTATTTTTTATAGGCCATTTGGGTTGTGGCGTGTGAAGTTGGTATAGATCAATGTATTCGATATTTAAAGCAGATAGACTGTTTTCTATCGCTTCACGAATGTGTTTTTCTGAATGATCTGGCCCTGACAGCTTAGAGGCTAGAATCACTGAATCTCGCCTGCCTTTTAAGGCTTGTCCTAAAACTGACTCACTAGTTTGGTAACCCTCAGCAGTATCGATAAAGGTAATTCCTGCATCCACTGCCGCATGGATAGTGTCTACAGCTTGTTTTGGGTCAACATTTCCCATGCCTCCGCCTATTGGCCAGGCACCAAAACACACGGTGGAAACTTCTAAATCAGATTTTCCTAATGCTCTTGTTTCCATTTTTTGGCTATAAGGGCAGGGTTTTTGGCAAACCCAGTCCGAACTCATTTGTTTCTTCCATAATTGCCATAAACTTGTGGATGTTTCTAGCAAGATCTATAAGGAAACCTTCCTGAGCTACTGAATCGACCATGGAGAATTTGCTCATAATGGAGACTGCATACGGGTTATTTGGTAGATAGACTATTCCTGTATCACCCCGTACCTTGTCCATACCCCCTGGTTTATTGGCCACTACCACCTTAGATCCCACGGCCTTATTCAGATAAGCGGATTTTGGTTTACTCATGATTCTTAAGACTTGAGCGGATACTTTTGGAGTAGGCTTCTCGTTATGCAATAGGTCCATCATCAAGATTAATTCGTTCGGGGTAGAAACATTTTCATCACCCCTGTTTATTGCCTCAGGATCCATCATCTTGCGCCTGAGCTTGGTCTTAGACAAGCCCATGTCTCGGATTAAATCATTAATTCCCTCCATCCCGGCAACATCTATGCAGGTGTTGGTGGCAGTATTATCTGACGCAAGCATCATGAGTATAGCCACGTCCAAAATAGTAAATTCAGGATCATTCTCTAGGAAGTGAATTACCCCACTTCCAGATCCGTACATATTTTGAGTAAACCGAATTCTTTGTGATAAGTCTATTTCGCCTTCTTCTTGCAGAGAAAACAGCTTTGCCAATACATGTATCTTTATTGTCGAAGCTGTGGGGAATACTTCATCTCCATTAATAGAAATGCTTTTTCCACTTGTAAGACTTTTCACCGACAAACCCGCTACTCCGTCAAAAGTGGTTATTTTGTCTTTTAAAGTGGTTTCTAATTGTTTCCACAGAGAATCCCTGCTCATGTAATTCCTCTTTTTTAACCTTAATGATATATAAAATTCTAAATGATTCGGGCTAATACGTATAATCACACGATACGCAATAGGAATTTATTGAAGAATTTTGAATTGAGGGGTACAAAATGCTTAGAAACGAAATGAAAAGAGATCTGGAAGAAGGTAAAAAGGTCTATGGCACTATGCTTCAGGAGATGGTGAGCCCTACAGCTGCCCAGGTTTTTAAACGGGCTGGATTTGATTTTTTTATGGTTGATTGTGAACATAGCCCATACGATCAGGGAAGTGTTAGGGAAATTTTAAGAGTCGCTCGATTAGAAGAAATTTGTCCCTTGGTCCGAATTAGGAACCTTGACTATAGTCTTGCTGCTGGGTATCTGGATGCAGGAGCCATGGGGTTAATGCTGCCAAGGGTAGAGAAGGTCACTGATACGGAAACTTTAGTTAGTTTTATGAAGTATCCACCTGAAGGAATTAGAGGTCTATCGGGGGATGCTCCGCACTCTGACTACAGGTTTGGAGATCTTGCTGAATTTATTGAAATTAAGAATCAAGATACGGTGGCTATTGCTCAAATAGAAAGAAAGGTCGCGATCGAAAATTTGGAAGAAATACTTTCGGTGACTGGAATAGATGTGGCTCTTGTTGGACCTGAGGATTTATCTCTATCGTATGGAGTACCCGGGCAGACTTCTCACCCAACTGTGGTTAATGCCATTCAAAAAGTTATAGATATTTCAGTAAAACTTGGGGTCGCCCCTGGTATCCATTTGGGGAATATAGAAAAACTTATTGAATGGAAAGAAAAAGGAATGCAGGTGATTATGTACAACTCGGACCTGGGATTCCTGCTTGAAGGTGCAAAAGAAGGGATAAAGGCTTTGAAAAATTAATATAGTTGATCATGGATTTGATATAAATAGACCAGTCGAAGACAGGATCGGTTTCATATTGTCATTTATCGCTTTTTACTGTTCGGCTTGTAAACTGTCACTTTGATAGCATGATTGATTGTTTTTTGTCCTGTGTAATGAGGTTGTGAAAGCAATGTAGGTCCCGGATGGAAGCTAATCAATCTCACCCAAAAAATCTAAGAGGAGTTTGAATACACTTTCGGGTTGCTCCTGTTGTACCCAATGTCCAGCATTATCCACTAATTGAATTTCACCCATATTTGTGCAGACTTCATTCTTCATTTTAGTGATTGCACCGGGCCTCTGGAATATTCCCCAGTCTTGCCTCCCAGCGATAAACATGGCAGGGTTTTCTATTTTCATCCCTGAAAAAAGTTCTAAGTGCTCCCGATTCCCGGCACTTCCCCCGGATCGGTACCAGTTGAGGCCACCCTGAAATCCTGTTCGTCCGTACTCTGAGACATAGACTTTCAACTCCTCTTCGGTTAACCATCCGCAAGAATTTATTTCCTGAGCGGTTGGCATATGTTTCCCTACGGCCTCTGGCATCGTGTCTTCCAAATCCATAATGTAATAAGTTGGCATCTTGGCCAACTGTTCCGCCGTCCAAGAACACAGCGGGAAAGGGTTGTTTTCCTTCCAATCGGCACTTTTATGATGGTAATAAGCCCTTATAAAGTCCGGCAATCCATTTTTCGAATTCATAATGTCAGAATTGGCCTCGGGGGTCCGATAGTAATGCTGGTAGTGTTTTCTCGGTCTTTTAAGATTAGCTAATTCTGCAGCGATGTCAGCTACCAGGTCCTTAGTTACAGTCGGCTTTTTGAAGGTGTTGAAAGGTATGTCTGGTGCCCCTGTGAATGGAGCACTCATCATAACAACAGATTCGTATATATCAGGTCTTATCAAAGTTGACCAACCAGCAACGCCGGCGCCAGAATCGTGACCTATAACACTTTTGACTTTTTCGTAGCCTAGTGCAGAAATCAAACCCAATAGGTCTCGTACGAGATTGGTTTGATAATAGGAGGAAAGATCCGAAACGTATGAATTGTCCCATCCGGTTGTTGCGCCAAATCCCCTTTGATCCGGTGCTACTACATGGTAGCCAGATTTTGATAGAGGTAGAATCATTTTTCTCCAGCTATAAGATAACTCCGGAAATCCATGTAGCAAGAGTAGAAGTGGATTGCTTTTGTTTTCAAAACCTGCCTCAAGATAATGGATATCAAGACCATTAATGTCTCGACAAACGCTTGATCGTATCTGATCAGGCAGGGTACCGGCCCCATAATCTTTTATATTATGTGTCATATCGATTTCTGTTTTTGTTTGAAGTGATGACTATCAATAAGCCATAAACATTTGTTGCAAGATATCGTGATCCTTGGTGATTGTTAAACCTAACATCAATAGTATTCTGGCTTTTTGTGGATGAAGGTTATCGGCGACCAGAAACCCTAATTTGGTGATGCGTGGTGTAATGACGGTTCTGCCCGCAGTAGATCTTGATGCTAAAACTACTGGAAGACCTTCCCTTGCAGCCTGTGCTCCAGACTCCAGCATAGTTGGGGGTAAGGTACCTGAACCGAAGCCTGTAATCACAACACCATCAGATTTGTTTTGGCGTACTGCCTCAATGAGTAGGTTGTCTGACCCTGCGTAGGCATAAACTATATCTACCCGTGGAAGTTCTGGGAGCGTTTGGACGTCAAAATCGGTTGAGTCAGTATGTTTTCGGGTAGGACTTCTATAAAAGAGTACCTCTCCATCCGAATCAGAGTAACCCAAGAATCCTAGTTCGTTGGCACGGAATGTTTCAACACGTAGAGTATTTGATTTGTAGACGTCTCTAGCGCAATGGATTTCATTGTTAAGTACGGTTACAACGCCTTTATCTGCGGCATGAGGGCTCGCAGCAACCCTGATAGCGTCGATGAGATTTAGGTCTGCATCCGTGCCAAATGCGGTTGGTGGTCGCATTGCCCCGGTAATAACGACGGGTTTTTTGGATTTTACCGTCAAATGCAGAAAATAGGCTGTCTCCTCTAGTGTGGCAGTCCCGTGTGTTATTACAACCCCATCAGCATTTGTCGAGTTTAAGACGGTGTTGATCCGTTTACTTAACTGGAGCCATTCCTTTGGGCCGATTGCTGGACTACCTACGCTTATCATGTCCTCGCTTTCTATATCGGCTAGGGCATTAATTTCGGATATTCGGTCCAATGATTGTCTTATGCTGAATTTCTTACCGAGTTCAGCATATTGAGTGTAATCCAGCTTGTCAGGCCCTATTCCAGCGATAGTACCACCGGTTCCTATCACGTGGATTAAGGGTTTTCGGTCTGCCATAATTTTGCCTTAATTTGCAAGGGGTTTTTTAAAACGAGTGGTCTCCGGTCAAAGGCTCGGCGACTTTGCAGGGAATATTAAAAACCAAGATTACTTTACTTCAATTTCCATAAAAGCGACCTCAATTTTAGAATGGTTGATCACATTGTGTTCAGCCCCGGAGTATCTGAAATACGGAATTCCAGTTGTTATGTCGTTCAATGACTCTGCTCCTGCTCGGTCTACAATTGTGAGAGTGCCTGTAAGTAGCGGCACTACTGTGTAATCGAGTTCGTGCCTGTGCCAGCCTGTTTCCTCACCTGGCTTAAAACGCCATTCTGTTATTCGTACTCTTTCGTTGTCTTCAAAAATCGTAGATGTAGCTGCCATGAATTTTTTATTCCTTTGTGCCATTTCATTAGTTCAGCTAATTTAGTAGTGATTCCAGTACAATTTATAGCACCCTTTCTTTATGGTTATGAATATTGGCAATTAGAAGCAAATAATAACATTTTGGCTAAAATAGGTCGGGGCAGGGCAGCATATCTACAGTGGTGTGTAGTAGCCAGGACTATTAGTAACTCCAAATCAACAGTTGCTCATGTATTTTTCTATTCTTTTGATAATCTCTGTTGTAGAAATCTCTGAGGTATAGGGCACCAACCGGAAAATCCCCAAGTCGATTGGAATTTTATAGCACAGTTGTTCCATCTCCTCTGAAAAATCGTCACCATGAACAACCAAATCTATACGATGGGTGGTTATCCATTCTTGATCAACTATCAATGGTGCATCAGGTATGACTTCATCTACATAGCGGCAGGAAGATACCGTATCAACACGTTCTTTCATGGTCATTATGGGAGACCGTTTATATTCTGCTACAACCTTGTCGGAATGAATTCCGACAATTAAATGGTCTCCGAACCGTCGAGCTTTCTCGAGAAAGTTAGCGTGACCATAATGAAATAGATCGGCTACCATATCGACATAAACCCTTGTCATCATCATTCTCCAAAGTGCACTTTCCACGACAGATATATAAAAATGAAGCGTATGGTTAGACTTTTTCTTTTAGCACATGAATTCGCCCATACCTTTCGTTAGGATTCTGTATATAGAAATAGTCTTTTCCTGGTTTTAAAATCTCTTCATATAGGATTTCTCTATTCTCGCCGCTGCCGATATCCACTGCATAGTAGTCTTCATTGGATAAATCAAACTGGACAGATCCATCGTGATCAGTTGTTTGCCTACTCACGCCGGCAATGGCTACTTCCGTCATTGGAATAGGCTGAGAATCAGCCGAGAGAATCTTGATTCGAATAGAATACTTCCTAGGAAAGAAAAATTTTAAGACCCTAGTGAAAATGGAATTTTCCCCTTCGAGGTTTATAGATTCGGGTATTGAATCCATGATATCGGCTTCAAAGCCTGTTTTCTTGGGCACTCTCCAACTGGGACCATATTTGAGTGTTAAATATTCTTCTGGAGGATTCGGCACGGAAAAAGGTTCGCCTAATAAACATACGGTACCTAAATTCTCATAAATTTGAACGGGAATTTTCACACCAGGGTACTGGAAAATACTTTTTCCCAATACCCTGTAACAAGTCCAATCGACAGGTATGCCATTTTTTGAAAGCTCTACGCCAATATGGAAACCTGTTTTCAAAACTTTTACTTGAAAGCCTGCCCGTTTAAACTCATCGACTCCCTGAAGAATGGACTGCTCATCAAGATTATGCATGCCAATAATTGAACCAATATCTATATCGTCATCCCAAGGGATAAGCTCCCCGTCTCTGACAGCACCTAGACATGTTCCGTGGCGCAGAAAGAAAATTATATCGGTATCATTTAGCAATTGCCTGACCTCCAATAGTACCCTCTCTGCATCTCCCATATGCATTGTTTTCATTTCCTCCCTCCTATTGGTTGGAAGCGATGCCCTAGGTGACGAAACATACACCGGTGTTCTGGAATAAATCCGTTGGTATCATACATACATTTGAACTAGTAACAGTTATACCACGCCTATAATGACATGGGCTTCCCGAAAGTGCATAATCATGGGAAGAGAGGATATATGGAACAGACTTTCTCAGATTTTATTACCTTGACCCTTGGAGATATTGGGCTTCCGTCCGACCACCTTGTCTGGAAGGCTCTCTTACTGACGATCATATCCTTATTGGTAGGAATACTAGGAGGATTTGTTGGTCTTGCTTTGGGGACAATTCGCTTACCTGCACTGCTGCTTTTAGGGACACCGGCTGCTATTGCCGGAGGAACTAATATTATGGTCAGCAGTCTTAGTTCTCTTTCTGGTGCAATAAAGCATTGGCGCGGAGGCAGAGTGGACATGAGGATAGTAATGGTGATGGGTATTCCTGCTTTTGCAGGAGCTTTTGCCGGGGGATTCCTCAGCGGTGTTATACACGAAGGAATACTTCTATTTCTCGCGGGATTACTTGTGTTGTGGCAGGGAGTAGAATTCATCATTATCTACCAAAATCGTGTAAAATCGGGCCAATCCGCTTCTCCTCTTTTTGGGGCGGGATTGGAGGGATCTTCAGGCATATTCAGTCCTCGGCGGGTTTCTGCCGAAGCAGGAATCGGGTTGGGGGTTGGGCTCCTGGGTGGTGCCGTCGGGCTTATCTTGGGTAGCATACGCTTGCCAGCACTGGTCAGGGTTCTTAAAATCGACCCCCGTATTGCTGCAGGATCTAATCTTTTCATCGGATTTTTCATGGGGGCAGTAGGGTGGATAGGGCACGCCAGTCAGGGAAAGGTAGACTACCCTGTATTAGTCCTCATGGGAGCGGGTGCAATGGTTGGTAGTTGGTATGGTGCAAAGTTGACCGGGAAAGTGAATTTAAACACTCTCATTCTTACGATGGGCTTTGTCCTACTAGCTGTCGGGTTGTTGTTGGCATATCGAGGGGCTTTGCCATTGTTTCAATAATTACCTATTTTAATATGAAGACCCAGGAGTGCAGACTAATCTATTAACCCCTTATTTTTCTTGGATATAATTATGTCGTTTATGCTCGGGACAATTTCCTTTAACCCACTTCCAGGAAACACCGAAGCCCATTCATACAGACTAAAGACCTGTCCCTGATCGGTAGAAAGTAGAGGTGGATCCTGCACCACAATATCTAGTTCGGCTATAACTGAATTAGCAATCTTTCTATATAGGCGATCAGCCGTGTCGAAAATGTTTTGGTCATTCGATAATGCATTTACCTCTCTTTGGTACCATTCCATTGAATTAAATTCTAATTTCCTAGTCCGAGGATAGAAGGATGCCATCAGATTCCATGGATCTCCCTCACGACTTTGATCACCGCTCCCTCGAAAATCAGATCTGATAATTATTGCAGGTATGTCCAAGGTTTTTGCATACAAGAATTCTACGACAGTCCCTGAGTCCAATTCAGTGCCATCAAAATTAAAAATGGCTAGATCGCATGCCAGTAGACAACTTAAATCTTGATTTCTTATGTCAACTGCCCTGTTTGTAGATTGTTCAAGGTCCTGTGGGAGTATGCATCTATATTTTTCCTTGGAAAGTTTATTTATGTAGGAAGCTAAAATGGCGTTACCGATAAGTTCCTTATGGTCGAATAACCCTCCGGCAAAATATATTGTGTATTCGGTGTTTAATGCTGCATTCATAATCTTTCACCCCTCTTTGGTTAGGATTGTAAACCAACCAAAATTAAACCTTTGGCAAAATTTAGACAGAAACTAACCGGCAGTGGTACTGGGGTTAGTTTCAAACATGTATCGATATACTGCATCCTAATATAGATTAGGTGTCTGAAGGCTACGGTTGAGGGTTTTGATATTCCGAACCACTGGAGACCTCTGGATCATCTTAGAATACAATCAACGCGTTTCCTCATATTAAGTTGCTAAACAGTGATTTTTAATTCCTTCCTCGGTGATGTAAAACCTTAGAGTTTTATATAGTTCTTCAGAGGAAACAAATCCTTGATACCGATGTGATATCTCACCGATACAATTGATAATGAATGTCCATTGAGAGCTCGGCAAGTCCCATTTTTTGAAAGCCTCAGAGTACAAGCCAGACTTAGAATCATTTTGCAGTTCGACGGGGTTATCATAAATTTCAACATGAATGAAATTCATTGAAGGATTCAAGCGGGTGCTTAATTTTTGTAGCACTTTCACCTGTGGTCCACATGTCTCATCTCGACAGAAAGCTGGGCTAGAAAAAGTGACAACAGTGGGTTTTCCACTTTTTATAGCTTCGTTAATTGAGTGTCGATACAGTTCAAGGTCGATTACATTTCCTGTTGAGAGTTCCTGGAAACTTACTACATCATCCAAGGTTTTGCTTTTTTCAGTGGGAGCTTTGTCACCTTTATCTGGAGCGACCGTTTTTTTGTTAACGGTAAATGTCCCGTTGATGGAGATGTCTTTTTTGTTGTCCACGAAATCTACCTTGAAGTCCCACTTTCCTGGATAAGGAAAAATCTCATTGGCGACAAAAGATCCTCTGTTGAGATCATCCCAATACATGAACTGGGCGGTGTTTTTCGATTCATGGATATGGTTGGCCGTAGCATAAAAAGTAACCACTATATAATCTCTATTGATAAACCCTTTGTCAGACAGAACTATGAATGCGAACCGATTTTCCCCAATTCCTAGATCTGTAGTTGCTAAAACGATTTGATAGCCTTCCTGGGTTATTGGACTTTTTATTGGATATTCATTTGAAAATGGGTCCACATGCTCATTGCAAAAGATCGCTAAAGTGGTTATGCCGATACAAAACAAGAAAATAGGAAAAAACTTCTTGTAGCTCATTAAAATGATTATTCCCTTACATCGGAGCCAAAGGTGAAAGAGTAAATGGAGAACTCTGATGATGTAGAGCTTAATATCAGCTCTCGCGTGTCGAATTTTTTCAACTTAACGATGTTATACATCCTCGAACTGTCGACCTCGATAAAACTCTTCCCGTCGGGATCAAAATAGATATCCTTACCCGCTTCTGATTCCAGTAAAGGGCTTCCATCCAGGGTAGCTAATACCTTATACGGGTTGTTATGTTTTCCCAACACCACGTTCACTTCAGCCCCTGAAAATTTTAGAAATATGTAATCGTTGTAGGCATCGGTATCTCTGCTGTGAGAAATATATTCTTGTTCTTTACTCCATAAACCCTCAATATAAACTTTGTCTTTTTTTCTATTTGGAGGACTTTTGAAGATATCTTTTTTCTTCCAGGCGTCAGTGCGGATATTGTCGTAGTATTCCGTATTTCCGATGTATGTAGGTTGAAAAAAATTAAATTTGTAGTTTCTATCAGTACCCATATATAACTCCAGCGTTTGCTCACTGTGGGAAATATTGGACGAATCACTGCTTTGTTGAAGGTTGAGTCCCGTAGGGATATCTGACGGATCGAACCCAGCCTCCTCTAATAAAGCCCTTATTGCCAATTCTGTCTCCTCGTATCCTCCTTCTCCAAAATGTTTAAATTGAATCACTCCATCTTTATCCAAAAGATATTTCGCAGGCCAGTAGCGATTACTAAACGTGTTCCATATTTTAAAGTCGTTATCCAAAACTATTGGATAATCGATCCCCAGATCCTCTGCAGCAGAAACGACATTTTCATATATTTTTTCAAATTCAAATTCAGGGCTATGCACTCCCAAAATATTTAACCCCTTTTCATTGTATTTCCTGTGCCATTCACTCAGGTGTGGAAGAGTCCGTATGCAATTAACGCAGCTGTAGGTCCAAAAATCGATAAGAACGACCTCATTTCTTTTGTCCTTTAAGACAAATGGCTCACTATTGATCCACGGCCCTGGAGTGTCGAATTCAATAGGATTAGGCTTCGGGGCTAGTTGGGAATTTGGTATTGAATGGTCGGCGATATTCTCAGAGCAGGCGAACATCGCCACAATCATGATTATTAAAACTAGATTCCCAACTATCTGTCTCATATTAATTCTCATTCTAAAACATACTTGTTAATAGCTATAATGCTCCTATGACAAAGAACATTGAAAATAGCATTGAAGCAAAGAAGGTTGTTGGCAGAATAAGAAAAGCTGGATTAAGGATTTCATATGTTCGATAAGTGGAGCCAATCCGAATTTGCGAGCACATCGGGAGGAAAAACGCAGAAGCCAATTAACCTTAAGGAAGGCAGCAAAAAATTGGTATCGGCAATAGTATTGGGTCATTCAGTGAGCCATATTTTTAACTCTTCCCTGCCTTTGTTGCTTGCAATGATGAAAACAGACCCACGTTTTAACCTAACTGCGACTCAATTTGGTGTAGTGGGAGGAGTTGGCAGAGGATCCTCCGACGCTACCACGATAGTTGCGGGTTATCTTGGAGAACGGTTTGCCAATCGCCCCGGTGTCATGTTGTCTATATCGTTGATTATTATGGGAAGTTCCTACTTTCTTCTGGGGATGGCTCCTAGTTTCTGGTGGCTCCTTGGAGCTATGCTGCTTGTTGGAATAGGTCCTTCTTTGTATCACCCTCCAGCGATTGCAGAGCTCTCTAAAAGATTTCCAGATAGACGAGGGTTTGCGATTTCACTTCATGGAACAGGTGGATCGATAGGAGAGATGTTTGGTCCTTTCATTGCAGGCTTGTTGACTACTGAGACATTCAAGGTCGGTAGCATCGTTACAATAACTTATCTTATTGCCTTTGAATGGAATGAACTTCTAAAAATAAGTGTTTTACCAGCCTTGCTTTTTGCCGTACTTGTCTATTTGATGATGCGAAATGTTTCGAAAGAAACCGCTGATACAGGCTCCTCTGGAGAATATTTCAGGGGCTTGAGAGAATTGCTAAAAGTCAAAGGAATATGGGGTCTAATTCTCGTCACAGGTTTGAGCGATATGGGGCTGTCTTCGGTCACGTATTTTCTTCCCCTTTATCTGATATCCGCTCCAGGAGAGGGAGGCCTTGGCAAGGATGCACTTACAGTCGGATTTTTTCTGGCCGGGGCACAAGTAGCTGGAATTATTGCTCAACCGGTAATGGGATGGTTGTCGGACATGTACGGAAGAAAAATAGTTCTATTGCCTGCCATGACCTTTTTAGGCATTTTGTTTATTGGATTGTATTTTGCCTCTGATGGTTATCAACTTGTGTTGAATGTGTTCGCAATGGGCGCTTTCTTATATTCACTGCATACTGTTTTTATTGCCGCCGCTATGGACATATCCGGGGGGAAATCACAGGCGACTGTGGTCTCATTGATTTATAGTGCAAGCTTATTGGGAACGGCTTCACCAATTTTCACAGGATTGCTCATCGATGAATTTGGGTTGAAATCTGCTTTTTTATTCAGCGGGATTATTTCGTTGTTGGCGACTATTCTTCTCTTTTCACTCAAGCTTCCGATGAACGCCGATATAACTGACTAAACCAAAAAACCGCGCCTTAATTTTTCAAAGCAACCCCGCTTTTGATGGCTGCAGCTTTTACACCTTTTGCGACTTGATCAGCCATATCAGTATCAAAAATGCTCGGCATAATATATTCGTTATTAAGATGGCTTTCTGGAACTCCCCTTGATATAGCAAACGCGGCGGCCATTTTCATTCCATCTGTGACTTTTTGCGCCCGAGCATCTAGGATGCCCCTAAACATACCAGGGAAACACAAAGCATTATTAACTTGGTTGGGGTAATCTGATCGTCCTGTTGCCATAACTTCAACAACTCCTTCAACCTCCTCTGGCCAAATCTCGGGGTCGGGATTTGCCATAGCAAATATGATCGGTTGCCTGTTCATCAAACCCACTTCTTCAAGTCGGAGGACTCCTGGACCTGATAGCCCTATGAAGACATCTGCACCCTCCATAGCTTCTTTGATGTGGCCAGAAATATTATTTGGGTTTGTTATCTCAGAATATTCTTTCCAGACTTCGTTATTCCCGTAATCCTTTTGTCTGTCTAATATCCCTTCCCGATCTACTCCAACGATATTTTTTACGCCGGCTCTGATTAAAAGTTTGGTAGTGGCGACACCAGCCGCTCCTACCCCTACCAATACTACCTTTAGGTCAGGTAATTCTTTGTTTACTACTTTGACCGCATTGTATAGTGCCGCCAGAACCACGATTGCGGTTCCGTGTTGATCGTCGTGAAATACTGGTATGCTTAATTCCTTGTGAAGACGGTGTTCTATTTCAAAACATCTTGGGGCTGAAATGTCTTCCAGGTTTATTGCCCCAAACCCATGGGATAGCAATTTTATTGTGTCGACAATTTTGGTGGTGTCATGAGTATCTAGAACTATCGGCCAGGCATCCACTCCAACCAGCTCTTTCAATAATTGAGCCTTACCTTCCATTACTGGTAAGGCTGCAGCCGGACCAATATCTCCCAATCCGAGCACTGCGGACCCATCGGTCACAATGGCAACCGTATTCCCCTTACTCGTGAGATTCCATACAGATTCTGGTTGGTCATGGATGGCTTTGCTAACTCTCGCAACACCCGGAGTGTAAATTAATGACATGTCATTTCTGGTTTTAATGGGTGTTTTACTCTGCATTTCAATTTTACCGCCGAGATGCCTTAAAAAAACTTGATCGGATACATTTACTATTATTACTCCCTCAACACTTGATACTGCTTCTTTTAATATCTCTGCATGTGAATCGTCCCGAGCATTTATCGTAATGTCCCTCACCATACTGTTACGTCCGGCTGATACGATGTCGATGGCCCCAATATCTCCCCCGGCAGCACTTATGTTGGTGGTTATTTGGCCTAACATCCCGACTGTATTGGGATATGATGTCCTTATCGTGATACTATGCGCGGCCCCAGGTTGCCTTCTAACCGTCAAGCGATCACCTCACGTGTGATACGGGTTCTTTTGATAGGGTTCGTGAAATACTGCTTCATACTATACTCGAATGAATTTGAGTTAGAGAATAATGAGTAGGACTATTTCAAACTTCTTTCTGCTTTGAACAGACTTAGCGATCCTGAAAGTTGTAAGGTGACGTGCCGTCTGGCCATTCCGGTAATTGAGTGAGAAAGTATCTCGAAGGTCATTCCTGAAAGAACTTCCATTATTCTGGGAAAACTAAGCATTGACCTTGAACCTCTAAATTTAGAAATCTTTTGTAACTAGGACGCATCCCTCAGATTTTTTTGGGTGAATAAAATGACAAAAGTAAATGTAAGCAAGATCAAGCCTAGTAGACCAATAACCGCTTGCCCTCCGAATATATCCATTAGGATTCCCGCCGGAAGAACTCCTAACGGCATCAGACCAAAATTCATCATAAACACGCTCATAACTCGACCTTGAAATATTGCATCTGTTTTTTCCATGACAAGAGACTGGTTAATTGTTCGGCGCGCGGCGTCACCCAAACCTAATAGAATCATGATAACCGCAGCAGCGAAATAAAACGGCAAAAAAGCTAGTAACAATAGGGCGAATGCAGAAGCGAAACTTCCTATTATCAATATCATGCCTCTTTTCCACTGTCCTATGGAAGCGATAAATAAAGATCCTACAAGAGATCCTCCACCCATTATGGCGACAAGAAGCCCCATTGATTCTGGACCTTTGTGGTAGACGTCAACTACGAAGACAGGCATAAGGAATCTGAAAGGCATAGCAAGCAAAGTGGTTGCAAGTCCCATAATCAACAGAATTCTAATTATCTGGGTTTGTTTGATATAGGTTAGACCCGCAGCTATGTCTTTTACGATGGGTCCCTTAGTTGTAGAAGAAACGGTACCTGTTTTTGGGACAAAACCCGTGAGTGCAACAGCTGATAGGTTTAACGCCGCGATAGCGAAGTATACGTTTGCTGGCCCAGTCCACGCATAGAGAACCCCTGCAATAGCAGGCGACACTAAAGTCATCACGCTCATTCCAGCTGCGTTAAGTGCCATGGCGTTAGACAAACCTTCTTTGCCAACGAGCTGGGGAATTATAGCCTGACGGGCAGGCATCATGAATGAAAACATGGATCCTTGGATCATGGACACAAGCAAAAGATGATACCAGCGAATGTTATCAGTGAAAATAATTATGCCAATTCCAAGTGCTAGGATTGCCGGAACGATCTGACCCAGCTGTATGAGCCGCTTGCGTTCAAACCGATCCGCGATGGCCCCCCCAAAAAGAGCAAGCCCAAGCATAGGGAATGCGTGTGCCGCGTTTACGATACCTAGAAGAGACGCAGAACCTGTAATATCGTAAATAAGGTAGCCCCTTGCCAACATCTGCATTTGCATCCCGGCCATCATTGTGATCATGCTTGCCCAGAGATAGAGGAAGCCGGGATTTGAGAGCGAACTAAATGTGTACCGCCAGCTTGCCTTGGACAAGGGCCTATAGCTCACGGGATCCAGCTTGTCCGCATCTTGAATGTTGACAGCGGTCTCAATGGGTGATGAATGCAAAGTTTGATTGCTGTTTTCATGCATGGTCGGGGAGACAGAACGAAATTTGGGAGGGTTTTTATCTGAGCCTAACTCTGAATTGTCATTCATGAATAAACCTTACCTGATCGGGTGCCTAAGGGCAAAACCTTTTAAGAAACTTAGGGCGAGGCAGGTTTAGTTAGAATCAGGGTGTCGCTCAGTATTCTCTTCAACACGAACCTCCGACGGGGCGGACCTTTATATAAGGTGATCCCATTTACTACCGATAGCTGGATTATGCCGGAATCTTTCTTGGGACAGTAATACTCTTCTAGCTAGCTATAATGCGCCCATGATCCGGAACACTGAAAACAGCATGAGATACTGCTATCCTTCAACAAATGAAACTTTTGAGAAGGGGGAGCCAATATTATGAAAGCCGTGATGTGCGGGGAACTCTTTGATGGAACTGAACTAACTTTAAAGTCTGATTGGACTTTGCTTATTGACGGGGAAAAAATAATATCTTCCCAACCTACTTCAGATTCTCAAATTCCTTCGGATTCAGAAGTATTAGATGCAAGGGCCTTCACTGTTATTCCAGGATTAATTGACTGTCACGACCACATAGCGTCATTCGGTTATGAAATTGCGAGTAGATGGGGTCTAACAGAACAGCAAAGTCACAGACATATGCGTATTGCCGCTACACTACGTCAGACACTGCAGACCGGATATACCACAATAAGGGACGCCGGAGGGTTGCCCGCAGGTTTTAGAAACGCTATCGAAGAAGGTTTGATACCAGGGCCCAGATTATTGATTTCTATTGGAATTATCTCTCCGACAGGAGGAATCGCTGGACACTTGAGCCCTTCGGGCCATCAAAGCCCTTTTAGTGACGACCCTGCTGTTCCTGATGGTGTGGCGAATGGTCCCGACGGGATGAGGAAAAAAGTTAGGGAGATGATTGGGGCGGGCGCAGACGTTATCAAGTTCGCGGCAACCGGAGGTGCCAGTTCCCGTGCGGGATTGGAACCTAGAGACATGCTTATTACAAAAGAAGAAATTGTAAGCATCGTTGATGAAGCTCACACACTTGGGAAAAAAGTTATGTGTCATGCTTTGGGTGGGCCAGGTCTTACCGCAAGCATAGAAGCAGGGGTAGACTCGATCGAACATGGAACCTTTCTTCACGAAGACCCGACAAATCTTGAGTTAATGGCCCAGCGTGGTATCTTTTTTGCTCCCACCTTTGCTGTATATAAATACCATGCAGAACGAGGGACTCCCCATGGCCAGCGAAGAGCGAGTAAATTGAAAACTGATCACGTTAAAAGTTTATTGGCAGCGATGGATCATGGAGTGAAAGTGGTTGCTGGTACAGATGCAGGAGGTTGGATTCACGGCAACAACGCAGAGGAACTGTCCTGTTTGGTGGAGGCTGGTATGAGCCCTAGCCAGGCTATTTTAGCTGGGACCAAAACAGCAGCAGAATGTATTGGTCTGCAAAATGAATTAGGTACACTGGTGGAAGGGAAAAAAGCTGATCTTTTGTTTGTGTCCAAAAATCCACTCATAGATATATCCTGTCTCGAATTCGGTCAAGCCGTCTCCGTGGTGATGAAGGGAGGAGAAGTGGTGTTTGACAAAGATCATCATAACGAGTGATCCCAAATCATGAGAGGCTCAATAAAGCCTGATAAGATTTAGTCATGAGTTGGAGGATAGTTTTGAAGCCACCATTTTGCAATCTCATCTCTTCTTGCAAACCATATATCAGGCTTACAACTAACATAGTCGAAAAATTGCTTTAGCACCCCTGTCCTTGACGGACGACCAGCAATGCGGCAGTGAAGCCCAATATTCATAATTTTCGGATTGTCCAGCCCTTCTTCATACAAAAGGTCGAACGTGTTTTTAAGCGTTTCAAGAAAATCTGAAGGTCGATTCATTCCACCACGCCAAAAACGTGTGTCGTTCACTTCAAGAGAATACGGAACGATCAACCAGGGTTTACCATTAACAATTTCATAATACGGAATATCGTCAGAATAGGAATTCGAATCGTAAATAAATCCTTCGGTCGAAGCGATTAACTCCCTCGTTTTTTCGCTGGGGGCGTATCTTGTATACCAGCCTTGAGGTTTGACACCTGTAGTTTTTTCAAGGGACTTCACGGCGGCCTTAATAGCTTTTCTTTCAGATTCGATGTCCATAAGGTAGTACTCTTCCCAGCGATAGCCATGACCTACAACCTCATGTCCACGCCTAACTATTTCAGGACCAACAATCGGGTTCCTTTCTAGGGCCAAAGCGCAGCAGAAAAAGGAGGCTGGAATAGAGTAACGATCTAATATGTTCATAATCCGCCATACTCCAACCCTGCTTCCATACTCAAAGAAAGATTCGTTTGCTAGATCTCTTTGTGAGGAAGGTACCGGAGACGGCACCTCATTGTTGGATTCATGGGTTTCATCACCATCCAAAATGGAATATTCGGAACCTTCCTCGTAATTGACGACCACCGAAATAGCAATGCGTGCGTTGTTCGGCCAGACAACTTTGGGAGGTGAGTTACCATAACCCTGGAAATTTCTGCTTGTCATTTTATCCCTCTCACTTCACTTAAAGACTTCATTATCTATGACAGCATTCTAGAACATACCCCTGAACACAGGTATCGACATTCAGGCCGAGGTAGTTGAGGCATTTGAAAACCTTATGTAAATGCTTTGAAAAAGATGCCCGCAAAAATCCGGCAGAAATGAACCGCTTAAAGTAGGACGGCACCTTTATATTGGCATGTACTGCCTCTAAACAAAAGGCTAGAGTAGTTCGGGTGGCTTCCCACAGGTTGGTTTTGAAACTGCTGGTACGTGCCAGATCCTGAAATAACGCATTTGCGGATCATGCCAAGAGATCAAATCCTTGTCATGCAGCCTTTTTCTTTTCGCAGAAATTTACAATCTGTGTTAAGGTGATCTCCCCGTAGATTCCGGGTGAGGATGTCTATCAAAAGTAGCGGAATTCCGATAGCGCGACGCCATTACTGCTGCTTCCCTCTGGCCTCATATAATCTGAGCGCTTTTTTAGTATCCGAGCAACTAATCATTACTTCGTTGGATCTGTAATTTATCGTTTAGATGATTCGCCACGAACCGATCTGCTTTTGTGCCCTTGAAAATTATAGGCCGCAACACGAGCCACGCAGGCATCTTTTTTTTTAGAAAGTACAAGAACTTGAGGAGTTAACACGTTATGAAAGGAATAATTATCGCTGCAGGCTATGGGAGTAGGCTGAAGCCCCTCACTGCTAATACTCCGAAATCACTTGTCGAAATAGACGGGAAACCCATTATCACCTATCCGATAGATGCTTTGGTTGCAGCTGGAATTTCGGACATCTCGGTAGTAGTAGGTTACAGAGCCGATGTGGTAATAAATAATATAGAAAAACTCTACCCTAGTATAAATTTCTCTTATAACAAGGATTACGACGGCGACAATGCAATATCAGTTTTCGCCGCTCGTTCTTTCGTTGGTGATGATCCGTTTGTGTTGGCCATGGGGGATCACTTAATTAGCTCAAGTCTCGTGACAACCCTTTTGTCTGACTCAACCATAAACAGGACTCTTTGTGTAGATTCAGAGTCCAAAAATGAGTCCCAGGTCAACGATGGAACTAGGGTCATGACAGATTCTAAAGGCAGAATCATAGAAATAGGTAAAGATCTCAAAAACTGGCAATCTATAGACACGGGGTTATTTATGATGGATTCAGAAGTGCTCGATAACATCAAATACCTCATAACCCGCCAAGGGAAGAAGGTAACCATATCTGAGGTAGTCCAGCATATGGCGGATAATGGAAGACATTTCCAGACATGTGATGTTAGCGGTCAGTTCTGGGCAGACGTCGATACTGAAGAGGACCATGATTCTGTCACTGCGCTCTTAAAAGGAGGATATGACTACGGTCTACGACGACTATAAGTCAACTCAAATAAAACGTTAGGTGCGACCGAAAGTCACCGATCCCAAGTTAAGCCTATGAAAGGGAGTAAACATGAAAGATAAAGAAGGAGAAGCAGCCTACGAAAAATCTGTCATAGAGCCGAAGCCGATGGATCCCATCGCAGCAGCAGAAAGGCTGTTAGATATAAAGCGCATTTTAGATCAACTTGGGGCAGTTTTCTTCATCGCGTCGGGTACCTGTCTCGGAGCCATCCGTGAAGGACAATTCATCCCGTGGGATGATGAAATGGATATGGGGTCTGTAATAGGTCTTAATGGACTAGACGAAAAAACCATTGATAGAGGAATTGCAGCGTTCAAAGATAACGGGTACTACGTGCACGTCGATCGTAGTTCACGCCATATTGGTGTGCATGTCGTAAAGTCTTCCATTAGGGCCGACTGGACTTGCCATCGAATTGTTGGTGACAGCGTCTTTCAGTATCCAGGTGTACGAACTCCACTTGAACTTTTCACACAGTTGAAAGAGATTGACTTCATCGGAGAAAAATTTCTTGTACCAAATCCACCTGAAAAATATCTGGAGACCAAATATGGGCCGAATTGGGCTACACCGAAGGGGCCAGGTTTTGAAGAACAAGTCGTTAGTAAAATCCCTGATGGGGACATACTTACCCCTTGGCAGAGACTAAATAAATTCATTACACTGCGATTAACCCCATGGCGTGCAGGCCGATTGACGGTCCTCGACGAAAATGATGCCCCCGTGAGTGGAGCTGAAGTTGCCCTTGTTGGAATTGGTCGTTCTAGGACAAATTCGGAAGGGCATGCAAGATTATATATTCCCGAAAAATATGACTATGCTATCAACGTTAAGTATAAAAACCACGAGGAGTTACTTTACACAGAAGAGCTGATACCGGGAGGAACATATGTCTACCGGCCTGGGCCTGAGGTGTCACCTGAGGAGCACTACAAGGCAGGTGTAAGGGCAATGGCTCTGTCCCGCGAGTAAGTAAAGTATCAGGTTAAGGTATCTTTAAAACCACCATCGACCCAAATCGAAGGGCTGAATCTCGGAAAACCTCGCCTCCAGTTGACGCAGTGAGTGCAGTATACAGCGACGGGATCGTTACAATACACAGCCTCGGAAACCGAGGGGTCCCATTCCTGCACGTCGTCCGAGTACGCCAGAGGATTGAAACTGAAAGACCTTCACCATAGGCTCTGATGCTCAGGTATTGCTGTTACAGCGCACATCTACACTCGCAGGGTTATCCACATGCAGATCGAGGCAGTTAAGGTATTTGAAGACCCTATGTTAGGGCTTTAATTGAAAAAATGTCGGCAGAACTAACAGGGTAGGGGTGCGAAAAAGTGGTGCCCAGGAAGGAACTCGAACCCCCACTCTCTTACCGAGAAGTGGATTTTAAGTCACCCTAAACAGGCTCTGTGAAAACCGCACCAGCACACCCTAATACTCCAAATTCTTCCTGAGACACACCTATATCGGTTAATTCGATTTATGATAACTTCAGAGAATAGTTCTTGAGTTAACAAAATGGAGACATACATATGGCAGATACATTTGGAACTGGTGACTATCAATACGAACTTGTAGAAGGCTGGGGACAGTGGCCTATTGATGGAGTTGCATCTGATGTCGCAACCACCTCGAATGGGAATGTTTACGTTGCTGTTCGTACATCCTATTCAGGGCTATACACAAGAGAAGGAGACAATCCCAATGCCGGAGTCATTGTCGTTTTCGACAAGGATGGAAACTTACTGTCTCAATGGGGCGAAGAATACTTTGCCACACCTCATGGATTATGGATTAGTCCTGACGACGAAATATTCCATGCAGATTCAGGAAACCACACTGTGACACGTTTTAACTCTAACGGAGAATTACTAATGTCAATGGGTGTTAAAGACGAACTTGGACCACAGGGGGAACCTTTCAGGTCCCCCACGCGGGCTGTTCAGTCAGCTAGCGGTGAAATATTTGTCTCGGACGGATACTGGCAAAACAAAGTTCACAAATTCACTAATAATGGTGACCTCATATGCTCGTGGGGAGAAGGAGAACCGGTATTCAACCAGGAAGCATGGGAACTATATAGGAAGGAAGACAACTCAAATGCAACTGGAAATCCCGGAACGGGACCAGGAGAATTTAATCTACCTCATGATGTAACAGTAGATTCAAACAACAACGTTTACATTATGGATCGTGAAAATAATCGATGCCAAATTTTTGATACTGATGGCAATTTTATTAATCAGTGGGAAGATGTTAGGGGTCCTAATGATGCAGTTATTGACGACAACGAAGTAATGCACATTGCAGAAGGAATAGGTTCTGTTTTGATAACTACCTTGGAAGGAGAGGTAATTGGACGCTGGGGAAGCCGGGGGGAAGACCCTGGAAACTTTAGAGGCTTCCCGCACGGTATCTGGATCGACAACCAGAGAGATATGTACATATCTGAGGTTGGAACAACAAAAGGATTGCAAAAATTCGCAAGAATTTAGCGATGAATTCATTTTTCATCAGTTGAGTTCACGTTTAAATGAGTTCAGTTCTGGCCGGAGCTCTGGTTATGTATGACTGTCCATCTCGGTGGCCCAAGCCTGAAGACCTCGACGAAACGCCAATGCACCCATTGCCACGGCCATGGATTTCCGCATCGGCGTGAACCTGATGTGGCAAAGCCTGCTCTTGTGCGTGCATCTGGTGGGTCCGGCGCGGGCCAAGCAACTGGTGATCGGCGGCAAGCATGTCCCCGGACCCACCCTGCTGGCATGGGGCGCCCTGGACGAGATGGTGGAGGCGGACGCGGTTGTGGAAAAGCCATGGAATGGGCTCGCCAATACGCCGCCCAGCCCCCCGTCGCCGCCCAGATGATCAAACGCAGCGTGAACACCATCTCCGGCGCTCTGGATCGTTCGGTGATGCACATGGATTTCGACCAGCATCACCTGGCCGCCGACACATCCGATGCGGCCGAGGCGGTCTCGGCCTACCTGGAAAAACGCCCGCCAACCTTCACGGGAAACTAGAATTTTACAAGTTTGTTCCGAGCTGCCCGCTCCCTTCCCCGCTCCCCCGCGCGTCCAGTCAAACTGGAACAGATTTAGCCCCAAACCGCATCGCCAACGCGTTTACCGTGATAGACAGCGCCGCCAGGGGTGGTGATGGAGACGGAAATGTCTTCGCCGGCCTGATGAAAACCTAGGATTGACGGCCAGACGGACCAGCGGAACCGGCCGTCGGCACAATAGTGCAGGGGCACTTTGTAGGGCGGGAAGACTTCGCCGCTGGTGTCGTCCTGGCCGTCGGTGAACAGGGTGTCACCCTCCACACGGACATCGAGGGTATTCACGGCGGCGAGGAAACCGAGGATGATATAGCGGCCGTTGAAACGGGCCAAATCGCCGGTGGCTTCCGCCGGTGGCGAAGCGAGAAAACCAGGAAGCTCCACCGTGCCCGTGGACAGGGTCCGGTGAAACAGCAGGCAATCCCAGGCCGTGCCGGCGCAGACCGGCTGATATCGCAGGTTCGAGCGGTCGGGACGCTCGACCTTGAGCCAGTCCGCCACCGGGCCGCTTTCGGGCGCCGGGCGCAGGTCCAGAAAATAGCAATCCGGGCCCAGGCGGGCATAGGCGGCCTGGTTGCAATCCGGGCGCGGTGGCTCCCCCTTGACCGAGCGTTCGCTGGCCGTGCCGATAAACAGCGTATCTCCCCGTCCGAAGCGGGCGGCATGGTAGCTGCCCATGGAGGTGGCCTTCTGCTCCCGCACCGGGTGCAGCTGCAGATGTGTGTTGTGGGCGCCGATGACAATGCCCGCATCCGGGCCCTCGCGCTCACGGATCCAGTTCAGCGACTCGGCCATGGAGACATCCCGGACGTTCCACAACTGGCGCACGCCGATGCTAAAATCCCCCTCGGTCTGGGCCAGGGCCTGGATCACGTCGCGGAGAATTTGCGCGCCGCGCAGGCCCCAATCGTAGTCGTCGGCCGAAGTAGCCCGGGTGTAGGCAACGCGGGCCTGTTCGATACGGCTGATCACCAGCGAAGCGGCGGCTATCAATTCCCGGAAGGCGGTAGCTGCGAATTCCGTGCGGTTCTCCAGGTTAAGCTTCGCCACCATGGGACCGATTTCCCGTGCCATGTCGTCGGCTAGGTCCCCCTCAACCCGGGCCGCGAATGCGTGCACGGTGGCATAGACATTGCGGGCATGCATCCAGTTGCCGCTGCCGTCCATGCTGTAAAAGCGCAATTCCCGCGGCCGATTGGGATCGGCGTTCCAGTCCCGCATCCATCGGATCAGCTCGTTCAGTTCGGCCCAGACGCCCCAGACATTGTTGATGGCGCGAGCCACGTCATCCCATTCATGATCGGCGCCGGCCACATAGTCGTGCACCAGGCGGCCTTCGACCAGGGCCGATTCCAAGACGAAGGTGGTGAAGCCATGTTCCTGGGCCAGATATTTGAACAACCGGGTCCGCCAGCGGTTCCATTCGTACAGATAGTGGGCGCTCTCTCCCACGGCGATGACGCGGCGTTTGCCGATGACGCCGGGAATGAAAGCCAGGTCGTCGTAATTGTCGTCGTGCCGGGGGATGGACAAGGCAACCGCATGCTCCCGTGCCCAGGCGACGAAGGCGTCTTCGTTGGGATCTGTCGGCGCGGCTGGTCCGGGCTGGTTCATGATGATGTTTCCATCGTTGTTTTGGATTTATGCCGTGCCACCACATCGCGCCAGTCGCCGTCAGCCCGCCAGCCAAGATCGTCGCGGGCATGACGGACATCCAAGACGCTGGCGTAGGGGTCCGCCTGGTAGAGTTGGGGGTCACGCACCGGGGGCATGGTCTCATGGATTGCCGCCATGCGCGCCAGTGTCTCCGGCCGCCCTATGCCGTCCAGTGCCGCCAGATTGAAGATATCGAACCGGCGGGCCCGGTATTTCAGGGCGGCGACAAAGCCCCGCGCCGCGTCCGTGGAGCGCACATAGGTCCGGGTTGCCGAAAGCGCGCCATAGGGTGCAACGGCATTTCTGGCGGCGGCATCGGAACTGCAGCCGGGGGAATTGCTGTCGGGGTCGGGCAGGGCGAGCTGGGCCAGGATTTGAGCCTCTTTTTCAGGACGAACGATCAACGTCGGCCTGAGGCAGATAACGCGCATTTTGCCCCGCGCCGCGTAGTGCCGCGCCATGGTCTCCATGAGCTGCTTGCCCAGGCCATAGGTCCCCGTGGTGCGCAACGCATGCGTTTCGTCCACCGGCAGGTAGTCCGGCGCCCGATCATGGTCCAGACCCAGGGCGGCGGTGCTGCTGGCGACCACCACATGGGGCACGCCGGCATCCTCGGCGGCCTGGAAAACATTCCAGGCACCTTGCACATTGGTTGCCATATAGGCCTGCTCGTTCGGCCCGTCGCCATCGTCATAACCGGCCAGATGGATCACCGCGGCCTGCCCCGTGAAGGCCCTGGTCAGACCCGGCAGATCAAGGATATCGGTGGCAATGAACGGCACGTCGCCGGGGGGTGGTTTAATGTCCAGGGCCGTTGCCCCATGGCCGGCCCGCAGCGCCGTCATGACATGTCCGCCAAGGCGGCCGCTGCCCCCCGTCACGATGACCTTTTCCGTCATATTGTCCACACGGTAATCGGTTCGTCCCGACCGCGCACGACACGCGGGCCGGCGTTGGTGAAGTCCGCCAATGCATCGCCGGTTTCGCCGTCTGCCTCGTTGCCAATCGACTTCGCAAGATCATCGCTGACCGCCATGCGCACGCCAAGTTCTTGTATTTTAGTCTTGGCTCCCTCGATTATTGTTTCTGCTTCTTGCAAAGTAATTGTAGGCATGAT
>ERZ651768.274-NODE-274-length-38737-cov-6.308096_pt1 | contig 38737 bp, 37 predicted proteins | sample MGYA00514754_ERZ651768 | MGnify/ENA metagenome assembly ERZ651768
TTCTGCGGAAGTTTCCTCAGGATTGACAAAGGAGGAGGTTGTGCTTCTGGGAAGTGATATTCGTTACATCCGCAGGGAAATTCCTCAGTGGATATATAGAAAATATTCAGGCTTTTCATTTGAAATTCTAACCCTTTATGGACTCTCGCTCATTTTCTTTATTTCACCTGGATTTATAAAAAATATACAAAGGAACAAAGGAGGGACTGAAGATGTTCGTCGATCAAAAAAAGCTTTAAAAACCGCCATGAGAGCTCTGAACAAAACTCAGGGAGACATTTTTTCACATGCATCCCGAATTCAGTATCGCTATTTGAAAGATAGATTTCTATTGTCCACGGATAATCTTGATCCTTTAACTGCGGAATCACTTTTAGCAAATAGTATTCCAGATGGTGAATTGAAAGAACTGATTCATATGTTGAAGATCTGTGATACGGGACAATATGCCCCCGGGAAAAAAGAGGAAGAAAAGAGCCTCATTACTAATGTAAAATCTCTCTTAAAACGGATTGATGCTCATGCATAAATGGATATCGATATTTATCATTAATTTTGTTCTGTTAACAGCACAACAAGCTGAAATAGATTCATTGTTCATGCAGGCAAACCAAGCAATGGATGAACAATCTTATAGACAAGCTGTGATTAATTATGAAAAGATTTCACAAATGGGGATTGATCATCCGGATCTTTATTACAATCTTGGAAATGCATATTATAGGATGGGTATATATGGTCAAGCGGTTTGGGCATATGAAAAGGGACTCCAATTCACTCCCCGTGATCCAGACCTGAATTTTAATCTTGATTTGACAAACACAAGGGTCCGAGATAGGATTGAAGTGCCGGAAACATTTTTTCTGTTGGAATTTTATCGATCAATAAAAAATATGTTTACTATCCAAGATGCCATTTTTCTAGGAGCACTCTTTCTAGTCATTTCAGCTTTATTATTTGGACTTGAAAAAATGAAATGGTTGAGGATTCCATTTTCATCCCGTATTATGGGCAGTTTCATTATTCTTTCTGTTCTGGTTCATGGAATCACACTGGATAAATATTTGGCTTTGTCAGAAGTCCATGAGGGCATTGTTGTCTTTAGAGAAGTAGAAGCTTTTTCTGCTCCGTTCCGCCGTGAAGATGCAGTATTATTCAGAATTCATGAGGGTGTTAAACTGGAAATAAAACAGAAGCAACCAGAATGGGTTGAAATTGTATTACTTGATGGAAAAAAAGGCTGGATTCAATCCAAATCAGTTAGAGAATTATGAAAATAATAACTGTGTTATTATATATTTCTCTCTTGTCTTGTATTGCTTTCAGCCAGGAACAGGATGAATCAATTGATCCAAATACCTTAATTGATTATCAGCCAAATTGGCCTATCGTCGTTAATCCACTTTTAGATAAAGAAAACCCGAAAAATAATAATGAGGAGGCAAGGGATACTTCGGAGATCATAATAGAAGGATATCGTGTCCAGGTTTTGGTTACCCGGAATTCACATAGTGCAGATAGTATCCGTGCGGTTCTCTCTGATAAAATTGATGAGGATGTTTATATAACATTTGAAGTTCCATATTATAAAATTCGTGTGGGGAATTGCGTTGACCGAAAACAAGCGGAGGAACTTCAGCTGAGATTGGTGGAACTTGGTTATGCTTCCGCATGGATCATAAGAACCCGCGTGAAAGCTCCTGAACTTATCAGGGAATATTAGTTTTTTTATCTGGGAATATCTTTTTTGGGATTTAGATATATTTTATATTCACGTCCTTATTTTTTACGGACATTGGTTGGTTTTATTTGGGGCCATAGCTCAGTTGGGAGAGCGCCTGAATGGCATTCAGGAGGTCGTCGGTTCAATCCCGTCTGGCTCCACTGATTTGAATAATAAATGTTAAATCACAATCTAACTTGATAAAATGGAAATAAATCAGGACATGGATAAAGAAAATTATTCGTTAGAATCTTCAAAACTGGTAACCAGCAACGTTGCTCCTATTTTTCATGTGTTATCCAATGAGCAGCAAATTCTTCAGAGAACAGATCAAAAAGCATTTACTATGCTTTCTATCTTAGGTGTCTTCATGGTGTTTTTTATTGTTCATTTTTTGAAAATCCAATTAGACTGGTTTAAATTTATACTGGTTATCATCTATTTTATATCTGCATTTCTTGCAATCGTAAACCTTGTTCTTGTTATAGTTCCAAGAGTGAGAAAAATTGAATCTCAGGAATTAAATCCAACCTATTTTGGTGGTATCAGCCAATTTGAAAATCAGGAACAATATAGTTCACATTTTCGAGAGGTGTTTACCAATGACGATAAAACGTTCACACTGTTTGCAAATCAGGTATTCGCCCTTGGAAAGATCAATGCGTATAAAAATCATGCAATAAAACGATCGATTTTATTTTTCGCAATTGCTATTATTTCAGAATTAATTATTATAATTGCTATGGCTTGGGGGCGAGCAGGTCCTTACCTGTTTCCAGGTGGGTAATGCAAAAGTTCGCCTTATGTTTCTCTTTGATATTATTTTTTGGGTGCATGTCCACCACAACAGCGCCAATTATTGGCCCAGCTGGTCCTGAAGGACCTCCAGGGAAAAATGGAGAATCTGTTCCCAAAGAATTGGTTTTAGAACTTAAGAATACATTGGAAGAATTAAATAATTCCAAAAAGAGTTTACGAGAAGAAATCGTTGGAACCGTATATTATATTTTCGGAATTGCTCCTCCAAGAATCGGATTTTTAAGTTTGACATCATTTGGGAATCTTTATAAGCTGGAAAATATAAACCCAATCAAAAGGGGAGACTCTTTTCTATTGCTGGGCAGGATTGATTTAAGAAATGACTTTATTTCGCTTTCGGTACTTCCTGGATCAGATGATATTCAACAATCTTTTTTAGCAATCACTCAAAATGGAGAATCGTATGAGTCAGCTGATCTGAAAAATTGGACTCAAAAGGAAAGAATTCCTCTAAAACAGTAATAATTTTCATCAAATTTCACTGTATCATACTATCAAATAATGAATCAAGACAAAAAATGCAATGTAGTTTATTCCACAGATCCAAATTTTGAGAATAATTATAATGATATGGATGAGCCTGATACGATTGAAACTAATAACCAGGATGTTCGTATTTGGCTTGATCGCCGAGGCGGAGGGAAGATATTGACTGTGATAAAGGGATTTAATGGACCTGCTTCTGATCTGGAATTACTTGGGAAAGAGTTAAAGAAACGTTGCGCTGTTGGAGGAACAGTTAAAGATAAAATGATCCAAATTCAAGGGGACCAGAGGGATAAAATCCTCAGTATTCTAACTGAAAAGGGGATCAAAGCAAAAAAGGCAGGCGGATGAATATAATACTGTTCGAAGTTTTGATAAAGATCACAATACATTATTAATGAAAGGATCCATAAATTACCCTGTTATGAAAACACTTAAAATTAGCATATTCTCAATATTAATCCTTACGGGATTTTCCTGTGCAAAGAAGAACCTTGAGGGTTCTCTATCTTTCATAGTTACATCGAATGTCAGATGTCAACTTGATCCCTGTGGGTGAAAAAAGAATCCCATAGGCGGTCTGCCTAGAAGAATGAAGTACATTGAATCTGTAAAGAAGGAAGGGAAGAACCCTGTTATTCTTGATGCAGGAGATGCTCTATTTGAATCATCAAATACAATCATGAAACAAAACCTAGCTTCCTCAAAATTTAAAGCGCAGTCATTAGTGAAGGGATATGAAGTTATTGGGTATGAAGCGATCAATGTAGGTGCATTTGATCTTGCAGCTGGCTACGAATTTTTAAAAACTGTTTCCAATGGCACATCAATTCCGTTTTTGTCGGCTAATTTATTTGACAAAAAATCAGGGGAAAGAGTTTTTGATCCATATATTATCGTTGAACGACCTCCTTTCAAAATTGGTATAATCGGAGTCACAAATTTGCTTCCTTCAAGTGTAACTGAATTAACCATGAAAAATTACCTTCAGGTTGGGAAATCGTTCATAGAAACGCTTAAGCGAGAAGCAGATATCATTGTAATGCTTGTCAATGCGGAAAAAAAAGATAGGGGAATCATCAAAAAGGAATTTGCAGAGGCAGATTATATCATCTTGAGCAGAGAAATCCAAAAGACACGCCAAAACCAAGCTCAGGGGACAGGTCCTTTTATTTGCTCGCCAGGGAAGCAGGGTAAATATTTAGCGGTTATAGATTTAAACATTGTAAACCTGGATTCGCCGTTTGTAGATGTTTCTTATTATAAACAACAGGTAAAAAATACGGAGACACGGATAGAAAGGTACAAAAAAAAGGAACCGGAAAAATCATTTGAGGAAATTTATGCCAATCAACCGAATATTCTTCGAAACATTGATGTGTTAAGAAAACAGAAACAGACAGCTAAGGATCAATTGGATAGGGCAATAAATCAAAGTGAATATAAACTTGTGTCTATGAGTAGAAAAATCGGGGATGATTTAGACATGCTGGCTTTTGTTGATCGTGTATTCAAGAAAGAAAACGAAATCAAAGGTATTCCAAATCTACCTCCAGGGAAAAAACTAAAAAGTCCAATCAGATCATTGAAAAATAATTGAAAAGGATATTTATCCAAAGTTCGCTGTTTCAAGTTTTATTTTTTTTTATCATTTCTGTTGTAGTTGGAGTTGGAAGTAATTGGCTGAAGGATGATCCAATTCCCCTTTTTTCAGTAAAGTTAAAAATTGCCACTCCTGATGACCTTCTGTCTGATATTGTAACTGAATCGGTATTAAGAGCCATCGGTTTAGATCAGGCACGGGAATTCCATAACGAGGATGTAGTTTTTGTGGATGCACGGGATTTAGAGTATTACGAGAAGGGACATATACCTGGGGCTTGGAATAGCAACGATTTTATGGAATTAATTTTCAGGTTGGATTCACTTCAGGGGAAAGATAGAAGTTTAGTCACATATTGCGATGGAGATGATTGCGGGTCAAGTGAAGATCTTGCATATGACTTGCAGAATGAGGGATTTACAAAAATATTTGTATTTGTCGGTGGATGGTCGGAATGGCAACAAGCTGGCTATTCTGTTGAAAAATGAGATTTATTACCCAAAGTTCAATTTTTATTATTTCATTTAGACTGATAATTGGAGGCATCCTTGTGTTTGCAAGTCTAGATAAAATATCCGCACCTGGAGAATTTGCACGGGATATTGCACATTACCATATTCTTCCACTGGGAACTGAAAATTTGTTAGCGCTTGTTTTACCATGGCTGGAACTAACAGTTGGGATAGGATTAATCCTAGGTGTTTTTATAACTGGTGCGTCAATTTTGTCTATGGCAATGATGGGAATGTTTATCATAGCAATTGGTTCCGCAATCTTGCGGGGATATAATATTGAATGTGGCTGTGGATTAAAAGAGGGGGAGATGGTTGGAGTTGGAAAAATTATTGAAGATTCAATTTATTTTTTACTTGTGTGGCTCATATATAAACGCAGCGGTAATTGGTTTGAAATACTGCCAAAGGTAGGTTGACGGAAATATAATAGACTGGTAAATTCTGGTTCAATTTTTGCGGGAGTAGCTCAGTGGTAGAGCTCCACGTTGCCAACGTGGTTGTCGCGAGTTCGACCCTCGTCTCCCGCTCATTTTTTTATTCGGAAAGAATTTCCTTGGTTTCTTTTGGCGTTAGGTCATCAATTTGATCCGGAGTTCCATCTGATTTTTTAAATACTGATCGTTTTATATTTTCCCACATATTTTTTGTCCAGTTCTTAAAAGAAAAAATAAACATGTTTCGTGGAAAATGCTGGTCCCGTTCTACTGGGCAGAAAAATTGAGTTCTGGTATCCTTACACAAATCATATATCATCCATCCCATTGTGGTTAGCGGAACTGCGAGGTTCATAGCCTGATATGTCTTTCCTCCAGGTAAGAGGTCTCCTATTTGAGAGGCAACACTATTCACATCCATCAGAATTTCAACCACGGTTCCTGCTAGAAAAATTCCGGTTGATGAAAAAAATCCTTTTCGTATTGAGTTTTCAATCATTGTGAGGTCAGATTTAACCTCATTTATTTCAAGAAAATTGAGAGATAAAACAGAATCATTGGATGTTGAAAGGAAAACGTGTGGCTTTTCCATTTTCATATCAAAGTGGATTTTTTCAAAAGGAAAGGTCTCGTCATTTTTTGTTTTCAAAATCCCCCCCCGTTGTTCAAGGATCTCTATCCGCCCCCGTAAAGAATAGCTTTTGTAAAAAAGTTTTTGAAAATCATTATAAATAAAATAGACTTTTTTTAATGGTTCAGCCCGGTATTTTTTGATATCAAAATCGTGAAAATACACTGAATCTGCTGATAATGAGTCAATCAGTCCTATGTCTGTCAATCCATTGGTATAAACAATGACATGGTTTACATCTGCAAAGAGGTAAACATTCCAGAAAAATGCAAATATGAGGATGAGGATGTGAAAGTAATGCTTCATTTTACCTTAATCTTATTAACTTTACCGATTAAATAAAAACTCTAAATGTTTCAAAACAGATATTTATTCATATTTTCTTTTTTTGCGGGAATTCTCTTTTCTCAGCCGAAATTTTCAATTGGTATGGATGTGGGATATTATAAACCAGCGATGGCTGTTTCAAGTGAAAATCAACTCCCTCAAGCCTCTGGATTTTCAGCAGATGTCCTTCCAGGTTATAGCATGTTTTATCAGTTTTTTCCAGGAGCAAGAGTAGGTTTTTCACATTCCTTTTCTATACACATAGACCAAACAAAATCTGGGACCCCGTTTTCCAGAATATTTTCATATAGAATGTTCATTTTAGAAACATTCTTTTTGGCCCGGGAACGATGGGAATGGAATTTTTCTCTTGCGCCCACATGGAATAAGGGAAATATTCACCTTGATGCTAAAGGGAATTTTACCGAATGGGACATTTTTTTAACTGGTTTTAATTATACACAGGGTTCTGTTTCCGTAATTAGTTCAGATGAAATGACAACTTACTGGTTCGGTTTTGCCAGTTTTATTGGTTTAAGATATTATATCCGTTCCTGGTGCGCCCTTGATATTAAAGCCGGATTTATGAAAAATAATTATGACAACAAAAATTGGAAGTTTCAAGGTCAAAAAGTTGATGGGCCTGAGATGACAATTTCCGGGGAACCTATTATTACAGTGAAAGTGATTTTTGGATGGTAAAAATAAAAGTAATCATAGTCGTAATTTTTATTCTTTTTTCTATTACAAATGCCAAGCAAACAGAAAATGAGAGGAAAGATAATCCCTGTAAATCTACTTATATCAAAAAAGCACGAGAAGGCGGTTTACGGTCTTTGTCTATTTTTGAAATGCCTGTTTATTATTATGATGCGAGGCGATGTGAAGATGTGATAGAATCCAATAAATTATTTGTGGATATTGAGCAGGAACAAATTACCGCAGATTTTACTCAAAGTAAACAGATGCGTAGTTGGACATCTACTTTCGCATATTGCGCAATCATTGCATTAACTTCATTATATATGGATTTAATAATATCTAAATGATTCGATAATAGGCTTAAATAATTAATCCCTTTTTAATAATCTAATTTCAGTGTTTGAATACTATTTCCTGGATTGGAAATACTATTATCTCCATGGTTAGATAAGAATTCGTTATTATTCCTGGGCATCTTCTTCCGGGATAATATTAAGATCCCTGAAGATCAATTGAGAAATTTCCTTGGCAATATCATCTCCTTTGCAACCTTCTTTTATGAGTGCGTCCCATGCTGTGTTCAGGGTTGATAAATTATCCCGATTACCAAAAATATCATCCAATACTGAAATTGGAACATGAAAATCCCGTAAACGCTGATACCGATCAATATTTTTTATTTTCATCAAAGGAATATAGCCAATGAATATCTCTATTGATATAATTATTGATTGGTGGAGAAGCATCACATTTGTATGATTGGAGGGAAAAAATAGAAGGTGTAAATTCTATCCCTTTATTAATATTGGAGGATAGTAAAACCAATATAATTGGCGTCGTACCCAAGTGGTTTAAGGGGGCGGTTTGCAAAACCGTTATTCACCGGTTCGAATCCGGTCGACGCCTCCATTTATAGTGCCCGGGTGGTGAAATTGGTAGACACAAGGGACTTAAAATCCCTCGCCCGTATAGGGCATGTCGGTTCAAGTCCGACCCCGGGTACTTTTCTTAATAACTAGAAGAAACAATCCACTTTAAAAAGTATACAATACTTTTAATTTTGTCTAGAAGGATTCTTATTGAGTTAACATTGTTTGTATTATTACGGATGATTTGATTAACGACCTTTCAGGAGCATTTTTATTATCAGTAACTTCAGCCAAATATGAACAGCCGTGAACAAATTAAAAATGATCTTTTAGAAAGAAAGATCAGCGCCATCATCAGAACGGAAAATCAACAAGTAGCTGAGCAGGCCATGCAGGCAGCGGTAGATGGTGGATTTAGAGTTGTAGAATTCACACTTACAACACCTGGAGCGCTAAATCTGATTACCCAATTCAGAGAAAATAATGATCTAATAGTAGGTGCAGGTACCGTTATGTCATCTGCCCTCGCACAAGAAGCGGTGGGTGCTGGAGCACAGTTCTTAGTTTCACCAGTCTGCAACATAAATGTGATTCAAGAAGCGGTAAAACTGGATGTGGTCAGTATTCCGGGGACATTCACTGCCACAGAAATGGAAACTGCGCACCAAGCTGGTGCTGATCTTGTGAAATTGTTTCCAGCACCGGCGAATGTGGCAGAATATATCCGCTTTATCCTTGCACCTCAACCTTATCTCAAAATATTCCCTACATCCGGAGTTAATCTAGACAACATGCTGGATGTTTTGGATTCCGGTGCGGCAGGTATCGGTTTTGTAAGACCGTTGTTCGATCCGGAAACGATCCGCAACAAAAACTATGATGACATACGACAACGAGCTGAGGCAATTGTGGAACGTCTGTCTTCTCTTTGAAGCCTACCTTTCCGTTTCGTCTCAATTGGACTCATAACCCGATGGGTGGGTTATTGCCCATTAATTGGGTTTTTTGTTTGTGAGATAATTGGTAGCTTCAGATATGAAGTGGATTACAAAATGTTTTAAAAATTATGTCGTTTTTAATGGGAGGGCGGGTAGAAATGAATGTACCTATTTTTTTCTTTTCGTTACTTTCGTCCAGGTATTATTTCTTTCCATTGATTTGTGGATAAATTGGGAATTGCCAAATATCTACGGATTGTTATTTTCAATAGATTGGGTCGATGGAATACCATGGTATCCTTTATTTGAAATTTCTCGTTTATTAACTGCCCTTCCTGCATTTGCAGTTGGAGTTAGAAGATTGCATGATTTAAATAAGTCTGGATGGTGGATTTTGTTGATATTTACGGGTATTGGAATTATCCCGATTATCTATTGGTGCTGCTTTTTGAATGGCGATAAAGATGATAACCAATATGGCTTAAGCCCCACCCAGTAGCAAGATTTTTTAATTCCCCACGCTCCAAATTGATTTCTCTTAGATTTTTATTTCATTGGAAAATAGTAGGGCCAAACAATGGCATCTAGGATCATTGTCTGAATACTAAAGGGAATAAGCCCTGCGATTCCCGCATAAAATAACCAAGAGCTTTTCTCAAAATTAGAAAAGAAAAATGCTAGAAATAATCCAATTGATGAAAATCCAACTGTAAATAGAATTATCCGAATTCCAATCCACAGTAAAATTGATGGATTACTGATCATTGCAAAAGTCATAGATATCCACAAAGCAGATGGAATAAGAAAACCAGCATAGAGTAAGTTTATTATTGTGAAATTATAACAGCCAAAGATTTGAGTAGTGTCAAATGATACATACTTTATGATATATCCTGTAAAGAAAAAATATCCGATTGCTGCCAGGAACATACAAATGGTATAATAAGGTCGAATATGATCAGGTACAGCTCCCCAAAGTTCACTGCGCAATTCAGTGTTTTTCAAGAGCCCATGAGCATATGAACCCAATACAGCGCTTCCCCCTATGAGGTTTAATAAAAGAAAAATAAGGGATTGTTTATTCAATTAAATCAAAAGATTTCTTATTTATTATTTTTTTACCACCTAAAATTCCATTTTCTAAATATGAAAGAAACAAAAAACCCCGCCAGATGACGGGGTTTTATTAGTACGTTTAAATTTCAACTTTTAAAAAATTTCCCGAAGAAGGATTTAATTGATGATTCCTTCTTTTCAGGTTCATTTTCAAGTGAGATATCAAAATCAGTTTTCTTACTAAGGATTTTTTTGATTTCTGCCGGGGTAATCTTTGCATCATCGTAACTCACTGTTGCTGTACTGGTTTCAAAATTCACATTACAGGACTCTATTCCGTCAACATCATTTAAAACCGATTTCACCTTATTTGCGCAACTATATTGACACGCCATTCCTTTTACTTTCAGGTTGGTTGTAGTTTCACCTGCAACAAGGAATGTCAATAAAACGAATAGTGTGATAAAATATTTCATAGTGTACTCCTTTTCATAATACAATTGATCCAATTTAAAATAAAAATACTACTCTTGCCACTGAAAATTATCATCAACTAATTTCCATAAACACCAGGATGCTTTGGAACGAAACGGCCTCAATTTTTTTACTTTTTTATATGGAAGTTCATTTAGATGAAAAAACACTTTAAATCCTACCCACATAATCTATAGGGATTATGTGCCCTTGTCTCTACAATCATTTTTGGTATATGGTATACCCATAAGTAGCATGGTGTTTTTGTCTGCTCCAAATTGATTCCTCTGGATAAATTGAAGCGATGACCAAAAAAATATAGAATAATTCAGCATGTTGTGAAGATTACTGTAATTATTGTAGCGGAGGAGGGACTTGAACCCCCGACACGTGGATTATGATTCCACTGCTCTAACCAACTGAGCTACTCCGCCAAAATTGTGCAGGTACTAAACCGGAAGGATAACCAACCAAAATAGCATAAAAATTTAATGATTTTTATTACTTAATTTAGTTAATGTTTGTTCAATTAATTTTAATAATTTTCCCGAATATTTATCAAATCATTAAAGGAGTGTATTTCTATGTACAAATCAGTTGAATCTTTTATGGACATTGTAAATTCCAGAAGTCCTGGTGAAAAGGAATTTCATCAGGCAGTGCACGAAGTGGTGGAATCGATTTGGAGCTTTTTGCAAGAACATTCCCATTATCTCCATTCAAGGATTCTGGAGAGAATGGTTGAACCAGAACGGATCATCATATTTCGGGTACCTTGGAGTAATGATCGTGGTGAAGTCGAAGTAAACCGCGGATACAGAGTGGAATTTAATTCTGCGATTGGACCCTATAAAGGCGGATTGAGATTTCATCCGTCTGTTAATCTTAGTATTTTGAAATTCCTCGGTTTTGAGCAGGTGTTCAAAAACAGTTTAACTACCCTTCCAATGGGAGGAGGCAAAGGCGGATCGGATTTTGATCCAAAAGGGAAATCTGACAACGAAGTTATGAGCTTCTGTCAGTCTTTCATGACCGAACTGCAACGTCATATTGGTCCTGCCACGGATGTGCCGGCAGGGGATATCGGAGTAGGCGGGCGTGAAATTGGTTTTATGTTTGGGCAGTACAAACGTCTCCGAAATGAATTTACCGGCACCCTGACAGGTAAGGGTTTGAATTGGGGCGGAAGCTTAATTCGTCCGGAAGCCACAGGGTATGGATGCGTTTATTTTGCCAATGAGATGTTGAAAACCAGGGATGAAAGTTTTGAAGGAAAAACTGTTGCAATTTCCGGTTCGGGAAATGTTGCACAATATTCGGTTGAAAAGGTTCTGGATCTTGGCGGAAAACCTGTAACGCTATCTGATTCTTCCGGTTCTATTTATGACCCAGATGGAATTGACCGTGAAAAACTAGCGTATGTGATGGATTTGAAGAATGTAAAACGCGGCAGGATTCGTGAATATGCAGAAAAATACGGTGTGGAATACTGGGAAGGCGAACGTCCATGGAAAGTGAAATGCGACGTAGCGCTGCCAGGTGCAACACAGAACGAGATCAACAAGGAAGATGCGGAAATACTCGTGAAAAACGGATGTTCCTGTGTGTCCGAAGGTGCAAATATGCCTTCAGCTCCTGAAGCGATTGAAGTGTATCTTGACAATAAGATTCTCTACGGTCCCGGTAAAGCGGCAAATGCTGGCGGTGTAGCTGTTTCCGGCTTGGAGATGAGCCAGAACAGCATGAGATTGAATTGGTCCAGGGAGGAAGTTGATAATAAACTTCACGATATTATGAAGAGTATTCATAATGCTTGTGTAACTCATGGCAAGGAAGGTGACTTCACCAATTACGTAAAAGGTGCAAACATTGCCGGGTTCATCAAAGTTGCAGATGCAATGCTTGATCAGGGTGTTGTTTAACCAAATAGTTAATTAAATATATAAAAAACGCCTCAGAATTTCTGAGGCGTTTTTTGTTTCATAAGGTAAAAATGTCTGCTGAGTTTCTTATTACCTTAAATTCCAGTTGATTGTTCTTCATCCATAATTTCCTCAATAATATCCGGTTGACGCTGTATAATACCTTCGCCATTTTGTCCATTGATCATTACTATTAACGATTTTTCGGTTTGAATCCAAGCTGTGTGGGTCTTTTTGTCTTTTACAGTTTGCTGGTGAATCCAATCCATATTAAAATAATCCTGATCCCCCTTGTGATTGATTGTAAAGTATCCAATCCTCATTCCAGTAACATTTTGAAAAAAGTGACTTCCAAATGAAGGGTCAACAGGGAATTCTTCAAGCCCAAGTTCAATGATTACTTTAGCTCCGGAAATGTGTGTCCAGTTCACTGGTACCCCTAACCATGGATCTGCTGAGCCCCATCTCCCAGGACCAACCAGAATATATGGTTGGGTAGAACCCAGTTTTTTATTATACGATTCAATTTCTTTGGAAATTTTGATAGTATTTTCAGTACGGAATGTTTTGGGATTAACAAAAATGATATCTTTGATTCCTTCGATTTTTCCATTGCCCAAGACCACACCACTTTTGCAAATAATATCTTTATCATTAATGAAGGCAGAATCTTTCTTAATATTCAGTGTGCTCAAAAGCATTGGTTTTATTTGTAAAAGACAGAATTCAGGAGGTTTATCAATATCTTTGTAAAGATTTACAGAATATTCAATTTCCACATGACCACCTAGAGATTTCTTCCCAATTTTCAAGATTTCAGCAAGGATTTCAGCAAGAGGAAATGAATTCCATTTTAAGACAGGTGCGAAGGTGATGACCCGTGTACCTGGATACTGTAAGGAATCTCGTACTATGTTATCTTCCAGAGAGACTACGCTTCCTGCCCAATCAAGAGTCCCATCCTTTTCTGCAGTGTCCAGATCATAGGATTTCAGATTACCCTTTTCACCATATTTAAGAAAATTATTATTTGAGTTAAGATTCAATGCGTAAAACGAATTTTGTGAATTTTGGATTGTTGCTTTTACCGAATAAAACTGGGGGAGAATTGTGGGATATTTCGGAGAAAAACGCAAGGCGTTTTCTCGGTTCACAACTGTTCGACCCATTCCTAAAGCAATTGTTGCAATCCCTTCATCACGTTTCATGTATGATACGGGATAATAATTTAAGGATTGAGCTGTTCCACTAAGAGTGGGATAAAACCGGGAACCATGCTTTTGACCAATTAATTCCATAAGGATTACCCCCATTTTCTCTTCTTCTCTTTTCTGAACTGAATTTTTTAACAGAGTTTTCGGCTCCTGAAAATATGTTGAAGCATACACACGTTTTATTGCTTCACATAACTGGTTAAATCGTGTTTCCTTATTTTTTGCTGTGTTTGGAAGCATGTAGGTTGAATACATTCCTGCCAGAGGTTGATACATAGAGTCTTCCAATAAAGCTGAAGAACGTACAGCAATAGGATATTGCACTTCAGAAAGAAAAGTTTTCAGTTTTTTTTGAAGGGTTTTAGGTAATTTGCTACGTAAAAATAGCTTTTCGACTGAACTATTGGACCGAGCATTTAAAGCTTTTACCCAGAGGTTGTTGTCATTCATAAATTGGTCAAATTCATCGGTTCCTATAACAGCTAATCGAGGGATACGGATATTCACATTTGGGAATTTCTTTTGAAGATGGGACTTTGTGATGACGGAATTCATAAATCCGAGTCCGCGGGCTTTACCTCCAAGGGATCCGGTTGAAATTCGTATAAAATCTGTTTCCTGTGGTCTCACTTCGGAAGTGAATTCAGTCATTTGACTCTTTTGCTGGATATCAAGAATTTCATTTATGGACTGAATCATTTCAGAGCGCAGATGATCAATATCTTTAAAATCACTGATTGTTAAGGGTTTTAATATTGCTGCCAAGTCAAATTCTCCCCGTGCAGCAATCCAGTTAGAAAAATGATTACTGGAAGCATGATATGCTAATGAATTTTTCGGGATTCGGAGCAATCGGTTTCGAAGAGTTTTTAAATCAGAAGCCCGCGCAAGTTTTTTACCGGCTTTGCTCCGAAAAATGAAATCCCCAAAACCGAAGTTATTCAGAATAAATTTCCTGAGGTCCTGTAGAAGTGTACTTGATTGTTTATTTAAATATACGGCATGTATTTGTCGAGCTTTTATTGCGTGTTTTTCATCTGTAGATTGAAGCATAACCGGCATATTCGGTTCTTTTTTTCTTACGTATTCAATAAATTTAATTCCAGCTTCGGAATCCATTTCTCCATTCATGGGAAACCTAATATCGGAAATGATTCCTAAAATATTGGATTGATACCGATTAAAATATGTTTTTGCTTCTGAATAATTGGTTGCAAGAAGGATTTTTGGCCGTCCCCGCAAATGAAGAAGACGTTGAGTATCATTTAAACTTTTTCCCACCAGGTGTTTTGTGTGGTACATAATTTCCCGATATATGAAGGGAAGCATGAGGGAATAGTATCTTGATGTGTCTTCCACAAGGATAATTGCCCGCACGTCTCCCTCTAAAATATCTCTTTTTGAATTTCTCCTGTCTTCTATCTGTTTAATGATAGCGGGAAATACATTTGCATTTCCTGACCATAAAAATACACGATCCACTGAATTCTGAAGAGCTTCCTCAGATAATTGTTTAATTTCAGATTCATCAAAGGCAAGCAAGATCACCGGTTTTCTCGGATACATCTTTTTGACTTTAAGACCGAAAGAAAGCGGATTCATATCTGCAATCCTCATCATAACGATGACAATATCAAGCTTTCGTTTTGAGAGCATTTCCAATGCAGCCTTGGCTGAATTTGCTTGCCAAACTCGAGGTGCATAATTGAAATTCATTCCAATATATTCGTGGAGGATTTGTTCCGTTAATCTTCCATCTTCTTCCAAAATAAACGCATCATACGGACTGGCTACTAATAGGATTTCGTGGACTCTATAGAGCATAAGGTCCTGAAAGTCAATGCGCTTTTTTTGTGTTATTTTTCCAGGGGGCATTGGTATAAATTAAGAGAATAGGTTGAATTAAAAAACAGGAGATTCTTATTTAGAAAATATTTGAATAGTAGAGATAATGCAATTAATTTTTCCAGTCATTAGAAGGTGAATAGGTTTAACGTGAGTTTATCAATTTCTGATTATCGTCATTTTTTCCTGGATATTTTTTTCCCGAACCAATGCCTGGTATGTAATGAAGGAATCTTCAGATCGAGTGATAGTGTCTGTTCCCAGTGCCTCATGAGTTTTGAAGAAACAAATTTGGGTAACTGGGTCAAAAATCTTTCTCACTCTGAAGGGTTGGACGGAGTTTATTCGGGATGGTATTTTAATGATCAAATTCAACGGGTAATACATTCGTTAAAATATGAAGAAAGGGCTACATTAGGATGGGAGCTAGGACATCATTTAGGAAATATGTTACCTTTGACTCAGGTTGGAGATTTGGATTTCTTAATACCGGTTCCACTTCATTCTGTTAAAAAAAGAGAGCGGGGGTATAATCAGGCGAAATGGATTGCGAAGGGATTATCGTCTATTTGGGAAGTTCCAGTAGATCCTTCTATTCTGAAGAGAAAAAAATACACAGAAACTCAAACAATGTTATCCAGTATAGAACGGAAACAAAATATGGATAAATCGTTTGAAGTAAAGAAGCCGATGAAAGGAATAACAATCGGGATTATCGATGATGTTTTAACAACAGGATCTACCATGTCTGCGTGTGCCGTCATGTTAAAGGAGAAGGGATTTCAATCAGTTTTTGCAATTAGTTGCAGTACGCCGAGACTGGAAAAGAAGAAAGATTAAAGCCAGGGGAAATAGTTCGCTTGTTGAAAATACTTACATTATTTGATTTAAAATCAAAACGGGTTCTTATTCGTGTGGATTTTAATGTTCCTATTCAGAATGGAAAAGTTGCTGATGATTTCAGGGTTAGAGCTGCATTGCCTACAATAAAACATTGTTTGAACGAAGGAGCTTCTATAGTTCTCATATCCCATTTAGGCCGCCCAGAAGGACAAATCAATCCTGCAATGAGTTTAATGCCCGTAGGTGAAACGCTGGCAGGACTTCTGGAGATGCCCATTAAATTTTCAGACAACTGTGTTTCAAGCGATGCCAAAGATGTTTCGTTGGGATTAAAGCCAGGTGAAGTACATTTGTTGGAAAACCTTCGATTCCATGATGATGAAACAAAAAATGATAAACATTTTAGTTATCTATTGTCCAAACACGGGGAAATATACATCAATGATGCTTTTGGTACTGCTCATCGTGCTCATGCGTCCAACGTGGGCGTAGTTAAAAATTTTAGCCAAAAAGGAATGGGGTTTCTGATTGAAAAAGAATTAAAATTCCTGAATTCTGTGACCCGAAACCCAAAACGTCCACTGACTTTAATTTTGGGAGGTGCAAAAATTGGAGGAAAGCTTGAATTGATCCATCAATTTATACAAAATGCCGATTCTATTATAATTGGAGGAGGGATGGCATTTACTTTTCTGAAGGCAAAAGGTCATGATGTTGGTGTATCCCTAGTAGATGATACTATGATTGATATAGCAAAATCCATTTTAAAAGAAGCAAGGATAAAGAGGATAGACATGATTTTTCCGAGTGATTTTATCGGTGTAGAGAAACCTGAAAAACCAGGAAGTATAAAGATTATGAAACTTGATCATATTCCATCAACGAAAATGGGTGTCGATGTGGGTCCTGCTTCCACTCAACAATTTTCGGAAATAATTCAATCATCAGGCACCATCATCTGGAATGGACCCATGGGAATTTTTGAAGTGCCAGAGTATTCAATCGGAACCAGGGAAATTGCTCAGGCTATGGTAAAAGCAACAAATGAAGGAGCTATTACTGTAGTGGGAGGAGGTGATACTGCTTCTGCAGTCAAACAATTTAGTGTGCATAATGACATGTCTCATGTTTCAACCGGAGGCGGAGCATCCCTGGAACTACTAAGTGGGAATCAATTACCTGCATTATTTGCATTAGAACAATAAACATTCTTTTGTTTAATTTGTTGAAAAATAATTAAGAAAAATACATTATAATTCAAGTGATTTTGTATTGAAAGGAAATAATTGAAAAAAAATATAGTAGCCGGAAACTGGAAGATGAATAAAACCCCTTCTGAGGGCCGGTCTTTCCTTACAAAAATCGTCAATTTACTTTTGGATATAAAAAGGACTGAAGTTATATTCTGCCCACCTTTTCCAGGCCTGTTTGGATTGGATAAACTTCTGGAAGGAACAGGTTTCTCTCTTGGGGCACAAAATTGTCACTGGGAAAAACAGGGAGCTTTCACAGGAGAGGTTTCACCTCAGATGTTAAAAACATGTGGTGTGGAATATGTGATAGTCGGCCATTCTGAACGTCGCCATAGGTTCGGTGAATCAGACGAGTGGATAAATCGAAAAATTCAGGCGGTATTGGAATGCGGGATGAAACCTATATTTTGTATCGGTGAAACATCTCAGGAAAGAAAAAAAGTGGAAACCCAGAGTGTTCTCGTTAGGCAATTAACTGAAGGATTGTCCGGAATCATATCTTTGGAAAAAGTTATTTTAGCCTACGAACCTGTATGGGCGATAGGAACGGGAGAGAATGCATTCCCGGAACAGGTTGAAGAAGCGAATCAAATTATTCGATCCTGGATCGGAAATTTCTACGGTGTAGAAACTGGAGATAAAGTTTCCATCCTGTACGGTGGTTCTGTGAACCCGGAGAATACTGTAGAACTTATCCAAACGGGAGGAATAGACGGATTTCTGATAGGAGGAGCTAGTTTACATGTCGAATCATTTTGTTCCATTGTTCAACAAGTTGATGAAAAATATTAAGGAGATATCATGCAAGGATTTTTAATCACGATTCATACTTTGGTTAGTCTGTTGTTAGTTATGGTGATTTTGATGCAGGCAAGTCAGGGAGGTGGACTTTCGGGTACATTTGGAAGCGGTGCTACAAGTGCGATCATGGGAGGCAGGGGCGCAGCTTCATTATTAAGCAAACTTACCACCTGGCTGGTTATTATATTTATGACGTTGGCTTTGTTAATCAGTTTTTTCAGTTCACCCTCAGTTGCTGAAACGGAATCATTGCTGAAAAAAGAAGCAGAAAGTCGGATCATTACACCCGGGGCTGATCTTTCATTGCCGACAGTTCCAGAAAAACAGTAACCTAGACTATTAAAAATTTGATGGTTAGTTCAGACTTGAGAGATTTGATTGGTTTGGAGCATTTGCTCTAACTTAAATAACTTGCCGAAGTGGTGGAATTGGTAGACACGCTACCTTGAGGGGGTAGTGTCCGAAAGGGTGTGCCGGTTCGAGTCCGGCCTTCGGCACAAGTTCAAAGCGAGGAAAATAAATGAAAAAATGTGTAAAAAGTATACTTCTTTTTATAGTTATCGGTGGTTTTATTTTCGCACAATCCCCAGAAATATTATTTTCTGAAGGGCAGGAAAAAATAAAAGAAGGTGCTTTTGTACAAGCGGATTCTCTTTTTAATAAAGCGCTGGAATTGGATAATACATATGCACCCGCCATGTTTCAATTGACTCAGTTAAATCTCAGATTGGGGAATATGGAAAAAGCTCAAAATTATATACGGGAAGCTGTGGAAATAGATCGTGAACAATATATAGAAACTTTTAATAAAATGAATGAAATTAATACCAGTATGAATGATGGCAGCCGTGCACTAAAAGGAGGAAGGTTTGATGAAGCATTCCAATTATTTGGGACTATATTGGAACAATTTCCATATTTTTCGGAAGCGGCTTACAGTATGGGTTTAGTAAAATTCAGAGAAAAGGATTTTGATGAAGCAGTACATTATTTTCATAAAACACTTGAGTTGAATCCACTTCATGAAAAAGCACAGGCAGCGATAGCCAATGTTACGAGAAATATTTTTAATGATGGAAACAACGCCTATCGTCGTGGAGATTTAGAAGGAGCGTTGGCTGCCTATTATCGTGTCCTTGAAATGGATATCAATTTTTATAGGGCATATTACCAGATTGGGGTTATTGAGGCAAAGATGAGAAATCTTTCAAGCGCGATCGAATCCTACTTGAATGCCTTGAAGATTAAACCAGATTTTTTTAAATGTTGGTTTGCCTTAGGATTAGCAAGATCCAAGGAGGGAGACAAGGAAGGTGCTCTGGATGCATTTAACCAGGTAATTGAAATTGACTCCAGTTATGTGAAAGCCTATTCCAGCTTGGCCGAAATCTATATTGGTTTGAAAGAATATACTAAGGCATTTGAAGTGTTAAATACTGCCACCAAGATTGATTCAAGTTATTCAAAAAGTTATTTAATGCTGGGAATTGTGTATACAGAATTGAACCAATTTGAAGAGGCAGTAGATAATTTAGAAAAGGGGGTTGCATTAAATCCAAAAGATGCTAAGTCCTGGTTCAGGCTGGCACACGCACATAACGAACTGGGTAATTGTGAAGCTGCTCAAAATGCAGCGAGAGAAGCAGTGGATAGAAAAAAGAACTTTGGTGGAGGATGGTATGAATTAGGGATAGCAGAATGGTGTAAAGGAGATGGGAATAAAACCGTCGCTTTAAATTCTCTGGAAAAAGCCCGAAATGACAGAAGTTGGAGAAAAATGGCCGAATATGAAATTGATAAGATCAATAACCCACATAAATATGTTGAATAAAATATTAAAAAATCTATTTTTTTTCTTATCAAGTTCAATTGAATTAACCTTTATTTTGTATCCATTCCATTTCCATTGTTTTTGTTACTATTAATTTATCTTTTGAATCTACACTTTATATTCTCTCTGGTGTCAGAGTAATGATTAAAGCAGTAATATTTGATTTAGATAACACCCTTTTAGATTTTATTAAAATGAAACAATTTGCTGTCCAGGCAGCAATATCTTCTATGGTGGAAGCAGGGTTGGAAGTGGATGAAGGGGAAGCGTGTAAAAATATTTTTCGAATGTACGAGGAGGGAGGCTGGGAGAATCAATCAATTTTTAATGATTTTCTAGACAAAGAAATCGGGTCTGTTGACCATAAATTATTGGCAGCTGGTATCGTTGCGTATCGACGGGCACGGGAAGCCAGTTTGCAGTTATATCCAAACGTAAATAAAACATTATTCGAATTACTTAAGATGGGGATTAAACTTGCTATTGTGACTGATGCACCAAGCCGGGAAGCTTGGATGCGGATTTATTATTTGAATTTACACCACGTTTTTGATCTTGTACTTACTATTGATGACACCGGAGCGAGAAAACCATCCTCGAAGCCATTTGCAATGGCTTTAGACTCTCTCAAAATCAAAGCATGTGACGCTATAATGGTTGGTGACTGGCCGGAACGTGATGTGGAAGGAGCAAAAAAGGTTGGGATGCGTACGATTTTTGCACGATATGGTGATACCTTTGATACAAAGCATTCCGGAGCGGATTGGGATGTAAATGATATCTATGAAATAGTCGGGATTATAAAAGAGCTGAATGGTGCCTGAATTTTTTATTGGGACAGATATTTTATCTGTTCTGCGAATAAGGGAAATCCTTGATTCTCATCATAAAGATCGATTCAACACACATACGTTTACCAAAAGTGAAATAGATTATTGTGAGGGAAAAGCGAACCCCTCAATACACTATGCAGGTCGATTTGCTGCTAAAGAAGCTATTAAAAAAGCACTGTTATCTTCTGGAATAACTTCTAATATTCCATTGTGTTCAATAGAGGTACTCCCTGATAAAGAAGGTGCTCCTCAAGTGTATTTTCATACTGAACAGCCCCTGCTTCAAACGTGTAAAGTTTCCATTTCGCATACCGATGAATTTGCTGTAGCTTTTGCTTTGCTTGAGGTTTCATGATGCGCCTGTTAACCCGGAATCAATCTCGAAGGTTAGACCAAGTTTCCATGGAAAAGTTGGGAATCCCCGGTCTTATGCTTATGGAAAATGCAGGCAAAAAAGTCGCCGAGGTTACAGAATCTATTTTGGAGGGAAACAAAAGAGAAAAACAGATTGCGATTTGTTGCGGAAAAGGTAATAATGGAGGAGATGGTTTTTCAGCCGCTCTTCATTTAGATCATTTTAATGTGACTATTTTTTCATTACCTGCCATATCGGATATTTTGGGTGATTCCCTACATTTTTATAATAAATGTGTAGAAAAGGGAATGAAAATAGTTCATGGATATGAATTGCCAACATCGAACGAATTTGACTTAATTATCGATGGGCTGATTGGAACAGGATTTTCTGGGGAGATGCGATCTCCATTAAAGAAATGGACGAAATGGATCAATCAGCAGGATTGCACTGTGGTTTCCATTGATATACCATCGGGAGTGAATGCAGACACCGGTTCAGCACCAAAGGATACTGTGGAAGCTTTTTTAACCGTTACTATGGGATGTGCAAAGGTTGGAATGATGCTAAATCCAGGATCCAGCTGTTGCGGAGAAATTTATCCCGCACAAATAGGATTTCCTGATGTGCTGGACGAGTTGGAAGGGGTGAAATGGAGATCCTTTGAGGAGGATTTAGCATTTGAGCATTTAACAAAACCTGATTCAGGTACGTACAAGCATCGTCAAGGAAAAGTATTGATCCTTGCTGGTTCAAACGGGATGACTGGAGCGGCAACTCTTTCAACTACAGCAGCAATGCGTAGTGGTGTCGGTTTAACAATGACTTCTGCTCCGGAATCTTTGAATTCTATTTATGAAACAAATCTCATGGAAGGAATGACATTTGCGTGTAAAGATGATGGAAAAGGGTATTTAGCTGAACAAAATTTTGAAGAAATTCATTCACACTTGGATTGGTGTGATGTTATTTTAATTGGGCCGGGATTAGGAGCCCAGGAAACAACCAGACAATTGATTGAAAAAATTATTTTATCTTCAAAGAAACCCATGGTTATCGATGCAGACGGTTTTAGGTGTTTTATTAATAATCATGATTTATTCCAAAAAATTTCTTCTCCTTTTGTTATCACACCTCATTATGGAGAGTTGGCTTCCATTCTTGGGAAAGACATTCAGGAAATTCAAAGCAATTTTCCTGATACGCTGGAGTCATTTTTACAGAATTTCCCCGGAGTGATCGTAGCGAAGAATGCGCCCACATGTACGGGATTTGGGAATGAGGTTGTGACTAACACCACCGGGAACCCCGGGCTCGCTACTGCCGGGACAGGTGATGTTTTAGCGGGTATTATTTCATCATTTTTAGCCCAGGATATTCCAGTTTTTGAAGCAGCGCAGTGTGGAGTGTATATTCATGGACTTGCAGGAGATATAGCTAGTGAAGATTTAGGCTACAGGGGACTTTTAGCAGGCGATCTTCTTGAGACTATTCCGGAAGCTATCAAACAGTATGAGTATTGCTAATTATCGTAAACTGTTTGGAGTTTGTTCAGTTTCCATTCTTGCAGTATCAAGTATACCAGGAGAATCTTTTCCGGACATTGGGTTATATACCTTAGATAAAGTATTCCATTTTATTGAATATTCCATACTTGGTTTTTTTACAGTGAAATGTGTCCGGAAGCCAACCTGGAGCTGGATACCCTTAATATTAATCTATGGAATTCTTTTCGCTGGTTTTGATGAATACTGGCAGAGTTTTATTCCAGGGCGGTTATCGAGTCAATTTGATATGCTAGCTGATATATCAGGAATTGTTTTTGGTAGTGTATTAACAGTGTGGATTTCCAGGAAAAATGATTAATCGTTTATATACTCGAAATTTTGCCATTTTGAAAGAATTAGAACTGGAGTTTTTGCCCGGATTCACCATCATAACTGGTGAAACTGGCGCAGGGAAATCAATTCTTTTACAAGCTTTGAGTTTGGCCTTAGGTGCTAAAGGAAATAAGACCATGGTTAAAAGTGGCAAGAGCCGAACAGTGGTCGAAGCCGATATTGATGGAAAAAGCTATCGGAGAATTCTTTCAGACAAAGGAAGGATGAAATCATATATCGAAGATGAACCTGTCAAAGAAATAGAATTTAAATCCCGAACGGCTCCTCTGGCTGATTTTCATGGACAGCATGAACAGCAATTTATTATGAATAGCGATAAACATATTGATTACTTGGATCGGTATTGTGATCTGGAAGAAAAAGTGAAAGAGATTGCAGATATTTTTCATTCCGTTATATCTACTAAAAACAGATTAATAACTGCATTGGAGGCTCAAGAAAGCAATGAAGAACGAAAAGAACTTTTAGAATTTCAATTAAGAGAGATTGATGGAGTTAACCCGAAGGATGAAGAAGATATTCACCTTACAAATGATTTTAAGATTCTCAACCATATCGATGAATTAGTTGATAGTATTGAAAAAATAACACAGGATTTTACCGAAAGTGATTATTCAATTTATAACCGGTTGTCAGTTACTGTGAAGGAATTGAAAAAATTGGGAGGATATGATGAGCATTTAAATAATTATCTTGAAGGATTGAGTAATGCTATTACAACAATTCAGGATACTTCAATGAGTTTGTCTGATTATTCTAATTCACTTAATCCTGATAAAGAGAATTTGAATAATATTGAGATTCGTTTACAAGAGATTGAGAGTTTAAAAAGGAAATATGGAGGATCGCTGGAAGCGGTTAGGGCTTATCGAAAAGAAATTAAAGATGAGTTAGACAACCTGATAAATTTCGAATTAGATACAAAAACACTCAATAATAAAATTGATGATTTGGAAAAACAATTTCAAAATCTTTCTGACCATCTACATGAGGTTCGTATTGTTCAAGCGAAAAAACTTTCTAAATATATTGAACAGGAAATGCATAAATTAAGCATGCCCTCTGCCAAGTTCGAGATCAGGGTCAACCAAAAGAATGAAGAGGAATCTTTTATCTCTTTTCATGACAAGCCGGTAAAAATAAATTCCAGCGGATATGATTGGGTTGAGTTTTATATGAGTGCTAATCCTGGTGAAGAGATAAAACCTTTGACTGGTATTGCTTCCGGGGGAGAAATTTCTCGTATAATGCTGGCAATTAAGTCGGTATTTCAAAAAAATGATCCTGTAGAAACATTGGTTTTTGATGAAATTGATTCTGGAATTTCGGGAGCTACTGCAGAAACGGTTGCGGAAAGCCTGGTGAATATATCCAGGAACAGGCAGGTCATTTGTATTACACACCTTCCACAAATTGCTTCGAAAGCAAACCACCATATCCATATTAACAAAACGATCAAGGATTCAGACACTTATATAACCATTCGATATCTCGATAAAAATGAACGATTGGATGTGATTAACCAGCTATTGAGTGTTGGTGATTTATCAGATGGTGATTATCAACCATTTAATTTGTTTACCAAAACAGCTCATGGATAAAATTATCATTCATGGTGGAAAACCACTTAAAGGGGAAGTTACTCTAAGCGGAGCGAAGAATGCTGTTCTTCCGATCATGGCAGCTTCCTTACTGGTTGGTGGTACAACTCATATAAGCAGGGTTCCAAATTTGCGGGATACACGAACAATGATTAAACTTCTTGAATTAGTTGGGGCGAAGACACATTTAAAAGGAAATGACCTCTGGATTGATAGTGAACACGTCGATACTCCAGTAGCCCCCTATGATTTGGTAAAAACTATGCGTGCTTCGTTTTATGTTTTAGGACCGCTCCTTGCCCGATTCGGCGAAACAAAAGTTTCTTTACCCGGTGGGTGTGCTTGGGGTCCAAGACCGGTTGATTACCATTTGAGAGGCCTGGAATTGCTTGGTGCGAAGGTCACCCTTGAGGAAGGATATATTCATGCTAAGGCAAAACGACTGAAAGGAAACCATATCCGTTTTGATTTTCCATCTGTTGGTGCAACAGGGAACATCCTTATGGCTGCTGTCACTGCTCATGGGACCACCGTTATTGAAAATGCAGCTTGTGAGCCGGAAATCGTCCAATTATGTCAGTTCCTCAATTTGATGGGCGGCAAAATAACCGGGATCGGTACACAAAAAATTTTGGTAGAAGGAGTAAAAGAGTTATCACCAAGTGATGTCTCTGTCATTCCTGACCGGATTGAAGCAGGGACTTTTCTCATTGCAGGGGCTGCCCTTGGTGAGGTGACAGTTCTCGAAGGAGAGCCAGATCATCTGAAAGTGCTTTTGGAGAAGCTGGAACAAACTGGAGCAAAGATAAAAATTTCAGGAAAGAAAATTAGCGTAAGGAAAAGTGATGCCATTTTGCCTGTTGATGTAACAACGGCAGTATTTCCTGGTTATCCAACAGATCTTCAAGCGCAATGGATAGCTCTCATGACTATTGCAAAAGGTGATTCTGTTGTAACCGATAATGTGTATCATGACCGGTTTTCCCATGTACCTGAGTTAAATCGGCTTGGTGCCGACATACAGGTATCGGATAATGTTGCTTGTATAAAAGGAAGGAAGGATTTGGTTGGTGCGCCGGTTATGTCGACTGATATTCGCGCCAGCGCTTCATTAATAGTTGGAGGACTTATGGCGGAAGGGAAAACTGAAATTAGTCGCGTATACCATATTGATCGTGGTTATGAAGAGATTGAAGAGAAATTCAGCAGTCTTGGGGCTGATATTACCAGGCTTAATTAAGGAATTTATTCTGTTACCTTTTTTTCTATGTTTATTGTAAACTCAACGATTGTCCAAATCTGGCGAAAGGATTTTATATGAGAATTATTATTATTGGAGTAGGAGAGGTAGGGTTCCATGTAGCCAAAGCACTCAGTCAGGAGAATTTTGACATTACGGTTATTGACATCGATCCATTAAAATGTCGCCGGGCTACTGAACATCTGGATGTAATCGTTGTTGAGGGGAATGGTGCAAGTCCGAAAAACTTATTGAAAGCAAATGTTGAGGGAGCAGATTATGTATTAGCTCTCACAAGATCGGATGAAGTAAATCTGATTTCTTCTCAGCAGGCACATGTCTTGGGAGCTAAAAAAATAATTGCCAGGCTCAGGAACCAACAATATAGCGAGCGTGATTCTATTATTCGTCCCGAGAAATTCGGTGTGGATTTACTTATTCACCCGGAGAAAGTTGTTTGTCAGGAAATTGTCCGGTTGGTATGCCATCCCTATGCCAAACATATAATGGAATTTGAAGGAGGCAGGCTTTTAATGATAGGGCTCCGGATAAACGCAGATTGTAAAATTGTGGGGAGTTCTGTTCAGTCATTATGTGAAAGCTGTACCGATTTTAAATTCGGTGTTGTATCGGTAAAGAAAAATGGTAATACTCTAATCCCTTGGAGTGACTTTGTTTTTGAGGAAAACTCGACAGTTAATTTCATAGTAAAAACGAATCGATTGGAAAATTTGCTGGAATTAATTGGAATTCCTGCAGTGAAAACAAAACGCATCATGATTTCGGGAGGGAGTAAAATTGGGAGGTCTCTCGCAGAAGAATTGCAGGATAAAATGTCAGTCAGAATGGTAGAAAACCGTCGAGATAAAGCTGGAATAATTGCAAATCAACTTCAAGATACAATGGTGATACATGCCGATGGAACTGATGTGGAATTCTTGAAATCAGAAAACGTCCATGAAATTGACAGTTACATTGCTGTAACGGAAAACGAAAGAACAAATCTTCTGTCTGGCTTTTTAGCCCACCATTTAGGAGTAAAACAAGCAATAATGCATATGATCACCACTGATTATTTACCCATCATTCAGGAAATTGGGATTGGCGCAGTTGTAAGTAAGAATATGTCCACGGTGAATTCAATAATCAGGGAAATTCGAAGTGATCAGTCTGAGGTGTCTCTCATTACTTTTGATGAATTGGATGTAGAAGCAATTGAAATTATGCCTGAACCCGGTAGTCGGGTGACACAATTTCCCCTTTCGGAAATTGATTTCCCAAAAGAAAGCATTGTCGGTGTAATTAACCACCATGGACATCTTAGTATTGCCCGAGGAGATTCTCAATTGACGCATGAAGATACTGTCCTTGCTTTTGCAAAAAATAAGGTGGTGCCAAAACTTCGGAAACTATTCATTAAGCCATGAACATAAGGTCCATCTTAAATATCTTGGCAGCTTTGTTAACCCTGTTGGGATTTTCCATGCTCGTTCCAGCGGGCATTGCTTTTGGCTTTGGTGAAAGTGATCTTTCTGGATTTCTTTATTCATGTGCAATATCAATTATTATTGGCTTACCGATCTGGTTTTTTACCAGGAAAGGATATTCTGTTACAAATAAAGATGGATTTGCCATAGTAACTTTTGCCTGGATTATTACCGGAATTGTCGGTGCGTTACCGTTTTATCTGAGCGGAGCAATCCCAAACATTACGGATGCCTTTTTTGAATCAATGTCTGGGGTGACAACAACAGGTGCTACCATAATCGGGAATCCCTCAACATTACCTCATCTGCCCAATGGAATTGAGAGTTTACCCCATGGTATCCTTTTTTGGCGCTCGTTTATTCAGTGGATTGGAGGGATGGGTATCATTGTTTTTACCATTGCTATTCTTCCCCTCTTAGGAGTAGGTGGAGTACAGCTTTTTAAAGCTGAAGTTCCGGGTCCCGTTTCAGATAAAATTCGCCCCAGGGTTCGTGAAACAGCTAAATATCTTTGGATGGTTTATATTGGTATCACTATAGCAGAAATTATAATGTTACAGATAGCAGGTATGAATTGGTTTGATGCTGTTTGTCATTCATTTACAACTATGCCAACCGGAGGTTTCTCTACAAAAAATGCCAGTATTGGATTTTATGATAATGTGGGCATTCATTATATAATGATCTTATTTATGTTCATCGCAGGTGTGAATTTTTCCCTCCATTTCCGGGCAATTTCAGGAGATATTAAATCCTATTTCAGGAATAGTGAGTTTTTGACCTATTTTGGGTTAATCGCACTTGTCACGGTGGCTTTGACTTTCAGCCTTGTGATTAAGTCAGGAAATTGGTCACATGCATTTTTTCTTGATTCACTGTTCCAAACAGTTTCCATTCTCACCACAACAGGATATGCAACTGCAGATTATGAATTATGGGCGTTTTTTGCCCAGTTTCTTATTTTAATACTTATGTTTATCGGTGGTATGGGTGGATCAACCGGAGGGGGGATGAAGATTGTTCGAGTGATGCTGATCCTGAAATATGCAGCATTGGAAACTCGAAGAATGCTTCATGCTAAAGCAATTATCCCGATTAGGATTGGGAAAAAATATATCAGTGGAGATGTTATTCGAAACACACTGGGATTTTTTCTTTTTTATATCTTTATTTTTGTATTTACCTCATTTTTTTTAACGACTTTAAATATCGATCTTAAATCATCGATGGGGGTTGCAGCATCAGCTTTGGGCAATATTGGTCCTGCATTGGGGGAATTTGGCCCAACTGACAATTATGCTTTGCTTCCTGGTGTTGGTAAATGGCTCCTCACTTTTTGTATGTTGCTGGGAAGACTTGAGATTTTTACAGTTGTGGTTCTGTTTAGCCGTACGTTCAGAAGATAAATTAACCCCCATCGTATAAATGGAGACTGGATGAAGTACATTCGAGTAGAGATCAAAGACCATATTGCTACCGTAACCATAGATCGGCAGGATGCCCTCAATGCGATGAATCTGGAAGTAATATCTGAATTGAAGGAGGCGTTTGAATCCTGTATAGAAGATTCACAAGTTGGAGTTATTATCTTGACAGGAGCAGGGGAAAAGGCATTCATCGCCGGGGCGGATATAAAAGCCATGCAAAAGATGAAGCCATCAGAAGCACTGAAATTTGGGAAGAGCGGACAGAATTTAACTCGAATTATTGAGAATTCATCAAAGCCAGTTATTGCAGCAGTAAATGGTTTTGCCCTTGGTGGAGGATGTGAGATCAGTTTAGCGTGCCATATTCGTATCGCTGGTGAAAATGCCCGGTTTGCTCAGCCGGAAGTCCGTTTAGGTATTATTCCGGGTTGGGGCGGAACCCAGCGTTTACCGCGTCTGGTAGGAAAAGGGAAAGCTATCGAAATGATTACAAGAGGGGAGATGACTGACGCAAATACAGCATTGCAAATTGGGCTTGTGAATTATGTTGTTCCACAAGCAGAATTGACAGAAAAATCCCAGGAAATTGCGTATTCTATTTTGAAAAACGGACCGGAAGCAATTCGTGCATCTTTGGCATGTATTCACAAAGGTTACGATATGGCATTGGATGAAGGCCTTGAACTGGAAGTACAAGCGTTCAGCAATCTTTTTACTACAGATGAAGCAACCGAAGGACTCACTGCTTTTGTTGAGAAGCGGAAGCCGGATTTTCGATCCTGATTTTGCCTGATGTCAAGATTTGCAATTCTTGCTTCGGGTGCCCTGCATTATATTCGTAACAAAACCGGAAATATGCTCATCCGGTACCGAGGCGATGAGGTCATTGCGGTAATTGATCCTGGTCAAGCGGGAAAAATTGTGAGGGATGTACTTCGATTTGGAGGGAAAATTCCAGTGATATCCAGTTTTAAAGAGTCTGTTCAATTCCAGCCGGATACGTTGGTAATCGGTAATGCCCCTCAGGGCGGGATTATTTCTGATGAATACCGAAAGGAAATAATTCAGGCAATCCGGTTTGGATGTGACATTATCAGCGGAATGCACGTTTTTCTGAATGACGATGAAGAAATTTGCCGGGAAGCAAATGAAAATGGAGTAAAACTACTGGATTTGCGTAAACCGCCATCTCCTCCTCATTTTCCGAAAGGTACATGGAGAGACAGAAACGTTCCGGTTTTACTTACCGTTGGAACAGATTGTGATACAGGGAAAATGACCACTGCCTGGGAAATTACATCTTGTCTCCGGAAACGGGGTTGGAATGTCCATTTTATTGGTACTGGGCAAACCGGAATTCTGTTGAGCGGATACGGTGTCCCCGTGGATGCGGTGGTAGGGGATTTTATGGCAGGAGAAATCGAATGTGCAATTGACAAAGTAACGGATGACGCTGATTTGATCATTGTAGAAGGTCAGGGAGCCATCACTCATATGCTGTATTCCGGGGTGACGCTTGGAGTACTCCACGGCGCAATGCCGGATTGGATGGTTATGACCCATGAACCAGTACGGGAAATGGATACTGCAGATCAACCCATGGTGGATTTTACAAAGGCACTGCAGTTGCACTTGGATTTGCTGAATCCGTTCAAGCCATCCACATTTGTTGGAATAAATTTGTTGACATTAAATTTGAGTGATGAAGACGCGAAAAAAGTATGCGTGGAGTATGAAAACATGTACAATATACCAGCTACAGATTTAATCCGATTTGGTGAAGGTAAATTGACTGAACATATCGAAAACGAGTTGAAAAATTGGAACTGAATTTTATACCATACCGCATCCAGTGCAGACATCCCTTTGGGATTGCCCGGAGTACGCATGAATATTACGACGTTGTATACGTTTATTTACAGGAAAACGGATTTGTAGGAAGGGGGGAGGCTGCACCGTCTTCCCGTTACAATGAAACGATTGAACTTGTGCTTAGCAGGCTGGAAAATTGTCCAACATACTTTGATGATATTTCAAATCCGGAATCAGGTGTGGAAAAGCTAGTACCATTTGCAGGCGGGATGAAATCACTGGAAGCCGCATTCAGTATGGCGGTATTTGATGTATGGACGCAAAAACAAAAATTGCCCCTGTACTCATATTTTGGAGTTGAGGCCGCAGTTGCTCCCGTAACATCGTTTACCATTGCAATAGGTGAACTTGATTCTATTCAGGAAAAGATAAAGGAAGCGGAACCGTATGCAATTCTCAAAATCAAATTGGGAACGAAGAATGATAAGGAAATCATTGATACCGTTCGAGACTGCACAGAAAAGCCAGTCAGGGTGGATGCAAACGAGGGCTGGGATCTGCAAACAGCAATGGAGATGTGTGAATGGCTTTCGGGGAAAAATATTGAATTTGTGGAGCAGCCCCTGCCTGCTGATCAACTGGACAAAACCGCGATACTAAGATCCAGTTCACCCATTCCAATTTTTGCGGACGAAAACTGTATGACTTCGCAGGATATTCCAACCATCGCTCACGCATTTCACGGAATAAACATTAAACTCATGAAATGCGGATGTCTCCTGGAAGCTAAGAGAATGATTGAAACCGCACGGAAACATGATCTTCAAATCATGTTAGGATGCATGGTAGAATCTTCTGTCGGGATTACTGCCGCCGCGCATCTTTCCCCGCTGGTGGATTTTGCTGACCTGGACGGAAATTTACTCATCGATAATGATCCGTATACCGGTGTTTCTGTTATCAATGGACAGATTGTCCTGCCGAAAGGAAATGGACTGGGTCTAAAAGTAAAAAATGTTTCCGGTCTTAAATGATTGGCCCCATGTGTAACTTTCTTAGTGAGGGAAGAGTGTTTTGGAGCGTAGTTTTCAACAGGCAGGAATGCCTGGTGTGCGGGTGTTTTCAATCCCTGGATCCTGGGAGTATAATTTCCTAAATGTCATCAAACCGGTTTATACGTACACTTATTATTAGTAAAATCTAAAAGAAAATTTGAATGAAAATAATAGGAATAGAACACATAGGCATTGCTACAGAAAGCATAGATAAAACTGCACCGTTTTGGGAACAGGTGCTGAAGCTAAACCGTACACACAGGGAAACAGTTGAAAAGGAGGGAGTGATCACTGATATTTACGATACTGGAAGGGGTAAGGTGGAATTATTGGAGCCAACCGGGCAAGAATCGTCCATTGCAAAATTTCTCAAAAAAAAAGGACCCGGAATTCACCATATCTGTCTGGAAGTAGAAAATATAGAAGAAGCGATATCAGAGTTGAAACAGGCTGATATTCAACTAATCAACGATGTGCCGCTGAAAGGGGCAGAGGAGAATCGGGTCGTTTTTATTCACCCCAAAAGCACGGGTGGTGTCCTTGTGGAATTAGCGCAAAAACCCAAATAAAATAGAGAGAAAAACCGAACGATTTATTTGATTTAATGATTTAGATAAAGGCAGATCATTTTTTTCTTTGAATGGTCTACCTAATTTTACCTTCTTTCCTCTTTCCTTAGATTTCTTTATTTCCCAATTTTACCCATAGAAAATGGATATTACTTCAAAGATAAAGAAACTTCCCACTGATCCAGGTGTCTATCTTTTCAAAAATAAACAGGATAACCTGATCTATATAGGGAAGGCAAAAAATCTCCGAAATCGGGTTCGGTCCTATTTCCAGAAGAATAAGTATCAGACTCCGAAAAACCAATCCATGATCAAACGGATTTCAGACTTGGAGTGGATCGTAGTTTCCAGTGAAGTAGAGGCTCTTTTTACGGAAGCTAATCTTATTAAACAGCACAAACCGAAATATAACATTGACCTGAAAGATGATAAATCCTATCCCTTCATTCGGATCACTAACGAACCTTATCCACAGGTGTTCTTAACCAGGGATATTGTGCAAGACGGGTCAAAATATTTTGGTCCCTACACAGATATACGCTACCTGCGGCAAATTTTAAAGATGCTTCATAAAATTTATCAGATTCGCAGTTGCAGTTTTTTTATGGATGATGAAATTGTACGACAGCAAAAGATATCTTTATGTCTGGATTACCACATCAAAAAATGCGAAGGTCCTTGCCAAGGCCTGGTAAGCAAGGAGGAATACAGCAGGATGATCAAACACGTTATTCAATTCCTTCATGGACAGACACAGGAGACAGAAAGCTATCTCTTAGACAGGAGGGAAGCAGCAGCAAGCACATTGCGGTATGAGGATGCGGGGCGCTACAGGGATCAATTAAAAGCTGTAAAAAGTTTCAAGGAACGGCAGCGAAAATTAACAGCGAAATTTGAAAACAGGGATGTGTTTGCACTTGCACGGGAGAGTGAATATGGTTTTGTCGTAATTGTGCGGATTCGCCAAGGACGTTTGTTCAGCAGGGAAAAAATCCCTTTAAAGTCTCAAGATGATGACAATGAAGTTCTTCGGTTCGTCATAGGAAGATTTTATCTGGACAGCGATTTTATTCCAAAGGAAATTTCTCTTCCAATTACACCGGATGATGAAAAGGAGCTCCTTGAATGGTTACGGCAAAAACGCCAGGGTGCCGTTCATTTTACATATCCACAGCGTGGAGAAAAAGCAAAGGAAATACGGATTGCATTCCAAAATGCCAAGCTGCTCTTAGGTGAATGGATCCTGGAACGAAAAAAACGGATGGAATATATTCCCAATTCTCTCAAACAACTTCAGGATGATCTGCAACTGAAAGCACCGCCGCGGCATATTGAAGCGTTTGATATCTCTCATTTGGGAGGAACCAACACGGTTGGGTCCATGGTCTGTTTTATTGATGGAAAATCCCGGAGAAATATGTACCGGAAATTCACTGTGAAAACAGTGGTGGGAATTGATGATTTTGCAGCCATGCGTGAAGTTGTGTTCCGCCGGTATAAGCGTGTGCAAAAAGAAAAGGGAAAGTTCCCTGACCTCATATTGATCGATGGAGGGAAGGGGCAGCTCTCTATGGCCGTCTCTGCGTTGAGGGAACTTGGTTTGGATTATATTACTGTTGTGGGATTGGCAAAACGATTGGAGGAGGTATTTTTGCCGGGATGTTCTGACTCACAGACTATTTCAAAACAATCAGCAGGACTAATATATCTCCGGAAGATTCGTGATGAAGCCCACAGGTTTGCCATTGAATTTCAGCGCCAGAAACGGACCCAAAGCATAACTGACTCAATATTTAAATCAATTTCTGGTATAGGTCCAAAGCGCATGAAAACATTATTTGTTGAGTTTCCTGATATAAAAGGTATAGCAAAAAGTAATTATAGAATTATTTCAGAAAAGGTTCGGATACCGAAGAAAACCGCAAAGGAAGTAATTAAGGTAGCCCAAAATTTTATGAGTAATAAATAAGTGCATCAGCTTGATTTAATTTCCCTGAGTTTTTCTTCTCTCTGGCGAAGTTTTTCTTCCTCTTTTTTAATGTCTCTAATCTTTTCAGATAGATTTTTTCTCTGTTTATGAATTGTATTTTGCAGTCCTTTATCGTTATCACTTCCCTGTATAGAGTTATCTAATTCAGTTAATTGATCCTCCAACGATAATTTTCCCTGTTCCATATGGATTTTCTCCTGGGTAACTAAATTCTCCAGTTCGGAGTGAATAACCTGGATCATTTTTTTGAATTCCTCCGGATCGAACAAGCGAGTGAGAAAGACAATTTCTCCTTCTGGATTTATGATGATATTCCGGGTGACACCGCTTTCTTTGTCAGCAAACAATCCGAAAATGTTGGCACCGGGATCCAGGGCAAGGGGATAGGAGATCTGAGTCTCCTTTGCAAATTGACGAACCGTTTGTACCGGTTCATCTCTATCAATCCCAATAACCACCAGCCCCAGGTCTTTGTATACCCCCCAGACCTCTTTTTCGATATGGGGCATTTCATTTCTGCACACTGAACACCAGCTGGCAGTGAATTGAAACATGATGACTTTATCCTGAAGTTCTTTAACAGTGGTGAAGGAACCGTCGGAAAATTCCAATTTGAAATCCGGGCAGGGGTCACCAATTTTGACGATGTACCCGCGCTCATCAGGTTCCTGGGGATGAATGATTGATATAAGAAAAAGTGAAAACAGGATGGACCAAAAGTTGGTCAAGCATAGCTTAATTATTTTGTTCTTAACCATCAAAGCCCTGTTTCTTCATCCATTCATCGGAAACGAATTTTCCTAAATAATTTCGGATCCCATCCGCCAGTATCATCAGACAATTCTGATCTTTATTTAATCTCTTTGCAGTTTGGAGAGCTGCCCACGCAACCGAACCGCTGGATCCACCAACTAATAATCCTTCCTTCTGGATAAGTCTTCTAGCCATGTTAAATGAATCTTCATCGTTTATTTTGACGTACTCATCTACGAGTGAATTGTCGAGTACATCTGGAAAAAAGTCGTACCCAATTCCTTCCACATGATAGGGAAACACTTCATCACCGCCGCCAAGAATCGATCCGTATGGGTCCACACCAATGACCTGGACATTCGGGATTTTCTCCTTCAATTTTTTTGCAACTCCAGTAATTGTACCACCGGTTCCAACTCCGATAACCACCATGTGAAGATCAGTACCAAATTCTTTCAGAATTTCTTCTGCAGTTCCGTAATAATGAGCGTCAGTGTTATTGGGGTTGGCGTATTGATCAAGAATGTGCGAATTGGGTATTTCCTTATTCAGGCGCTTTGCTACTTCGATGAGTCCTTCAGGATCATCATAGGCAGCTTCATTTGGTGTGCGGACGATTTCTGCGCCAAGCGCTTTCAGTACAACTTCTTTTTCCATACTCATTTTTTCCGGCATTGTAATGATGAGCTTGTATCCTTTGACTGCTGCTGCAAGTGCAATTCCGATTCCCGTATTTCCTGAAGTAGGCTCAATGAGAGTATCGCCAGGTTTTATTTTACCTGATTTTTCCGCTTCTTCTATCATGCGGATCCCAATACGATCTTTCAGGGAACCTCCTGCGTTCAGGAATTCACACTTGGCATATAGGGTACAGTCCAGTTCGGATCCGATACGGTTGCATCGAACGATTGGTGTATTCCCGATGGTTTCTAAAATTGTATTAAGCAAGATTGATATTCTTTTAAATGTTAATCTACGAAAAATAATTTCATTGGAAATTACTTTAAATGAGTTATTTCAGCCATACCATATGCTGTTAATTTGCAACCTTATATAAATCCTGATACTCCTTATGTATATAATAGGTATAATTGAAGTGTGCTTTTGATTTTCCAGTTTTGGTTGCTACAAATTGTGTGAAAATATAGGAAAAGATTTTACTTGATATAAAGTAATAGGTACTTTACTTTTTCCGCCCATTCTTATTAATTCTTTGAATTAGTTATGAATGGTTACAGATCGTGGATGATCAGTAAAAAGAAAACGTAAAAAGAGACTATTTTTATCATTATTCACCGAAGAGTGACTGTAAAAAGTGTGATCTGGGTCAATTTTGGAGGGTGTCTCCATTATTTTTCTTGTAAGGGAGATCCTGACTTTTTAGATTGACTTTGAGTTTTGTGGATAATCATTTGACAATTGGATTCATGAACAGTTGGAGTATTTCATCCAATGTTTATAATCCGTCAATGAGACAGGAGGTAAGACATAGGTATAATAGTTAATACTTGTTCTACTGCGTTCATTAACGCCCTCAGACAATCAGATAAAAGTACCCCCCATTCTGGGCCTTTCTGCGCCCAATTCTTATATCCACAAGCTGTGTGTTCCACACAAATTTTCAAAATAATAAACGATAAACAATAAAGCAAAAGGAGTAGAAAATGAAACTACTTAATATTAAAGCAACATTGATAACAACCCTTTCAGCCATTATTATGGTTTCTTCTGTTTACGCAGATATTGGGTTGGATAATAAGGTTAAACCCTTAATCGATATTAAATCAGTGCAGGATTCAAAAATGAAATCGGAGCCGATTGAGCTACCTGCAAACATAAATAATTTCGATCATATGGATCATGGTGATGGTATGCGCGATACAGAAATCACTATTGAATTGTTTGATGCCTATGGTGACGGTTGGAATGGTAACATTTTGAATTTTCACTGTGAAACGCATGGTGATGATTTCCAATTGACCCTGGATGGTTACTATGATGATGGCCTTTATGCCTCATATACTATTGCCGTACATGATGGTGATTGGACAGCAACCTGTGGTGGCGGTAGCTGGCAGAGTGAGGTCTCATGGACAGTCACCGATGTCGGATCAGGTCAGGTAATTGTATCCGGTGGTGCACCTTACGGTCCCGTAACGTTTACTATGCCTTTTGTTCCAGCTGGGAATCCCGGTTGCACAGACCCAGATGCGCTCAACTACGGATACAATTGTGCAGGTGAAGAGGTGGGCATTCCAGACGCAGATGACGGTTGCTGTGAATATCCTACACCTTCTAATGATGATTGCGTCGATGCTGAACCTGTAACATCTTATCCGACTGAGATTACATCATCGAGTGAAAATGCGACAATTGACTGCGAGGGCTATTTAAATTGGAATGCAGTCTGGTATGAGCTTGCACTTCCATATAATATGAATGTTGTAGATATTAATGTTCAAGCCGAAGGAGCAATAACCAATGGTGGAATTGTCATTATGGATGATTGTAACTGTGATGATTTTATTGGCATGTCCTTTGAGTGGATTGGTGCAAATGGGTGGATACACCTCTGGTCTAATACAGTCATTTCTGGACCTGATAATAATGGAACAATCCTGTATCCATTATTTATCGATCCTCAACAGGCTTATACAGTGACATTTAATGTAACAGAGCTCTACGTACCGTCATTCAACATTTATCGTGATGGTTCAGCTCTTGAGTCAGGCATAACTGGAAATTCATATATGGACAGTGATATTACTGAAGATGTGGAATACTGCTACACGTGCGAGCAGACGATGCCCGATGGCAGTTTGTCAGATATGTCCAATGAAGCTTGTGCTACCCCGACAGGGGGAGTAGGTGGTGAAACTGTAGAGGACCCGATTTGGGTTACGGGTCTTCCATTTACGGCATTTGGCTCCACGGAATTTTATACCGATTTTTATGATGAGTCATGTCCTTATACAGGCAGTACCTCTCCGGATGTTGTGTATGCCTATACAGCCACCGAAGATGGGGCTGTTGACGTAAGTTTATGTGGTGATGCAACAGACTATGATTCAAAGCTGTATGTATACGAGAACGAGGTGGGTATGATTGCCGCTACCGAAAACGGTTTGGGTGCGTGTAATGATGACGCTTGCTCTACAGCTTCATATCCAAGCCCTTATGTCAGCGCGATAGATGGCGTGATATTGACCGCCGGGAATACCTACTACTTTGTAGTTGACGGCTACGGTGGCAACTTTGGTACTTATGAGCTCAGCATCGCAGGAGGAGGAGGATCAGGAGACTGTACCGACGATGAGTTTGAAGACGACGACACGAAGGATACTGCTACGGACCACGGTGACGTCACCGAAGGGTCCTGGGCTTATGCATTGTGTCAGGATGATAACCCGGATGGTATTGTGCAGCCC
>ERZ651768.275-NODE-275-length-38694-cov-13.494420_pt1 | contig 38694 bp, 38 predicted proteins | sample MGYA00514754_ERZ651768 | MGnify/ENA metagenome assembly ERZ651768
TGGATGGCCACGGCGCCAATACCTGTTTCACTGGCTTTTTCGATGGCGAGTTCCATCGCCCGAGGACCCACCTGAATCCCCAGCGCTTGATCCGCGTTCCATGTCGCACTCACGGCCGATTCGCGTAGCGTCGTGACGTTCGGGGTCGGATTGAGTTCACCACGTCGGTATTGATCGATGTAGAGACGGAGCATGTTCGATACACCGTGGCTCTCGCAGCCACGCAAATCACTCTCAATCAATACATCCGTCGATTGTTCGGCATCACGCTCGGACTGCCCCATTTCGAGAAAAATAGTCTGGGTAGCATTTCGAACCAACTCCTCACGCACGAATACTCGGTCCTCCTCGGGAACCAAAAATCGTTTTAACATCGTGGTCGGGCTCTCGCCTAAACGAACATGTTAGACCAGTTCGATACATCTGAGCTGTTAATTCATACTCCCCTGCCCGCGTTGATCGTGTACCCGTGGTGGCAACATCTATCGGATTAATCCGTGCGAGCATCCGTCGATGGCGGCACGCTCCACGCGCTTTCTCATCATATTTTGATCCATGCTGACAGATCCGGAGTCTTCCCTTTTCAACTCCTCCCTACAGCGATTACGTTTTCAGCATGCTGGGCGCGTATGGCATAGGCGGGAAGTGAGTCTCGAGGGACGGATATCCCTCCCTGATGATTACTGCGTAAGTAGCTTGCCGCCAAAGGCTGCTATAACGTTACTTTCCTTCGATATCGCTCGAGACGCGATCGCACCTCGTTCCTGAACTTCCGATCAGCCTTGCCGAACTCCAGCGCGATTTCGCTGTAGCGCACCGCTTGATCGAAATTTCCATTTGCAGCGAATGCGATTGCCAACAAGTCTGCGAGGTCTGGATCATGCGGACTCGAACTGTACAAACGCTCGGCGAAAGTGATTGCCTGCGGTATATCGCGTACGGAATCTCGTTGAGACGTGGCAAGTAACTTAATCAACCTGGTTGCGATTTGCTTGTTGTTGGGTTCCAAATTGAAAGCCTTCAGTAACGCCGAGGACGCCTCAGCGTCTTGGCCGAGGCGGAGCCAGCCTAGGCCAATGTTGAAAACCAGTGATGCGTTGTTGGGTTGGATTCGCTCGAGCTGTTTCCAGACGTCGATGGCTGGTTGAAATTTTCCCATCGCGGCGTAGGTCGTGCCGAGATTAAGGTAGGCTTGGGTCAACGAGGGATTCGTCGAAAGTGTGTCTCTAAAATGCTCCACCGCCTCACCATAATTACGTTGGCGATAACGAAGAACGCCGAGATTAAAATGTGCGTGGCCGTAGTTGGGATCTAGTTCGATGGCTTTAGTCAGTTTTTTTCCCGCATGGTCCAACTGGCCGTCCGCCATTAATGCGAGGCTCTGATTACTCAACATTTCGACATTGTTGGGATTTATCTTGAGTCCACGCTCAAAATATTCAAGGGCTTCGGCATACTGACCCTGTCGCGATAAAACGTTTGCCAGATTGCCATAATCAAAAGCCAAGCCAGGACGGCGTGCCAGCACCTGTCGAAACGCCGATTCAGCACCACGGTAGTCTCCCAACTCAGTCTTACGTTTGCCGCGGACCACGAACGCATCAGCGGTTTCGGCGAAGCTATGCATTGCCTCGATGATCGGGGCATCGAGAACGTTTGCGTGTGGGTACGTTCGCGCCAACCACTCCGACTCCTTTGCTGCCTCTTCGTTGCCCAGGCTCATATGGATTTGTGCGAGAAGCGTGTAGATTTCGCGATCGTTTGGATCGATTTGGCGAGCGTTTTGCAAGTGTGTTTGCGCCGCTACTAAATCGTTGTCGATGTACGCGATTCGGGCCAAGCCGATTAGAGCGAAACTTTGAGCCTCGTTGATCGGTAAAACACCTTCATAAAGAAGTTGCGCCTCTCCGTATCGCCCATTTCGGGTGAGCATGTCGGCATACGTGATCGCCAGCACGTGGTCATTCGACTTTAACTTCAATGCTTCCGCGTAATAAGCAATCGCGTCCGTCCGGTTCGAATTCCTGAGCGCGGTTGCAGCCAGATAGGGCCAACGATAATCAGTGGAGTCACGTTTTGCAGCCTGTTGATAACAAGCAATGGCGGTTTGTAGTAAGCCATGAGCATGGGACGCCATGCCAAGACGACCCCAGGCTTCTGCCGAATTGAGATTTTTTTCTAGATGGGCTCGCGTCGTATCGATGAGTTGTACGACTGCGGCTTCCATGTGGTTGGTTGGAATTTCAGGTATTTCTGCGCTCTGGATCTCGAGTTGTAGAAATAGTAGGACAAAGGAGCATCCGAAATGGCCAATTGCGCCGGACCATTTGCTCAATTCGCCACCTCAACCGCCGTACCTTGACCTTTCAGCAAGACGACCATTTGATTGCGCGTTAACGGCGGGAATCGTTCGGTCTCACCTCGAGGCCAGGTGACGATAATTTCATCGACAGCAGGCGCACTACCGAGACCAAAGTGCACGATCGCATCGTGGCTTGATAGGTAGCTGTCCGAATGGATAACGGGCCGAACCTGCCATGCACTTCCTGTTCTAATGCGAACGCGCGCACCGATTGCATCTCGATTTAAGGTCGGGTCAAGTAAGCGGAGCTTTAGCCAACCTCCCTTGTTGGCTATTGTGTTTCGATACAGGCGAGCCGGCCCGTTCGAATTCATAACCAGGATATCGAGATCACCATCTGCATCGATGTCGCCCGTTAGTAATCCCCTACTTACATGGAGATCAGTACAAAAAGGGTTGGATACAGAACACCAATCAGAAAACTTCCCATCGCCTATATTGACCATGAGGCGATTCGGCTCTGCATAATCATGATGGAATTGACCCAAAATTCCGGAGCCTGGATCGGGTGCGCTTCCCGGTTGCTTGCGTACTCTGCCATTGCCAATCGCGACATCAAGCATCCCATCTTGATTCGCATCGAACAAGGAAACCCCAAAACCAGTCTCCGGGATGCTCGGAACACCAAGACCGGATTGGATTGTCGCATCGGTCAATACGCGGTCACCTGTACTGAGGTACAGCGTATTGGTCTCTTCATCCAAGTGGGTTAACAGCAGGTCCAATCGTTGGTCGGCATTTACGTCGCCAAGAGCAATCCCCATGCTTGCTTCGGTATCGCCGAAAAGATTGACCGCCGTGCCGTAGGCAACGGCGCGCTCGTCGAATGTCCGATCGCCCTTGTTGATCCATAGGTGATTGCGTTCACCATCGTTAGCGACAAAGAAGTCGTCTCGGTGATCTCCATTGAAGTCAAAGCAAACGACGCCGAGGGCATTGTTGTTTCTTTGCGAAATCCCCGATTTTCTTCCTATATACGTAAACGTTCCGTCTCCGTTGTTTTGGTAGAGTCGATCCGATTCGCCGCGATAGGCATTCGGCGCGCAGTAATCGATGTCACCGGACTCGTCAGAGCACGCTTGCAGGGGTTCTTGTGTCACGTAGGTCGCAACGTAGAGGTCTAGAAATCCGTCGTCATCGATATCGCAAAAGACTGCTGAACTCGACCAACCGTGACCTTGAATTCCCGCCTCTTCCGAGATATCGGAAAATGACGCGTCGCCGTTGTTAAGGTAGAGCCGATCGTCATCGACGTTTGAAACGTAGATGTCGAGATCTCCATCGTTATCGAAGTCGCCCAACGCACTACCCATGCCAAAACCCGGGTCATCGAGCCCGGCGGTTTTACTGACTTCTTGATACGAGCCATCCGCATTTCGTTGGAAGAGTTTGTTTACCGAATCGCTCTGGTTGGCAGCTCGCGTACCGCCGTTGACGAGATAGATATCAAGATCGCCATCGTTGTCGTAGTCAAAAAGTGCACCGCCCGATCCCATAATTTCAGGTAATAGGTAACGTCCCTCGACACCGGACGTGTGTTGGAAATTTAGCCGTGTCTCCAGCGTGATGTCGTCGAATCCACGATCCGAGAGATTGCTGTCCACGTTATGGCAAGCTTCAAGAAATAAGGACAAGCCAAGTATTAGGGAGAAAGCTTTGATTGGCATGGGCGGCTAATGCGATGGACTAAGTCCGTTGGTTGGATGCGAACGTAACCCAACATAGTACCTCTACAACAATCTTCATCGACGATACCGTAGTCCGTAGTCTCACAACCCTTGACCAGTTCTGGCGAACCTCGACGAAAACCAGCTGGTGCGTTCAACCTCGCCAAACAATACTTCAACGGCCTGGTCTACCAAATCTCCACGGATGGGTTATTCAGCGTGGTACCGTATCAACTACGACGACAGAGGAGAATGGCATGAGCGATGCAACCCGACCCGAACCTAGCGTCGGGAAACAACTGCCAAATAAGCAATTCACGGTTACCAACGCGTTACTAAACGACTACTTCGAAGGTCTTGATTTAGAACGATCTCGTTTCGATACCGGCACCGCCCCTGTACCCACCATGATCGCCACGGATGCAGACAACTACTTTGGCGAGTCGGCATTCAGCCAACTACGTGGCCACCTATGGATGCGACAGGAATGGAGCTTCTGCAAACCAATGCAAGCGGGCGCGCACTACGAAACGCAAGCCTATATTGAGGACATCTACAAAAAGCGAAATCGTACACTGGTCAATACGGCGATCACGATGAAAGACGCCGCGGGAGACGATGTACTAAAGACAAATCATCACCAATCCTTCCTTCTGGACGAACCGGTCGACCAAGTAGAATTTCGTGAACCCAGCGAGAAGCAAGGCGCACGAAAATTTATCGTGCCCGAAGGAAGACCTCTTGAGGGTCTTAAAAAGACGATTACGTTGGAAATGTGTGGACAGTATTTTCACGGGAGCAAGAGCTACCACACCGATAAGCAAGCATCGCTCGAGTTAGGTTTTCAGGAAGTGGTGGTAGGTGGTCGAATGACGATGGCATATATTGGCCATCTTCTGGAAACCAACTATGGCGATCGTTGGTTCAGTACGGGAAAACTCGACGTAAAGTTCACTAACCCTTGTTGGCCAGATGACGCTATATCCATCCAAGGGGTTGCGATGGGGCCCAACGACGAAGATCCATCCCGTGAAGCTGTCTTTGCTTGGATCGAAAAGGAAGACGGCACCATCGTCTTAATTGCCAACGCCAGCGTCGCGATGGCGTGACACAAGGCCTTACAGAATTCCTCGGCTTAAGCACGAGTCTCCCAGCTCTAGTTTAGGCGCGTAGTACTCAACCAGCCGGAGAAAGATGGCCGCGAACGAAACACTCGTGGTGTATCTATAAGTTTTTTCGAACCCCTCGATCGCCACCCAGGACCCGCTTAATGCGAGTGGTCCTCCGTTACGTCGTATAGAACACGCTCAAACTCTTGCAATACCGAAATCGTCTCATGATCGTAGAAAGGAAGAATCTGGGTCGCGAGAACGACGCAGATATCGCTCGTTCGATCAATCCAAAAGTACGAATTAAAAATTCCTCCCCAAGAGGCGCTGCCGGGCTTCCTTCCATTCGGTGTTCCATCCGGATGAAGTAAACAGCCCAGCCCCCAGCGGCCCGACGCACCGAAAGCCATGTCGATCGGATTACTCATATTGGGCATCTGCGTATCGGCAACACCGGCATCAAGTACGCCAATCTGATTGGTAAACATTTGATCCACCATCGACCGACTCAGGACGCGTTGACCATCCAGTTCTCCACCATTTAATAACGCCCTGAGCAATCGACTGTAATCCTTAACGGTCGAGCTCAGTCCGCCGCCGCCATTGTAAAAACGCGTTGATTCATAACGGCTAGGTACGGCTTGTTCAGGTAGCTCCGTTAACCCAGTCGGTCCGCGTCCGAACCGCGTCACGGCACGATCCATTGTGGCTTCCGGAATATCAAACGCCGTATCGATCATCTCGAGCGGACCAAAGATGTGCGAACCGAAATACCCCATCAGGTTTTCTGCACTAATCGCTTCTAAGAGCAACCCGGCCCAATCAATACCTATACCGTATTCCCAGCGTTCGCCGGGGTCGAATGCAAGCGGAGCATCGAGCGCCGGTCTACCCGCAAACAACGACGCGACTAAACCACGCTGTAACGCTTCGAACGCGTTGGCATTCCAAACCTCGTAGACATAGCCGGACGTGTGGGTCAGAAGCTCACGCGTTGTCGGGACCGACCGTGCCGGACGAAGGCGTGGCGAACCATCGTCCGCAAATCCCTCCAGAACCTGAATAGATCGCAGTTCAGGTAGATAACGGTCGACGGGGATATCCAAATCGAGATCTCCGGCTTCAACCTGCTGCAGAACTGCGATGGTCGTCACTAGTTTAGTCATGGACGCAATATTGAAAAGCATGTCCGGTTTCATCGATACGCCAGCGCGTGCCTCGCCTGATGCGTGTTGGAAGCGAATTCCTTTGTGATCAGCGACGAGTGCAACGACACCTCTCAAACGGCCGCTCTCGGTCGATCGGTCAAGAACGTTCTGTAACTCTTCCGTCGCAATATCGGTGTGGGTGGAGTTGGATAGCCCCATGGATTCGATCAACTTGCTCAGAAAACGCTTCACAACAGCACGCACCTTATTTTCGTTAAATAACCAAACCTCTGCTGGCCAGTGAATAAAGCGACTCCGCTTGTATACCCGTCGCCGAGGTCTTTTTTAGAAGGCTGGTAGACATGGTACATAGTTGATGGGGCAGCGCCAGCATCGCTAGCGTCAACACCAAGATGAGCAAGGTCGCGAAGGTGAACCCGAACACGATGGCCTGCGCCAAAGGGACCCAAAAGCCGAACACCGAACTTATGTAACCCGCAGTAGGGTTTACAAAGTCGATCGACCAATTACTTGCCAACGGCAACAAGTCAAGAATCGTGGTGATCGCCGTTGAGGACACGGGGTCCGCCCTATTAGTCGCGTATACTCACGGCCGTCATACAGTTAGAGACGCATTGGGGAGGGTGTTTTGACCAGTAATACCATACAAAGCGTGGCGGAGTTACGCGAGGTAATTGGGGAAGAAATCCCGGGGCTTCATGAAAAGAACATGGACCACGTGGATCAATTCGCACGGGAATTCATCGAGAAGAGTCCTTTCATCGTGTTGTCGACGGCGGACGAAGTCGGACGTATGGATGCTTCGCCCAAAGGAGACGCCCCGGGATTTGTTGAAGTGTTGGACGAACGCACACTGTTAATTCCTGATCGACCCGGCAATAAGCTCGCGTACGGTCACCAGAACATACTGTCGAATCCAAATGTCGGCATTTTGTTTATTGTCCCGAATACCCGGGAGACACTCCGAATCAATGGCCATGCGGAACTTTCGTGTGAGCCAGATCTTTTGCAACAACTAGCAGCACGCGACAAACCTGCGACGCTCGCCATCCGAGTCTTTGTCGACGAGTGCTTTTTTCACTGCGGTAAGGCCATGTTGAGATCCAAGTTATGGGACAGCAATACGTGGCAAGAAAACTACCGCGTCTCGTTCGGTGAAATCTTTGCTGCTCGAAAAACCGTAGGACCTAATATCGCCGAATCGATCGACCAACGCATCGAGGCCGACTATCGCGACAATCTTTAAGCCGTAATTCGAGACTACCTTGGTCCGCGCAACAGACCTTCCCGACTATGAACGTGAGCACCTCTTAGGCAAAAATCTCCCGCCTTTGGGCCCACATTGCTGGACGAAACACGCAAAGCCGCTGAAAGAAATGCGGGTCGCACTAATCACCACGGCTGGCATACATTTCCACGACGACGAATCGTTCGACTTTGCCGATGCGAGCTTCCGCCCTATTCCAGGTGAGGAAGACTCCAGCAATCTCATCATGTCGCATAGTTCCGCCAACTTTGATCGCATCGGATTTGTGGAAGACGTCAACCTGGTTTTTCCCATCGATCGATTCAAAGAACTAGCAAATGTCGGCACCATTGGCTCGTTGGCGAGCGTTCATTACAGTTTTATGGGTGCTGGTCTTATGCCTGAAGCCTATGAGCAAAGCACCGATCAGGTCGCCCACCTGCTGAAACAAGATCAAATAGACGCTGTCTTCCTGACACCCGTATGACCCAACTGCACGCGCGCCGTGTGCGCAATTAGCTATTACCTTGAGCGGGCGGGCCTCATGACCACCGGTATTAGTCTAGTCCGAGAAAACGCCGAAAGTATGCAACCCCCACGGTCGCTTTGGGTTAGCTTCTCGCTGGGCCGCCCGTTAGGCGTTCCTAACGACGCCCAATTCCAACACCGCGTCATTGCTGCAGCATTGAATTTGCTCGAGCGTGGTCGAGGACCAATATTAGAAGACTATCCCGTTAATGCACCCGAAGTGAGTCGTGAGACTGTACCCGCTTGTCCAGTCTCATTTCCCAAAACCGATAACAACAGTAACTGGCAGTCACGTCTCACGGATGAACTTTCAACCCTGAAACCCTGGTATGAACTGGGTAGGAGGCGTCGCGGAGGACGCACCCTTGCAGGTGTATCGAACTTATCAATCGAAGAAAACCTCCGTAAATTGGGCGAGTATCTGGACCTAAATCGTCTCCCAATCGACGAGCTGCATTGGTTCAAGCAGGCGATTGAGGATGCGAAGGTTTTTTATCTGGAGGCCATGACCGCACAACCTGGAAACCATGATCAAATGCAGGTCAACGAAACGTTGTGGCGCGAAACTCAACTTGGCGCTGGACTTTTCTTGTTCTACGAAGGGTTTCGAGCGCATCCGACGTTGCACCCATTCGCGAGGTTGATCCTACCGCGTACCGCTGTACGCGGAACTACCGGCTAGTGACGGTATCTCCTCTTAAAAGAACACATACGATCGGACCACGACGTTCCTGCGGCAGGGTGCGTCGTCGGACGCGGTTGGGTCCACGCAAGCCGTATGAAAAGACCAGCGCGACACGGAACCGTCGGTGACGGAGTCGTAACACTTGAGCATGGATACCTCGGTGGACGTCTGCTCGGGAAACCAGTACCAGTCGTGATCGGGCCGATAGGTGAAACGTGTGGTCTCACCAACACGGTCGTCGTAGACACGATAATTGGTGATGTACGGTTGATCCGCGAAAGAAGGCCACGCACAGAGCACGAAGGGATTCTGGCGCACCGTCTCCATCGGTTTGGCGAGATTAATCGACATGAACCGTCGTGACATCTTCTGGTCGGCCTGTTCCTCCGTGTAGTGCTGCTCGCGCCCGAAGTTCCGCAAGTTTCTCGTGAGCAGCTCACGACAGCGCACGCGTCCGCTGTTGTCGTTCAGGTCGTTGTGCACGAGATTGGCGTACCCGGCGTTTACGCCAGGGATCTTTTTGTCCTGATCCTCGGTGCGATCACCCTCGTAGTCCTTGTCAAACACATCGTGGTTGTAGACGAGTGCGTCTGTCGCTTCCGGGAAAAATTCTAAGAGAAGCTTCTCGATCTCTGGGTAGAACACGCGCTCCACCTCCGCTGCGTCGTAGAAGTTCTCGCACTTGGACTCACAGTAGGCCAAGGAAACACCAAGCTTGTCCATGCACTCTGGGCTGTTAGGAGAAAGACCCGGGTGGTATTCCTCCATTCGTCGTGCATCTCGCAAAATCTGTGGAAAATAGAGACAGCGCCGCCCGTGATCTCGCTCGTTCTTTCGTAGTGCTTTCGCATCAGCCTCGCGCTCCGGATCTCGCCACAGTGCGTTCGACGAGACGATGGAATAAGACGGTTGCTCGTGGACCGTATACCGCAAAGGAAGAGCTAATCCGCCATCCGGGGCTTCGATGTTGTTCGCTCGAATATGTTCCAAGCACTCGGAATAATCCCGAAATCCTACACCCCATTTAGTTTCGATGGGACCGGGAGGTGCATCGTCAAGCATGTCGATAACGACCTGCCCTTCCCCTTCGGTAATCTGGCTGAGCGCGGCTTCCGTTGCTGCTGCGGTGCCTGCATCCCCGTCCTGATCAAACGACATGTAGGACAATCCCTCGTTCGCTGCAAACGGCGGCGACTGCCCCTTCGTAAGCTCAAAGGGCGGCACATAGGCTGACGAAACCGCCTCTGTATCCGCCATAACTCGATCTGGACCGACCTTGACCCGGCTCATACGCTCACTCTCGGTTTAGAACGCCCCATCGTGGCACACGGGACTTGTCCTTGCCAGGCCCTGCATTTCGTCGTCACACGAACTTACAGCGCGGAGAAAGAACAGAAAAGTCGTTAGAAAAAGATAGCCGCGACAAAGAAAACCCCAACGATGAGGGTACTTCCCACGCTCAACCAATCGACCTTGGTAGCTCTAACAACCATGTCGCAAACCGTACTTCGGAGTGCTTAAAGTAGGAAATACTTATTCGATATAACTATATAAGCCTCGGTAGACGGCGCTACCAGAGCTTAACGGCCCAGAATGTCGTGGGTAGTACAATCAACCAAAGACAGACACCTAACCAAACAGCGCGGCCGTTCACTTTCCTAAGCGCCTGTCTTGTGATCTCTAATCCCATGAAGAATAGAGCCGCAACCAACATCATTCGACTCAACATCTTGATTCCCGTAAGCCACTCCACGGGCATGTTCGACATGCTGCCAATGATTGAGAACAGCACAAATAGAAGAACAAACCCTGGCAACCTCGTCTTCGTCTCACGACGGTTCATTAAGATCCCTGCAGCGAGTATCAATGGGATCAACCACAGCGTGCGCACTAACTTAACCGTCGTTGCGACTTGCAACGCCTCGTCACCATAGATTGCGGCTGCACCGACCACGGAACTTGTGTCGTGAATGGCTAGAGCGACCCACACTCCGAACTGCGTCTGCGAAAGCCCGAAGTAACCACCGATCTGTGGCAACACGAGGATCGCGATCGCATTAAGTAGAAACACGATGGCGAGGCACACTGCCACGGATTCTGACCGGGCTCGAATAACCGGGGCTAGTGTTGCGATTGCCGTCGCACCACAAATCGCAGTTCCAGAAACAAGTAGCCTGGCTTGATCGGCATCGGTACGGAGAAATCGCCCAAGCAGTATTCCCACACAAAGTGTCGAGAAAACATAGCCAACGATCAGTACGGAATAATCTTGGCTAACGTTCCATAGAGTCTGGACATTCATAGTCAAACCGAGGGAAACAATCGCACCCTGGAGTAGAAATTTACCTCCCTGCTTCGTAATCTTCGGCAACTTCGGAACAAATACGATACTGATAACCGCACCGAGTAATAATGCAAAAGCTGGATGAGCGATAAGTAGCGCCAGACCAAATCCCACCAAGGTGATTAAGAGACGGGATTTATCGGTCAACGGCAAAATGGGGTGCTTCGGTTAGGACAAGTGATTAGGTGTCGCTGACACCAGCAATGTCAAAGTCGTTTGTTCGGCAATCGACACCCTCAACGTGCCTCAACGAACGTCAGTATGTTTCCATCGGGATCTCTTATACCGAAACTCCTTGCACCCGAGGGAATCTCGCCGAGGTCTACATGAAACTTCGCATTCGCGTTCACCGCCCTGTTATGCATCTCGTCAAATTGCCGTGTAACGAAATTACATCCTCCGTTTCCCGCCAAAACCCCCATATCGCGTTCCAAACCGAGGTGTATACCGGCGTTACCGTTCCTCAACACAGCGTAATTTAGAGAGTTCACTTCACCGGATTCCTCGTTCAAGAAGTCCGCCGTAAACCCGAGAAAATTGCAGTACCAGTCCACCGATCGATAGACAGATTTCACGGTCAGAACCGGCTCTACGCTTTCCACGATGCGGCCCCGCTTAGCCGAACTTTTCGAGACCTAAGAACCTACGCCTCTGCCCCCTCAACTGTGATGCAACTTCAGGCCGCTCATTATCAGCCAGTAGCAAACTCGAAACTTTACTGATTGTGAAGTAAAAGACTGTGCAAGCTAAATCCCGAAAAAAAGAGAGTTCAGTCATTTTCTAGGTCCGAGTGAGTGAAGGAAAAGCAGCCACGTCCAGCATCGTGAATCCAAAAATCAACAGCTAACTGCGACGCTGATGGCCGGTCAAAGGTTGCGCAAAGCTGATAACTAGTCGGATCCAATTGTTCGTATTCATAGGCCAACCCCGTCTCTGGATCGGACGGCATACGGGAAAGTCGGCGACCATCCAGCAGCTCACTCATCTTTAAGGGCAGTTCGTCTCGAACTTCCCAATAATCATCGAAAGCCTCAGTGAGTTGAACCAAGTGCGCAACCCGAAGCTCGTCTAAACGCACCAAGCGCTGTTCACCAGGTGAACCCGAGATCACGAAGCTAGAAATCAGGACCAAGGTAACTGCACAGGAGGAGGTCCAAAACGCAAAACCGTTAACGTTCATCGGGCAAGCGCCTTATCGTCCGCCCTGATGGACCACGCGTAGTACCCAAAGATCGTGCCCGCAATAAGGCCTACCACCACTATTTTTAATAGGAACCGAATCGAAAGACCGCCGGACAGTAAGGTATATATCAGGACGATAACGTCACCAGTAATCACGCAGGCAGCGACAAATAACGTGATGTATGTCAACCAACGCCGTACTGACGATGTACGTTGTACAGGGTTCAAGACAAGACTCCGATTAGTGTAGTAGCTAACCGAAATAAACAACGGGTAAGCGACGATAAGCGCGGCTGTTGCGACGCGCATAAAATCCAGAGTCATCAGTTCTGACTGACCGAGCTTATCGGGAAAGGCTAAGTTGATGAACTGGAACAGTAGCGCACCAAAGTGGAATCCACTCACGTAAAGCGCCCCAAACGTAATAAGGTAGAGAAACGCGTCGCGGGCCAGTAATTGTGGTTTCGGCGTAGGTACGGGGATTATGAAGTCCACGTCAGCAATCGATCTTAGTCCGTCGGCGATCTGCTCCCTAGACCACTCAGCTTCAACGAGAGCTTGCTCTAATTCGGCTCTGCTCGCGCCTGCAAGCAGTCCGGCCTCAATGAAGGTTGCTAGTTTAGCGTCAGCCATTTGAGATTTCGCTTGCCATCACCTAACAGCCCGAGTCTCGTGCGTTTGAACTGACTTTTTTCGGCTTGGGCAGCTGTAGAAGAACTCGAACATCCGTCCGCCTAAATCACGCGACTTTGTAATTTCACATTCTGCGTACTTAATGCCAAGGTATTCCTTGGTTGCATTCTTATAGATTGTTGAAGTTCGTTCAGAAGAACGCAACAAACCCAGGGAGAGTGTCGACACCAAAACATTAATGTATCCACCACAGTCGGTAATCAACAACCGTTGGTTAGGTTGATCTTCAATCCCAAAACAACTCCCGTGAATTTCGTATTCACCATGGTCGGGAACATAAAAAGAATAGTCGATGGCTTTTACAAGACCGCAAGAACTTAGCAACAAGATCGCAGTGGCAACAGCAAAAAACTTTTTCACGTTCCAACTCTAGCTATGCACAAGCCGTCGCAACTAGTTGATTGGTCGGGACGGCAAGATTTGAACTTGCGACCACTTGACCCCCAGTCAAGTGCGCTACCAGACTGCGCTACGCCCCGTTCAGACGATTATACACCTCGAAAATTGTGTTACCGGGTGCCACGCACCTGGACAAGCACCACAATCAAAGGGATTCGAAAATCCTAGCTTATCGCTCGCCCGCCTTGATAGGTGAAACGCCAAGGCCATCAATCCTCGATTTACTCGTGCGAGGGGCTGAAAGAATCGACCAGGTATTCATGACTTCAAATTCTGAAGTACATCTTCCAACTCAGAAATCATCTGCTTCACTAACAATCGAAACTGGGTTTGGTCCTCTTTTGCATCGTCGCTCGAAAGACGTTGGCGCGCGCCCCCAATCGTAAATCCCTGATCATAGAGCAGCGACCGGATCTGGCGAATAGTCAAGACGTCTTGCCGTTGGTAGTACCTTCGATTGCCGCGACGTTTTACCGGCTTAAGCTCTGAGAATTCCTGCTCCCAATATCGCAACACATGGGGTTTAACGTCACACAAACGACTCACTTCGCCGATGGTGAAATATCGCTTTCCCGGAATCGGCGGTAGATCGCTAGTCTGACTCTGGTCCGGCATAAGCCTCAACTCGAGCTTTCAATTTCTGTCCTGGGTGAAACGTAACGACACGGCGTGCAGTAATAGGAATTTCTTCACCGGTTTTCGGGTTCCTGCCTGGCCGCTCTCGCTTGTCGCGGAGATCAAAATTCCCAAATCCGGAGATCTTTACCTGCTCGTTCCGCTCCAAAACCATCAGAATTTGATCGAAGAATAGTTCGACTATCTCTTTTGCTTCGCGTTTATTCAAACCAAGTTCCTCGAATAAACGATCCGCCATCTGTGCTTTCGTTAAGGCACCCATTAGCTTCTCTCCGGCCTTCCCCAGTCGTCGAATCCCCGTTTCAACACTTCGAAAACTAATGCATTCGCAACGACAGCAATAGTCGGATGTGTTATCGCAACCGAGCTCCGACTTCTTGCTCTAAGGCAACAACGGCTTTCTCCACTAAAGCACCGACGTCTGAATCTGTCAGCGTCTTCGCGGGATCTTGGAAGATTAACCCTACCGCTAGGCTTTTATCAATAGAATCAATGCCTTTGCCTTTATAGACGTCAAATAACCTGAACTCGACAAGAAGCTCACCTACCGTCTCTCGTATCAATTTTTCGACAGATTCGCTGCTGACCGCTTGGTTTACGACTAAGGCTAAATCCCTCCGAATACTGGGGTATCGGGACACTTCGTTGTGCCGACGTTGGCGCTTCAGCAACAATGGTTCGACATCGCATTCGAAAACAAATACGTCTCCGCCCACGTTAAGTTTTCTTTGGAGTCGAGGATTGAGCCGCCCCACTGTCCCAACAACGCTATCGTCGACATAAATATCTGCGCTTTGCCCTGGATGTAACTCCGACCGAGCCGACGTACCAAACCTGACACTTCGACCACATGCTTCAACAAGACACTCGACATCACCTTTGATATCAAAAAAGTCGACGTTCTTTTCCGACTGTGTCCAATTTTCGGGATCCTTTAGTCCCCATAACGCAGCGCCAATGCGAAACCCTTGCTCTAAGTGATCAACGTCACCGTTGAAACATTGTCCATATTCGAACATTCGAATCGAAGTACTCTGCCTTGCGACATTGCTAACTAACGCGTCGATCAATCCAGGAATCAGGCTCGTCCTCATGACTGATTGTTCCTCGGACATAGGGTTCTCGATCACTAGGGCCTGAATATCTGGAGAGAAGAGATGGTGCCGCTCGGGACTGATGAAGCTATAAGTGATTACTTCGTTGTATCCCAAATGAACCATAAGATTGCGGAGATCCGCTGGATTGATGCGATCACGTCGGGACGGCTTTAACGGCATCGCCGTGAGCGTCGTACGAGTCGGTATAGCGTCGTAACCATATATACGACAAACCTCTTCAACCAAGTCCTCCTCGATAGAAATGTCAAAGCGGTGGCTTGGTGTTGTTATTTCCCAACCCTCAGGCACTTCCTTTGGCCTCAGCTCAAGGCGCTCCAGAATGCCGAATACTTCTTCGTCTTCGATTCTCTCGCCTAGGAGATGTTCCAGCCTCGCGCTCCGTAGCGTTAGCTCCATCGCTTGTGGCAGGGAAGTTTCGTCAACGACCTCGATAACGGGACCTGCATTACCACCAGCAATCTCAATGAGCAATGCCGTCGCACGTTCCATTGCCGCGCCCTGAAGCTCGCTGTCCACTCCCCGTTCATAACGCTGAGAAGCGTCTGTCTGAATGCCGTAACGGCGGCCTGTCCCCATGATTGCCACGGGCGAAAAAAACGCGCACTCAAGAAATACATCGGTGGTGGTCTCAGTGACTCCACTCTTCACACCGCCCATCACTCCTGCTATCGCGAGCGGTCCAGTTCCATGTGCTATGACCAAGCTCTCTTCATCCAACTCAATCGAGTTACCGTCCAGCAGCGTAAGTTGCTCACCCTCCTCGGCCATGCGAACAACAATGCGGTCTTCTAACGATGCCAAATCGAAAGCATGTAAAGGTTGACCGAGTTCGAGCAGAATATAGTTGGTTACGTCGACCACGGGATCAATCGAACGGAGCCCACTTCGTTCCAGCCGTTCGACCATCCATGCGGGCGCCACTTGAGAGATATCGACCCCCTCAATGACGCGACCTAAATATTTCGGGCAAGCCGAGGGGGCAAGGACTTCGACAGGGAAAATCGTCTCCGTGGACGCAGGCACTTCACTGATGACCGGCTCGTTCATTGACATCCGATTAAGTACGGCCACTTCGCGAGCGACGCCACGAACGCTAAAACAATCCCCGCGATTTGGAGTGAGATCTAGATCTATCGAAACTTCTTCCAAATCCAACGCCTCACGTAATTCCAAACCAGGAGACAGGGTATTCGAAAGCTCCATGATTCCATCATGGTCATCACTGATACCCAATTCTTTCGCGCTGCACAGCATCCCGTCTGATTGAACTCCCCTAAGTTTTGTGGGTTGTATCTCAAGTCCGTTGGAAAGTTCGGAACCAACTCTCGCGAACGCCGTCTTAAGCCCCACTCGGGCGTTCGGAGCACCGCACACCACACTGAATTCTTCTGATCCGTCAAATACCGTACAGACCGAAAGTCGATCCGCATTCGGGTGAGCGTGGAGCTCCAGTATTTCTCCGATGACGACGCCGGTGAACTCATCCGCCACGGGTTCTACAGAGTCAGCTTCAAGCCCCGCGCCCGTGAGTTGATCGCATAATTCGTCCGTTCCTATGTTCGGATCAATCCATGTCCGCAGCCATTTTTCGGAGAATTTCATCAGATCGCTTACGCAAATTGCTTCAGGAAGCGCAGATCGTTGTCAAAAAACATTCTCAGATCCTGCACATCAAAAAATAGCGTTGCCAAGCGATCTCCGCCGAAACCAAACGCGAAGCCAGAATATTCATCAGGATCAATTCCCGACATCGACAACACGTTTGGATGGACCATTCCGCAACCCATGACTTCGCGCCATCCGTCAGCGCCCATAACGTCAACCTCAGCAGAGGGTTCTGTGAATGGGAAGTACGACGGCCGGAACCTAACGTCCAATTCCTGCTCGAAGAACCGATGAATAAACTCAGTGACCGTGCCTTTTAGGTCCCCAAAATTAATCCCTTTGTCGACCACCAAACCTTCGACCTGATGAAACATCGGGCTGTGCGTCAGGTCAGAGTCTCGCCTATAGACGCGCCCCGGACAGATCACCCGGATAGGCGGCTTTTGGTTTTCCATTACGCGAACTTGGACCGGCGAAGTGTGGGTGCGGAGAACCATTCCGCTCGTTAGGTAAAAGGTGTCGTGCATGGCGCGCGCGGGATGATTCGAGGGCATGTTGAGCGCTTCAAAATTATGATAATCGTCCTCAATTTCGGGACCATCCACAACGTCGTATCCGGCACCAATAAAGATCTCTTCGATTCGCGCAAGCGTCTGAGTCACCGGGTGCAGGCTGCCGCGATAACCTTTCCGGCCGGGTAATGACACATCCAACGCTTGACTCATGAGCTCACTCTGTATTTGCTCGTTGTCCAGTTCGATCCGACGTTTGTCGATCGCCTCCTGGATCGAGCGTTTAGCAGCGTTGATGCCAGCGCCGGCAACAGGGCGTGCTTCTGGATCAACATCACCCAACCCATGAAGGAGAGCCGTTATCACCCCGGTTTTACCGAGGTAGTGCACGCGGTTTTCTTCGAGCGACGAGACCTCCGCGCTTGCCTCTATGCGGGCAAGAGCTTCTGCTCGAATTTCATCTAAGTCCATAAGGATTATCCGATGAGCCGGTGATGGTGCAAACCCTCTGCAAAAGCGCTACGGGACGCCACCCGGGATAAGTCGCAATTTCCAGCTCTGTCTACGCAGCAAGGGCTTCCTTTGCCTTATCTGCCAATACGCCAAACGTAGCTTTCTCGTGTAAAGCCAAATCGGCCAGGACTTTTCGGTCGACCTCGATAGCAGCTTTTTTCAGACCCGCAATAAAGCGACTGTACGAAAGTCCGTGCTCTCTTGCTTCGGCATTGATCCGAATAATCCACAGTGCTCGGAATTGTCGTTTCTTCTGGCGCCGATCTCGGTACGCGTATTGTCCGGCTTTAATAACCGCCTGCTTGGCAACCTTGAACGTACGACTTCGAGCACCGTAATAACCTTTGGCTTGTCGCAGTATTTTTTTTCGGCGGGCTCTGGAAGCCACACCTCTCTTTACTCTTGGCATGGTGTCTCCTAGCGGGCCTTACCGGGCAGCATCCGATCAACACTTTTTCGATCAGCCGGCGATACTTCATTGAATCCACGCAGCTGTCGTTTCCGTTTTTGCGGCTTCGAAGTAAAAAAGTGGTTCTTACCTGTCCGCTTATGCTTGAAGCCTTTAGCGGTTCGGCGGAATCGCTTGGCCGCACCTCGATTAGTTTTCATTTTTGGCATAGCTGCTCCCTAACGTCTCACCGCATTTCAAGTCTCGTCAAACGAAACTCCTGTTAGCGCGTTTGCGCGACTTGTGAGCTAACAACAAGCGCGCCGCATCTTCTTGTTATTTTTTCTTTTTACGAGGAGCCAAAACCATCGTCACCTGCCGGCCTTCAAACTTTGGGCTAGCTTCGATTGTGGCCATAGGCTCTAGGTCTTCTTCGACCCGCTCCATCAGTTTCATTCCGATTTCAGGATGCGCCATTTCGCGCCCCCGAAAACGTAGCGTGACCTTCGCTTTGTCACCGTCCTCTAAAAAACGAATCAGGTTGCGCAATTTTATCTGATAGTCGGCCTCTTCTGTTCCGGGCCGAAACTTCTGTTCCTTAACTTGTATTTGCTTTTGCTTCTTTCTTTGGGCGGCCTTCGCTTTCTTGAGGTCGAAAAGGTGCTTTCCATAATCCATTACCTTCACGACCGGGGGCTCTGCCTCCGGTGCAATCAACACCAGATCAAGCCCAGCTTTTTGCGCCTCATCGAGTGCATCCACCCTACTCACAATACCGACCTGACTACCGTCGGCGCCGATTAATCGCAGCTGCGTACCCTGAATATCTTCGTTCAATACTGCGCGTTCGCGTTGCGCGTTCATTCCTGATTTTTTAATTGGACATTCTCTCCATATAAACCCTTATATTGATCTTAGTCGATGTAACTTCTCGTCCAAGCTTCCCCACGAACGAAACAGTATCAAAAGATGCTCACTTTTCCGACAAAAAAAGCGCGCCGATTTTACGGCCCGATGTACCACAACACAACCTTAAGTCCTTGTCGTTAAAGAATAAAACACCGCGACTTACCGGGATGGGCTAACTTCATTGATTCGGTACGAATCACGATGTTAGGGTTTGCCACCCGTCGAAGGAGGCGGTGAACTTGAAGGCGCGTAGCTCAGTTGGTTAGAGCGTTGCCTTGACATGGCAGAGGTCGTTGGTTCGATTCCAATCGCGCCTACCAAGATTGTCGTCGGCGGTTCGTTCGCGATCCGCCGGCAACAATCGGTACAGAAAGACCTCGGGCTTTAATCCAGTTATTCATTTCTTGAGCCGTCCTAATTGGCCAGCCAATGGCTGGCATGTTTTACGCGAATCCTATACCGCACGTTTATCACTCCTCCGGTGAGTCGACGCCCTGCAACATCACATAACGTCGATACTGACTTTCGTCATCACGCATCAGTGCTTCGTGACTGCCCACTTCCAGTACCCTGCCCTGATCCATGAAGACAATTCGATCAGCCCGACGAATCGTCGAAAGACGGTGAGCGATGACAATCACTAATCGGTCTTTTGAAATCTCTGTTAACGCTTCCACCAATCGATTTTCCGCCACAGGGTCAAGGGCCGCCGTTGGCTCGTCCAATATCAAAATCTGTGAATTCCGGATCAACCCTCGAGCGATACTGAGTCGCTGCTGCTGTCCTACTGACAACGTTTCTCCTGAGCGGCCCAACACGGTGTCGATCCCCTGAGGCATCGACGCAATAAAATCCATACATCCCGCCGTCTGCAACGCGACTAGTAACTCACTCTCCGTGGCATCCGGATTGGCGATACCCAGATTGTCTCGAATACTTTCCGACAGCAACAGATGTTCTTGAAACACGTACGTGACTTGGCGCCTAAGTGAATCTAAGTGAACGCGTGTGACATCGATTCCATCGATAAGAACTCGACCGCGCGTTGGCCTGAGCAACGCCGGGATCATATAAGCAAGACTCGTTTTACCCGCGCCAGTTGGACCAACGATGGCCACGAAGGAATTGGTCGGCAACTCGAGGTCGATTTCTTTCAGCGCGGCGGATCCGTCCGGATATTCGTAACTGAGGTTTTCGAAAGTAACACCATCACTTAAAGTCCCAATCTCTTCCTCACCGTGCGCATCCTCGTCCCGCTCTTGGTCTATGAAGAAAAAGACGCGTCTAAGGGCGGCCGCAGGTTCCTGCACAAATATCCACGTATCGCCAAGCTCTCCTGCTGCATAAAATATGGCCACGAGAATTCCGATGAGCGCGAAGAAATCACCTGGGGTCAGAAGACCGACGATCACGTTGTGGGCAACGCCGCGACCCCAATAAATCAACAAAGAGCTCAAGAAGATACCGCCCAATGCAACAACGATCGCCCAAACCACAATCGCGTAACGTTCCCGTAAAAAGGATTCTTCGCTTCGTTCGGCGAAGCGTTCTTTTTCGCGATCCATCCCCCCCAAACTCTGCACCGCAGTGATGCTGTCCAAGCTTTCTTCCATACTGCTTGTCGTCGACGATCCCGCCGCTCGTTTCGTTTGATTGGTACGACGTATCAAGCCGGAAAACGGGAAGGTAATCGCGATGGCAATCGGAAAAGCTGACCAAGCAAGCCAGACAAGTTCTGGCGAAATGTCCCCATAGGTGTATTCGATGAGATAAATCTGAATAAGTGCGGCAATCAATATTGCCAATGGCCGAAGCGTCAGTTGATAGACCACGTCCGGCACCATCGGCGCGTCGTAGAGCACGCGATACATCGAGTCGCCGATGCGCTGATCTTGGACAGTGGTCAATGAAAGCCGGGTAAGACCTTCGAATAAGTCGGTTCGAAGTAAATTGACCATGCGTTGCGTCAACCGCACGTTCACCCAATATTCGAGGAGCCCCCATAGTCCGCCGGCTTCACTCCCGCCACCACTGATCTGATTCTCAGCTTGCGTCGCAGCATCGGAGCCCTCGTATAAGTACGCACCGGTACCACCGGCTCGCGTCCCAATAAAAAACAACAACCCCACATACATGATGCTCAAGACCATCATGATTTGCATGGGACCCAACCCCTGAAGGGATGCCAGGATCGGATCCATGAACGGTGGATAACGCAGTTCAACGTCATCGAGCGCTTTTCCACCCACAACGTGATCGACAATGATTTTCCCGATCCAGGGCAACAAAAGACCCGGCACCCACATCCCCGTCGACAACAGAAACTTCGCGAAAAATAATTTCTTAACCGGCTTTAACAACCCGACAGCACGGCCAACTAAGAAGAACGTTTCTTTGTTGGAGAGTTCGGTATCGATGTCGACTTGGTCGTCGTACTGAGCACGCCCTCCCTTACCGAAAATGGATTCGACCAGACCCTCGCGGCGGCGTGGTGTATTAGAATCCGCGTCGTCAGTCATCCCTGATCACCTCCGCGCGACCCGTCGTCTCTGCCTGCACGAAACGCCGGTAGCGCCCATCTTCTCGATCCATCAATTGAGCGTGGCTCCCGAGTTCCACGATCCGACCTTCCTCAAGAAACGCGATGGTGTCAGCCTCTCGAATAGTCGAGAGCCGATGCGTAATCAAGAAGACCACGCGTTGCCGCCCCCACTGCTCAAGGTTCGCCAGCACCCGTTGTTCGTTGACGGCGTCCAGCGAAGCCGTCGGTTCATCCAGAATCAAAATCGGGGTATCTCGGACCACGGCCCGGGCGATGGACAAGCGCTGCCGCTGACCGGTGGATAACTTAACCCCGCGCTCACCGAGTTCCGTGTCATATCCGCCGTCAAGCTCATCGATAAACTCGTCGGCGCAGGCAATCTTGGCCGCTTCCACGATCCTGTCGCGATCTATGTTTGGTATTGCGTATCCAATGTTGTCCGCAACGCTGCCGGTGAACAGCACATTTTTTTGCAGTGCAATGGCGGTATTGGCTCGAATGTCTTCAACGCTCAACCGCTTAAGGTCAACCCCATTAATCAAGACAGCGCCCTGATCCGGGTCGTACAACCGCAACAGCATGGACATGAGCGTCGACTTCCCTGACCCAGTCGCACCAACGATCGCCGTGATGGTGCCGACGTCGGCAACCAAATCAAGGGACTCGAGCACTGGGCGACTTGGTTCGTAAGCGAAATCGACCCCGCGCCACTCAAGCTGCTCGACCGCGACGGGAAAAGGTTCTGGGTCATCCGGGCTTTCCACTTCGGGTTCAAGGTCGAGAATAAAAAAGGCCCGTTCCAACGCGATGAAGAGATCCTGAAGCTGGCTCCACATTCGCACCGCACCGTAGCCTTGCCCGATGGCTCCTTCTGTCTGCTCACGCCCGAATTGAAATGCTCCAAGGTTCCAGGCAACGAATGGAACCAAGAAAACCATGACGGCGGGTACATTTAGGCTCGATCCCTCGTTAGACCACGAGGCCATGACGTACTCGGTCACGATCACGCAAAGCCCCCCCATCATCATCACCAGCAAACTCAAAACGATCATCTCCAATCGAACTCTAAACGCCGCATCGAGCGCTCGATGGGAATCCCGATCGAAACGACGCAAGGCTTCATCCTCGGCCCTATTCGCCTTGATGATTTTTGCGGCGACAAACGTTTCTTGTAACCGTGACGTGAGATCACTATTGGCCACTCGATTCGCAAGCGCTCGGCCTCGAATCCGCGGGGTGAAAACCGTCGTCAACCAGAGTGTCGGCACCCCAACAACGAGCAACGCCAACAAAAGACTTGGGGCGAGGAACACCAGCAGTAGCATCGCCCAGCCGAACCCAAACAAAAGTCCGACCGGACCGATCAGTCCTTCCTGAATCAGATTGATAATTTGAGCGCTATCCTGGTAGACACGAAACACCGTGTCGCCAACCCGCGTATCGCTGTGGTGTCGAAGCGAAAGGTGTTCTGAACGTTCCACCATCGCGACACGCAAGGATTGGTTCACGCTATGCCAAATCCAAGTACCCCAGTACCACACTGCGATAAAGGAGCCGATAGCGACAACCAGAAGTATCGCCATCCAGACGAGCAGCCGATCAAGAACAATTTTGCGTTGCTCCTCCGTGGGGACTTCCAGCCCGGAACCCGCATCTTCGAACGAGTCGTCGAGCCACAACATCGATGCTTGGACGGGCAACAGCTTTTCCTCCCCCACCAACACCTTGTTCGACAAGAGGTCTAACCCTTGAGTGTAGGCGACGGTCCCTACTAACCCCGACAAGCCGATCAGAATGAGATAAAACGCCAGGTGAATCTTCATCGGACGAAGAAACGGCCACGTCTTGGCGGCCAGTTCTAGAATCCGTCGTCCGGTGATCCGTGGCGCGTCTGATATATCGGGATCGCCGGGAAGGTTGACCGGAAATCGAGCCTCACTCATTGACTACTCGCTTTTGATATCGGAGATGGAAATATCTGAACGAAATCCGAGCTAAATTACCGGGCGAACTTGGGTTCGATGCATCAGCCGTCGACTTGACGCTCGGAACGACATACGCCGATGCATGACCGACCGGTTGTCCCACATCACCACATCGCCTTTCCGCCATCGTTGAACCCATGAATGTCCCTCGAGTGCGACATAGTCCCAAATCTCGTCTAGCAACGCCTCGCTCTCATCCAGGTCCATTTGCGGTATGTATGCGTCCTGCCGCCTTCCCAAGAAAAGCGCATCGCGACCCGTCTCTTCATGCCGCCGCACCATCGGATGGACGCAGCCCGGCGCCTCCACGGGGGATAATGAATGATCAAACCCTCGCCGTAAGTTACCAACGCTGTCGTGAGCGGCATCGTGCTTAATGGACAATGTGCGTGCGCGATCACTTAATCCGATAGGCAGCGATTCAAACGCCGCGTTCATATCACAGTACTCGGTATCACCGCCTACTTCAGGCACCTCGACGGCTATCAGAATACTCGCGGTCGGTGGACGTTCGATGTAGGACATGTCCGTGTGCCAGTTCGCCTCCCCTGACCCGAGTCCTCCAATCGGACGACCGTCTTCGATAATATTTGAGATGTTGGTCACGAAAGGGGTCGGAACATCGGCTAGTTGCTCCGGAGTGATGTTGCCCATGGGCGCATATTCCAACGGTCCAAAACGTTGACTGAATCCCTGCAGTTCATCTTTCGTGAGCTCTTGGTCTCGAATCCTCAGAACCGAAAATTCCAGCCACGCACCATAAATATCCCGAAACTCAGTGCTGTCGAGATCGGCAAGATCGACCCCATCGATGTCCGCGCTAATACTCGCCGCTGCCTTACGAATCCGCATAGGTCGTGTTTAGCAGAGCCTCTCGGTCGATACAACACACGTTGGACCTAATGTCATAGGAATCGCTGCGCGCGAATATCTTCGATCTCGTCACGAAGAGCCGCGGCTTCTTCGAACTCCAAATTGCGAGCACTTTCCAACATCTCTTTTTCAAGTTTTTTTAAAAGCTTCCCGAGGGCCTTCGGTTCGTCCGGAATCGAACGCGCCCTGTTCGGCGCAGCGCGCTCGAATCGACGAGATTTTCCACGGCCACCCGACTGCGATCGAGCCCCTTCCATAACATCGGTCACGTCTTTTTCGACCGTCTTGGGAACGATGCCGTGTTCCGCGTTAAAGATCAGCTGCTTGTCCCGCCGCCGATCCGTCTCCGCGATTGCCCGCTCCATCGAACCGGTGACCTTATCGGCATAAAGGATCGCCCGCCCATTAACATTCCGGGCGGCACGGCCGATGGTTTGGATCAGCGAGCGTTCTGATCTTAAAAACCCTTCTTTGTCCGCATCAAGAATGGCCACAAGCGAAACCTCAGGCATATCCAATCCTTCTCGCAGGAGATTGATACCGACCAAAACATCGAACTCGCCGAGTCTCAAATCGCGGATAATCTCCATCCGTTCGACGGTCTCGATGTCCGAGTGCAAATACCTGACTCGAACACCGTGTTCGTCCAAGTATTCGGTTAAATCCTCTGCCATCCGCTTCGTTAAGGTTGTAACGAGCACGCGCTCACCAGCATCGACGGTGATACGAATTTCCTCGAAGAGATCATCAACCTGCGATGTAGCCGGCCGTACCAAAATCTGCGGATCCACAAGTCCCGTCGGCCGAACTACTTGTTCAACGACGCTACCGGCATGTTCAGCCTCATAGGGTCCCGGCGTCGCCGAAACAAAGATCATTTGTGGTGCGAGTCCTTCCCATTCATCAAACCGTAGCGGTCGATTGTCGAGCGCGGACGGCAGTCGAAAGCCGTATTCCACCAGTGTTTCCTTTCGTGAGCGGTCACCCTTGTACATACCTCCAAGCTGCGGCACCGTCACGTGAGACTCATCAATAATGAGCAGTGCATCAGCCGGAAGATAATCGAATAGCGTAGGCGGCGGTTCGCCCTCCTTTCGCCCAGACAGATAGCGAGAGTAATTTTCGATACCACTGCAGTAGCCCAGCTCTTTAATCATTTCGAGATCAAAACGAGTCCGCTGTTCCAGGCGTTGCGCTTCCACGAGTTTGTCGTTCGACTTAAGTAGTGCGAGTCGCTCTTTTAGCTCCTCGTTGATTTCGTCTAAAACGCCCAGGATTTTTTCGCGCGGCGTGACGTAATGAGTTTTAGGAAAGACTGTATAACGGGGTACACGATTCGAAACTTCTCCCGTCAGTGGATCGAACGTCGAAAGGTTTTCAATCTCATCGTCGAAGAGTTCGATCCGGACGCCTTCGCGTTCTGATTCAGCTGGAAAAATATCGATGACGTCGCCTCGTACGCGATAGGTACCGCGCTCAAACGCCATATCATTGCGGGTGTATTGCAGCTCGGCCAATCGCATCAGGAGGTATCGCTGATCAATCCGATCGCCACGATCCAAGTGCAAAACCATCTGTAAGTATGATTGCGGGTCTCCGAGTCCATAGATGGCGGAAACAGACGCGACAATGACTGTGTCTCGACGTTCAAGGAGTGCTTTCGTCGCCGATAGGCGCATTCGTTCGATATGCGCGTTGATGGAAGCATCCTTCTCGATATAAGTATCAGAGGAAGCCACGTAGGCTTCAGGTTGGTAGTAATCGTAATACGAGACGAAATACTCCACCGCGTTCTCAGGGAAAAACTCTCGAAATTCTCCGTAGAGCTGTGCCGCAAGTGTCTTGTTTGGCGCTAGGACTAAGGTTGGGCGTTGGACATTCTCGATGACGTTCGCGATTGTGAACGTTTTCCCCGAACCGGTAACGCCAAGTAACGTCTGTTGCGCGAGCCCACTGTCGAGCCCTTCAAGTAGGCCGGCAATCGCCTCGGGTTGATCGCCGGCGGGGTCATAATCGGCAACGACTCTTAAATCAGTGACCGCTTGCATAGAAGGCAGTCTAGAATGCGAATGCAACTCACACCAGCCGCAACGCGCCGTTCGATTACCCACAAGGTAATCAAGGACACCGTGCGCCATTCATACTGCACGGCACATCGCGTTATGCTCGGACCATGAGCGACGATCCTTATACCATTGAACCAGGGGCGACCAGACAGCCGCCGACCACCTGGGCCGGCAGACTGAAAAATTTAGGACCTGGCATTGTCGTCTCCGGCTCCATCGTGGGATCAGGCGAGATCCTGTTGACAGCTGGCCTGGGCGCCGCCGCAGGATTCACGCTTTTGTGGTGGGTTTTATTTTCTTGCTGGGTTAAATCTCTAATACAGGCGGAACTTGCCCGTTACGTTGTCACCAGCGGTGATACTTACCTTCGGGCACTTAATCGACTACCTGGGAAAATCCCCGGACCTAACGGTCCCATTTCATGGCCGATATGGCTGGGTCTCATCGGCTTCGTACCCGGGATATTAACGTCCGGCGGAATTATCGGCGGCGCTGGCCAAGCGCTAGGGCTCATGCTGCCCGTCGTCGACGGTGCGTGGGCTACGGTGATTGCGGCCCTCATCGTCATGGCAATCTTGGGCAGCGGTGACTATGGCCGATTCGAAAAAGTCATGCTGGCAATGGTTCTGAGTTTCTCCTTCGCGACCATTGTCTCCGCTTTGCTGATGCAGTCGACAGAATATGCGGCGACGCCAGCGAACCTTATGGAAGGTCTCCGATTCGAAGGTCTTAGCGAACATTGGGTGCTCGCAATTGGCATGTATGGAGCCACCGGCGTCGCCGCCAGCGAAATATCCGCCTACACCTACTGGTGTGTCGAGAAGGGGTATCCGAGCTACGTAGGCGGCGAGCCGGATGATCCCCAATGGCTCGAACGCGCAAAGGGATGGATACGCGTCGTGCAAACCGACGTGTGGGTGACCCTCGTCATTTTGACGTTTGCTACCTTATCGTTTTACTTCTTGGGGGCGGGCGTCTTGAACCGACTCGGCGAACTTCCCTCCGGTACCGACACCATCACAGTGCTCTCGAATATGTTTACGGCGACGCTCGGACCCTGGGCATTTTGGCTATTTATCTTCGGTGCATTCTGCATTCTGTTCTCAACGACACTGTCGGGGATTGGAGCCGGATCCCGGTCTTTCCCAGATCTCATGGTGACGTTCGGCTTTATTGACCGCCAAAACCTCGCGAGGCGAAAGAAATGGACCCGCGGTTATATCGTTGCGATGCCCGCCATCAGCACGCTGATTTACGTGTTCTACCAGGAACCCATCACGTTGGTGATTTTCGGCGCCACCTTTGGCGCATTTATGCTACCGGTTCAGAGTTTCATGACTCTGTATCTACAGGCCAAACAAATGGATCAGCGTATTCGCCCGCGCGTATGGGTCACGGCCTGCATCTTTGTGATCTTTTTTGTGCAAGCGATTCTCTCCGCTTTCATCATTAAGAACATTCTCTTCAATTGAGACGGTGGGGGCCGCGCCCGATGTTGCTAATCTGAATTCTCAGTCGCGGCGTCAACGTGTGGTTCAGTACGCATATTGGTCAATACGGGCTTGCGCTTGTGTCACGCCTTTACCCCGCGTCAGGTCCGGTCGATTCCATGTTGCAATTGCTTCCGGCTCATAGCCTTGCGTTGCTCGTTCCTGGACGTTGTCGAGATCTAGCCACTCGCCTTCGTACGCAACTGGGAAACCGTTGTCGTTCAGTTCGTAACCGTACACGCGGCAAAGATCACCGTCTTCGTAATAATCACCGACATAGCTCGCCCAGGGCGTTTCAACCTTCACCTGATCCCTCATATGCCCGTGCACCGACGCAATGTAATTACCGATGTCCCAATCAGGTATCGCACTTTCCCGCCACGTCGGCCCGCCCGGCAAATAGAGACCATCCTCGCCTTCTGTAAATAGATATCGGTCGCCTCGCTGCAATAACATCCGCGCCCGCGAGATCGGCCGATCGCTATGCACCGCAATATAACGCCGGCCTGCAGTCGACAAGGCATTAAATGCATCGTCGTTGAAAAGGTAATAGCCCGTCGCTGGAGGACAAGAAATTCCCGCATATTTATTGAAGAAACCCACGCGATGGTCAGCGCTGTGATTCGGCGCAGCGCGATGCCAACAGTGCATATTCAAAATCAGCAAGTCACCGCGACAGAGCTCGGGGTCGATAAACGCTTCGTCATCGGGACGGACCGCTTCGGCCACTTCCTGTGCGCGCCCTGGACCGGGTTGCACGCGCTCGAGTCGATGCGACCCCGGCGCAACAAACAGCTGGCCACGCGCTTCATCGAAATCGCACAAGGGGACAATCGTGAACAGCCAATTCATAGACGACCCGACAGGACGCCAACGCTTGTAGTCGTTGTGCGCAGGAATTCCCGGGCCACCCGGCGTTCTATCGTAAATAACGAATGCGGTAAGGATCGGGTCTTCTTGCAATAAGCAACTCGCTGGCTCGACGATATTGGGATGCTCAACAACGAACGCGAGATCCGGATCGGCCATGCAGCTTTTTGCCAAGGTATATCGGCCAGGGTTGGGATATTTCAGCTCACTCGGATGCAATTCTTCTAGATGCGTCCGAAACGCCTTGTCGAAACGATTCAGTTCCGCGGCGTCCAACGCATCTCGGACCACGAGATAGCCCTCCTCCTCGTATAGCGTTATGTCGGCGGATGTCAATTCCACTGCCGTGTCCTTTGTCTTCGCCGAAACGTCATCCACGAACGCCAAGGCTCGGTCACCGCCGTCACGGATCGCATGATCGTGCTCGCGGCGTCAGACGATGCGCGAGTCATGCTTCCCCCAGTATTTATCTCGCAGCAGGCGCTTGTACAACTTCCCGGTCGGCAAACGCGGCATCTCCTCAATAAATTCAATGGAACGCGGCACCATGTAGTTGGCAAGATGTTCCCTCGAATATTCAAGTAAATCTTCGGCGGTGGACTCATTGCCTTCCACGTCGTCGGCTAGTTGAATGACCGCCTTTACTTCCTCACCAAAATCTTCGTTGGGGACACCAAATACTGCGACATCGATAACACTCGGGTGCATAACCAACGCGTTCTCTATTTCTTGGGGATAGATGTTGACGCCCCCTGAAATAATCATGAACGACTTTCGATCGGTGAGATACAAATACCCTTCCTCATCAAGATATCCGACGTCACCGAGCGCCGACCAGTTGGGGTACTCCGGGTGCTGCGCCTCGCGGGTTTTCTCCGGAGCGTTGTGATAACTGAACGACATGACGGGCTGCTCGAAGTAGATGACGCCAGGCTCGCCTGGCGGAAGTTCTTTGCCGTCCTCGTCACATACGTGTAGTACGCCGCTCCTTGACCGACCTACTGAACCAGGGTGTTCCAGCCACTCTTTACTTCCGATCGCCGTCGAGCCATTACCTTCCGTGCCCGCGTAGTACTCCTCGAGAATCGGTCCCCACCACTCGATCATTCGACGTTTGACGTCCACCGGACACGGAGCTGCCGCGTGAACCGCCACTCGGTGCGATGTCAGTTGATACCGAGAGCGCTCGGTGTCACTGAGCTTGAGCATTCGGACGAACATGGTTGGCACCCACTGACTATGAGTGACCTCAAATTCCTCGATATAACGGAGGGCATCAAGCGCATCAAATCGTGGCATGACCACTACCGTACCCCCGAGCCTTTGAACCCCCGTCGTAAACCCAAACGGAGCTGCGTGATAGAGTGGCGCCGGCGACAGATAGATGGTTTCCCGGTCAAATCCATAAACCGACCCGATCCCAGGGGCAGTTGGCTCAATGTCTGTCACCTTGATCTCTGGCAGCGCTCTAAGAATCCCCTTTGGTCGTCCAGTAGTCCCAGAACTGTACAGCATGGAACCGCCTTGCCACTGCTCATCAATAGGAGTGTCTAGGTAAGCGCCTATTTGCTCCTCGTACGAACTCCAGCCTTCGATTGACCCGTCCGTCATGAGCAAAATGGGGCAATCTGGAATTAATGATCCCAACTCAGCAGCAGCAGTGTTCATGGCGTGGGATGACACCAGCGCTTTGGCGCCACTGTCATCGACGATATATGCGGCCTCTTCCGCGGTTAAGTAGCGATTGATGGTCGTGACGTAAAGGCCGGATCGTAATGCTGCCCACGCGACCTCGAAAAAACGTAGGTTATTTTCCATGAATACGGCAACGTGGTCGTTGCGCCGCAAACCGCTCTCGTAGAAGAGATGTGCGAGTTGATTTGAACGAGCATCGAGCTGACCGTACGTTAGGACCTCGTTGGTCGCAGCGTTGATCGCAGCCGGATGATCCGGAGCACTAGCCGCATAATATCCCGGATACATCGTTCTCTCCCTAACTCAGATCCACGCAAGAATAGTACGCGTTATACAACCATGCACCGGTATCCCTCTTCCACCGGGCCCGAGGAAATTAATTACAACAAGGGCAACTGGCCAAACCATTAAAGCTTCCTGCTCGAATGATGCCACTTACGGAAGCGTTGGAATGTCGCGACTCCGATTGAACAACTTTGGTCCTCGTGCGTTGATCGACGTCGGCCGTACTTTCCCGGTAGCCTGTATAGATCTGAAACGAATGGGGGCCAATCTCCGTCCTAATTTCGATCGTGTCGGACCCTACACTTTTCCAGTTGGTGTACTCAGACCCGTCACATCGGACGAAAATGGAATCCTTCTGATCGGGCATCCCGGTGACGCGAAAAACAGTTTGCTCACCTGCCAATGACGGCTTCACGGCGTACGTCGTAACCTGAAGCATCCCATGGGCAAGATCGTTCCACGCCTGACTCAGACCCAATCTTGGGAACTCAATGCCCTCAACCGTCGGTTGCTCAAATTTCGCTAAGTTGGGCGAAATAAAAAGACGTTGCCAGTCCCCGGGATCGGCCACATCCGTCACCATGAGACTTGCGCTCATTTGGCCACGCGGCCACGGTTCACCCAAATGAAACCAATAACCAAAGTGCTCTGACTCAGAGCCAAAATATCTAGGTTCGGCAAGTTGTTCGAGCGTGTCCGACAAGCGTGCATGCGTGACCGCATCACCAAACTCATTGGCTAGCATCGCCGTCATCACTAGTCCTCGGGGATCCGACGGCACCGCAACGGGTACGGCCGGATCATCCCAACCCGTCGCCGAGAGAGAAGCGCGATAGAATAATTCCGCCAACTCGGGATGTTGCGGTAACGCGTACCAAGCCACGCCCGTCCCACCGCCCGAACCCACTTTGTGTACATGGTCGACGATCGGGTCGTAGTACAGCGCAACCCACTTCAGTAAACCGCCTTCAACCTCAAGGTAGTTGCGTTTGGCGTAATCGGTCCACTCATCGAAAACGCTGTGCTTATCGGTCCCGACGAGCCGATCGAACATTTGGAGCCCGAGACCGGCAGCGCTGAGACAGTACGGCCAAATCTTGGTGTTCTCGCAGTGCGGGCCCTCTGGGTGGCGGCGCCATTGCTCAGTCAAGTGTTCGGCGACGCGACTATGGGTCCACTGAAAATGTGTGTCATCAACGCCCACCACTTTAAACGGATCGTCCCATTTGCGGTCACCGCTGACATACCGATGCAGCGACAACACCAAGTTGAAGAATCCCTTGAAGAACAGCATGCCATCCGCACCTACGGGATCTTTCTGGAGTCCCCAAGGCTCGACTCCGTTCGCCGTCCACCCGGGCGAATCGTATCGTCCCCACAAGTGTTCGGGAATCAGCGTCCCCTTCCACACGTCCGGGTACTTGTCCCGATCAGGGTCACTACCAAACTGAGTTAACCAATCCACAGCCGCCCAAAAGGTTGTGTGGCGATCAACCATTTGGTCAAGGATTTGGGAATAAGCTTCCCGCCAAGCCGGCGTCTTATCCGCCATTAGCGCAACCGCATAGCATGAATCGGCCAGATCAAAGCGCGGGAAATTGGTCATTGGTGGAGTCGAGTAACGATCCCACCATGGATGCGGTTCTCCGGAGCTGCTCCAATCGTCCTTTGTCCCCGCTTTTTCCCAAAGAAAATGCAGCCAACCGCGCGCGCGCGGATTAAGTTCGGGATAGGTATTTTTCACCAACGTCTCCAATTACCACCCAAGTCTGTATACGACGTTTCGTCTTGCAACAGATCTTCGACTCTTCGACGGATCATACGCTCGTCATCGGAATTACTTCGCTCGCGCACATCCAACCTCTGTGATCTGATAGTTTTGGGTAAAGACAACGTACAGTGGGGAGACAATCATCAGCTACTTACTCGACGGCGTCCGCGTCATCGACGCAGCTTCTTATCTCGCCGGTCCCGGCGCAGCGACCGTCCTCGCGGACTACGGTGCAGATGTCATCAAAATCGAGGCGCTTTCTGGTGACGGTTACCGCAAGCTCAAAGGTGCATTCCCTATTGACTACAACTGGCTGCTGACGTCAAGAAATAAACGTAGCGTCGCACTTGATCTCGGCCACCCCGAGGCGCGCGAAATCGTGCACCGGCTCGCGCGCGGAGCCGATGTGTTCTTAACCAACTTTATCGGCACACAGCTCGCTAAATACGAACTCGAATACCACCGTTTAAAACAACTAAATCCCCGTCTCATCTACGCGCACATCTCCGGTTACGGTACCGAAGGTCCAGAAGTCCAGCGCCGCGCTTTTGATGCAACGGCTTGGTGGGCACGCTCAGGGTTAATGGAATTCATTCGAGGTCAGGGCGCTGACCCGGTTGCATCGGCTCCTGGTATGGGCGATCAGGCAACCTCGATGTCGCTCTTTGCAGCCATCATGACCGGACTTTACCGGCGCGAGAAAACGGGCGAAGGAGCGCTCGTAAGTACTTCTCTCATCGCCAACGGCGTTTGGTCTAATGGCATGGCGTTACAAGGCGTGCTGGAAGGCATGGACGTGGGTAAACGCAAGCAGGAGCGCGGCGTACACAACCCCTTCGGACACGTCTATCGCACCTCCGATGGTCATTACGTATTGTTCGTCATGATCAATGCTGAACGCGAGTGGCCTCAGTTAGCGGCCGCCATGGGACGTTCAGAATGGACCAGTGATCCACGCTTTCTTGATATGCCGACTTTGATCATAAATCGGTTGGAATTGATCGATCTCATTCAAGAGGTGATTGGTTCCATGACAATTGGGCAGACCCTAAAAACTCTAGACCAGCACGAAATCACGTACGGTCACGTCCGTCCCATGGGTCAGGTGGTTGACGACCCACAGCTTGCTGCCAATGAGATCATTGTCCAAACAAACGACCCTGGGGACGACTACAACCGCACCATCATGAGTCCTCTACAAATCGATGAGGAACCAAAACGCCCGCCCCGAAGAGCGCCCGACATCGGCGCACAAACACGCGAAGTCTTAACCGAGCTCGGAATCGATGGTACGGAAATCGACCGCTTAATCGCGAACGGGACGGCTGGGGAACCAACGAGTACAGACGACAACGTCCATTAACGTGAACGCCCATCCGCCAAGAACTACTACGCCGATGTCCACTATCAAGCGGATAGGTTATGGTGACAAGCCTTAGATGAAATTCGCAGTACTCCAATTTTTTAGCTGGCCAGAGCGTCGCGTACCACTCGGCAAGGTGTACGAGCGGGCGCTTGAGCGTGTACAGATCATGGACAAAACCGGCTACGACGCGGTGTGGTTGGCGGAACATCATTTTTCCACCTACAGCGTTTGTCCATCGATCCACCTCATGGGCATGCACATCGCCGACACCACGGAAAATCTACGTATTGGCACCGGCGTTTCACTAGCCGCTTTTTACCATCCTCTTCGACTCGCCGAAGAGGTCGCGCTGCTCGATAACCTCAGCGGCGGGCGCATCAATTGGGGTGCTGGCCGAGGATTTGATAAAACTGAAATGACGGTGTTTGGCGTCGAGACCGACCAGTCGCGAGCGCGGTTCCAAGAAAATGTGGACGTCGTACTTGCGGCTTGGAACAACGAACGGCTGACATTTCATGGCGAATATAATCACTTTGACAACATCGAAGTCTTGCCCAAACCAATCCAGAATCCGATGCCGACGTGGATCGCTTCGTCATCACCCGACGCGATCGCCTGGTCGGCGAGCCAAGGTCACGCCATCCTCATGGATCCACACTCAACACATCAAGAAATTGCGCATAAATATCGGTCGTATCGAAATCAACTCGCCGAACACGGTCACAACGAGGCACGCGATACACCGATAGCCCGTTTGCTTGCGATTGCTGATACAGATGAAAAGGCCGAAGCCGTTGCCCGCGCAGGCGCCCAGTGGACTGTGGGCAGTTACGCAAATCCAAAGTCGGGAAGCGGCATGACGAGCGGATTCTCGGCCGAGGATCGCATCGATCGTTACATTAACGAGATTATCATTCATGGCAGTCCCTCGACAGTGACCGACAAGCTTAAGGAACTGGAAGAAACGATGCCCCTCGATTACTTGATGGCGTCAATTCTGAGCCACGAAACATTCATGCGATTAAGTGAAGAGGTTATGCCGAACCTTCGGTAGTTTCCCGTAGCGAATTGCGGTTTGCATCTACTCCGCATCCATTAGTACCGACGTACCAATCACCATATTCGCTAGTGGTCATGGCCGTGTGTTCGCGCGGCAAATTCAGCCGTTCGTGCATTAAGTTCCGCCGAGTCCACAACATTTCCTGATGCCAATATGCGTCTCAACGCCTCTTGAAAATGCTCATAGTAGGCATATACCCCCGTCTGATCGTCGGACGCTTCCCAAGCATGGATCACCTCAATGAGCTCAGCTTGAAATTCGTCCCACGCGAAACAGCCTTGCTCCACCAGTAGGAGCGCCATTGCAAACACCCGCCCCTGCCATGGTTCATCAAAGAGGACCTCACCGTTGGCCATCGGCGGTTGGAATTCCACGCGCAGAGGAAGCTCACCGACATCGTTCACCATTCAGCTCCTATTCGCCGTCGTCGGACCAACAAACGACTAATCCGAAAGCACTTCAACGCCAATCATGCTGTCCCTCGATACCTTAGCTGCCAGGACATCGAGCGACTGCCCGGCCCAGGTTGAAGGCATTGCCGGCAGAACCATGTAGCGAATCTCGGCGGATGAATCCCATACTTGAACGGTCGTATCGCCAGGAATCGCAGTACCAAACTCCTTCAACACGGCCCTTGGTTCCCGGACCACGCGGGATCGATACGCCGGATCTTTATACCAACGTGGAGGTAGTCCCAGTACCGCCCACGGATAACAGGAACACAGCGTACAAACCACCACGTTGTGCGTATCTGGCGTGTTCTCCACAACGACTAACTTGTCAACCTGTCCACCGGAAAATCCGAATTCATCAATCGCAGCAGTGCCGTCGGCCAGCAGTCGTGCCTTGAAGTCTGCATCCCGCCATGCGCGCGCGACGACTTGCGCGCCGTTCATCGGACCAACGCGCTCGTTATAAAAGGTAATGGTCTCGTCAATCCGGTTGGCGTCAACCAAACCCTTCTCAGTCAACAGGCTTTCCAAAGCCTCAGCTCGAAGTGCCATCCGAGAATCAGTCATCGTCGTCCACCATGTCGAGGTAGGGCTCAAAGAGATCTATGCTGAGCTCGACGTTTCCCTCTCCCCTGCCGCCCCAAAGCGCTTCGGTCGCGAAACGAACGGTATAGAGGTACTCAGCACTCTCACCATGTCCGTGGGCGTGGCTGTCAGGAAATACCCAACCACCATGGAGCCCGATCACCTGACCGACGCAACCACGCACGTACGCTGGCATACGGGTATGTCCTTCGACCGAAATGGTTTTAGTGCGTACCCGATCACCCAACGCGAAACGCGGTGATGTCTCGAGCGACCGCTCGGCTGTCGCAAACCGGTCCGTCGACGGTTTTTCATCAGGCAAATGATCCCGCGTAAAACTCGGTCGCGCCGCCACACGATCGTTAAGACGGGCACCAAGCGCTTGTGCTTTTTCGGTAATTTCGGACTGACTCAACACACCGTCTTCGACCAACCTTGTTTCGAGCCCACCCAACCATCGCCCGTAATATGTGTCGGCTAGGTAACTAATGGGGTCAATCCGTTCAATCGCGTGGCGTGAGCGATCAAGGTTACCGCCCAGTTGAAGGTACATGGCGAACACTCGGGCTTCCCAACGTTCGTGAAACACAGGTTCATTCGGTTCCGGGTTGACCGCACCGAATCCATGCTTTCCACCCAAATCGTGTATGCCATCCATTCGTTTTCCTAGGTCCTCTAACGTTATTTTACTGTCATCTGCTTCGCCGACGACGTAACAATCCCAGCACCAAAAACACGCCGGCCAAGAGCCACCGGGGATCCGCGTAACTGAAACCACCGGATACCGGAAAGGCAACGGTTTTCTTCATAGCCGCAATCTTAAAGTCGTGCGATCCCTTAAACTCCTGATTGATTGTAATCTCCAGCATGTCACGTCGGCTTCGGTATCGCATCAGCGCGAATTGAGACCAATTATGTGCACCGTCGATTCCCCAGATATCCAGCGCTTCGTACCTTCCCTGGCTAAAGAAGACCGGGTGACACGCGCGCAGAAATAATGACGGCCACATGTACTCCATATATCGGTCGAGTAGTTGACTCGGCGTCTCTCCACCTTCTGCCGAATCGTGTTTACGCATATCGATGAGATTCACCATCACAAAATCATCGCCGTCATCGTCATAAAGGAACCGAGCTAACGCCGCCAATCGTTCGGGATCAGCACCGCGTTCCCGAATTTGTGCAATGTACGCATCGGCTTCGTCCCGAGTTAACGGCCCGTCAAAGTTCGTGTACCAAAAGAAAATAGCCACGTAGATGGCAGTTAGCAGAATCCAGCGAATCATCAAAACAGCCGTTCGCAACCGGTGCCCGCAAGGACATCGCCCACCACGTCACGATCCTCTGGATCCAAACGAACAAACTCTTGCCTGATCCATTGCAAACATTTTGCCTGGTACGGGAACGGCGTCTGTTCCCAGACGCATCCTTCAACCTCTGTCGTCATTATCTCCGCACCTTCGTCAACCGCCTTGGCGTTAGCTAGCAACACCGGAACGTAGGTGCGTCCCACCTCCGATAGCAACGCCCCCAACGTTTCGGGTAATGCATCGCGCTCAAACCAATCATCGTCGGACGGTTCGAGTCCGGAAAGATCTTCGACGATGGAGACCCAAGCGTGCACATCCGGCGCACGTTCCATCGTAATCGCCACCGGCGTCGGATCGAAGGTGGCGAGCTGCGTTAGCTGGCCGTATAGTCCAAAGTCACTCGCGCCAGGTCGCCGACCCAACACGAAGGGACCGTTCTTGATGTGCGCGGCAAAAAGATCCAGGAATCGTTTGTAGCTCGCCTCGATGACGGGAGCCGTGGTGTCGTTGCTTCCAACCACGTACAGGCGACTGATCTGCCGCTCTTTAATAAAGGTCGAAAGTTGCTCGATTTCCTCCGTACTTCGCGTCAACGCACGCCAACGCGGCAGTATCGCGCCGGCTTGTTCAATATCCGGCTCGTAATACCATCGGTAGTGGAACATGGCTTTGGTCAGCCATTCATCACCGTAGTCTTCAAGGAGGTAATCAAGAAACCGTAACACCGGATCCTCAGGAATCACCGGCCGACCCGGTATTTCACGCTCTAGCCGCCGAATGATCGGGGTCGAGTCCACCACGGCTTCGAGCTCACCCGTTGCATCGGGCAAATAGAAGGTGGGCAATAACTCCACCTTGGCTGTCGGCAAATTCTGGTCATCGCTCCAAAGACCGCCCGTAAAGAAGCGATACGGAATGCGCCGGTAGCGGAGGACGGCGAGCATTTTTCGGGTGTACGGTGACCCAGGTGCACCCCGTACCAGCAACGATTCGTCGATTGACATGCGCCCTCCAACCCGTGCGTTGACGTTGCCTGAAGAGTAGTCCGGTCGCCATCCCCCAGCAAACATTGATTGCCGTTGTTCTCGCGTAAATAAACCTGCTTCCAACCACCACCGATAGGAACGTCTACGGCAATTTGCTCGCTCGCAAACCTGCTCGTATCGAATTTGCGATGCCATTCGTTTTCTAGCAGAGTGGTCGGTTTCTCCGGAGGAATCACCTGTGAAAGTTGCGGACGCTATCGCCCATGTGTTGAAGGAAGAGGGGGTTGAAATAC